>Ga0233450_10002671_pt1 | contig 17348 bp, 16 predicted proteins | sample 011ome_30_FD_189956 | JGI IMG/M metagenome (GOLD analysis project Ga0233450, IMG submission 189956) | Coastal salt marsh microbial communities from the Groves Creek Marsh, Skidaway Island, Georgia - 011501CT (spades assembly) | ecosystem: Environmental > Aquatic > Marine > Intertidal zone >... | reverse complement strand
TGTATTTATTATCTTTGTTAATAGTTGAGCAAGAGACAGTTATACAAACAAGCACATAAATAAATTTTTTTATAATGGAATTACAGTTATTTGGCATAAATCATAAAACTTCAAATGTTTCTGAAAGGGAGCAGTTCATTATAAATGAGTCTAATCAAGTTTTATTAAATACTTTCTTAAAAGAAAAATTTAAAGGAAAGATAGACTCTTTTTTTGGTGTTTCTACTTGCAACAGAACCGAAGTTTATTTTCTAGCTGATTCTGGGCTTGTTAATGAAATTCTCCATGAAACATTAATATTTTTTGAAATAAATCATATTCAAAAAGAAAGTTTTTATATCCTTGATAACCAGGATGCATTGATACATATGTGTAAAGTTGCATCAGGAATAGACTCTCAAGTACTTGGAGAACAAGAAATATTTGGACAATTTAAAAAAGCTATAGAGGTTGCAAGACATGCAGATATAGCCAAACCCAGTCTTTTAAGCTACACAAAAAAAGTTACCGAGATAGTAAAAAAAGTCAGAACACAAACAAATATAGGGTTAAATCCATTATCTGTTAGTGGGCTGTCGTTAAATTTAGTAAAAAATATCTTTGAAGAGCCTCAAAATCAAAACGTTCTCATACTTGGAGCTGGATCATTGGCGCACGCTATTATTGATGATCTTATTAAAAAAGGCATAACTAATATTCGAGCAGTAAATAGGAGTAAAAAAATAATAAAAATAAATAATGATTATGAAATAGTTCCATCATCTTTAAATACTTTATATAGAGAATTAGAGTTTGCAGATATCGTAATAGCCTCGGCTACTACTGATCTACCTTTAATTGGTAAAGGCTCTATAGAAAATGCTCTTAAAGTTAGAAGAAACAAACCAATGCTTTTAATTGATTTGGCAGTTCCAAGAAATATTGAGGAAGAAATTAAGAAAATAGAGCAAGCATATTTATTTTCAATCGACGATATAGAAAAAATTACGCAGGACAATTATGGTCAAAGAGTAATAGAGGCTGAGAAAGCTCTTAACATAATTGTACTTGAGTCTCAGGATGCCCTTAAATCAATTCATGAAAAAATAACCAAAGATAAAGTCCAAATAAAATTAGAATCGTTTTTAGATAAGCTTTCAGACGAAGAGATAAAAAGGTTTAAATCCGCAGAGGATTTGAAACAAATGATAATGAATTTATCAATAATAAAATATGAAGATAAATCTTTAGATGAGGTCTTAGATATTAGAAATATTGATAATCATGTAATTGAGTCAATGTTTAAAAGGTATATTGATAATGCATGATTCAATGAAGGCAAAGCTCTCAAAGCTTCAGGAAAGGCTTGCTGAAATTCAAAAGCTGTTAATAGACTCAGAGACTATAAAAGATATGGATAACTACACTCTACTTAATAAAGAGTTTGCAGATTTAAAACCAATTGTTGATAAGTTTGATGAATATAACTCTGTTCTTGCTGCTATAAATGATGCAAATGAGATTCTTGAATCAGGTGACGAAGATTTAAAAAGTCTTGCTGAAGAAGAATTAAAAGAATCATTAGATAAACCAGATAAATTAGAACAAGAATTAAAATTAATGTTATTACCTAAAGATTCAGCAGATGATGGTTCTGCATTTCTTGAAATCAGAGCAGGAGCTGGAGGAGATGAGGCAGGTATTTTTGCAGGGGATCTATTCAGAATGTATTCACGACTTGCAGAAAGAGAAGGCTGGAATGTTGATGTGATTGATATTAAACAAGCAGAGCAGGGCGGTCTTAGAGAAGTCGTTGCTCAATTGAACGGTAAAAGTGTATTTAAAGTATTAAAATTTGAATCGGGTGTTCATAGAGTTCAAAGAGTTCCTGAGACTGAATCTCAAGGAAGAATTCACACTTCAACGTGTACTGTTGCGATACTGCCTGAAGTTGAAGAAGTTCAAGACATACAAATTGATAAAAATGATTTAAGGGTTGATACATTTAGAGCCTCTGGAGCTGGAGGTCAACATGTAAATAAAACTGATTCTGCTGTTAGGCTAACACATATACCTAGCGGTCTCGTTGTTGAGTGCCAAGACGGAAGATCTCAGCATAAAAATAAAGAAAAAGCACTCTCGTTATTGGCTTCAAAATTAAAACAAGCAGAAATTGAAAGTCAGCAAGAAAGTATTGCTAGTGAAAGAAAAATATTAGTTGGTACTGGAGACAGAAGCGAAAAAATTAGAACATATAACTTTCCACAAGGCAGAATGACTGATCATAGGATTAAGTTAACACAACATAACTTAGATCAAATTATGGATGGAGATATTAAATCTATATGTGATGCTCTATTAGCGGAGAATCAGTTAGCAATGCTTTCTCAACTTGAATCAGAATAATTGAATTCCAAAATTAGTTTTTATATCAAGAATATTAATGAAATGTTGCCAAATGATAGCGGCATTTCAAAAGAGCTGATATTTTTTTTAAAAGATAGGCTAGGGTTAAGTGATACATCTATTTTTTTAGATGAATATAATCTTTCAAACAAAGAAGAAAATTTAATTAAAGAATTTATTGATTTAAAAAGCCAAGGATTTCCTCTAGATTATATTTTGCAAAACACATCTTTCTATAAAGATGATTTTTATGTTGATCGTCGTGTTTTAGTTCCAAGGCCTGAGACAGAATTGCTTGTTGATTATATTAATGGCTTAAATTTAAAAGCTGGAATGAAAATTTTAGATGCTGGAACAGGTTCTGGTTGTATAGGAATATCCATAGCTAAATATAATCCGAGTATTACAGTTTATGGCATTGATTATTCTCTTGATGCATTAGAGGTCGCACAAATTAATAAAAAAAATAAATTATTAGATAACTTTTATTTAATTAATTCAGATTGGCTGAATTGCATACAAGAAAGATCTATAAATATTCTAGTGAGCAATCCTCCATATATTGCACCTTCAGACCCTCATTTAGAAAATCTTAAATATGAACCCATAAAAGCATTAGTTGCTGGTGATAATGGGCTAAAAGATTTTAAAACCATAACCAAGCAAGCAAAAAATGTCCTAAGCTCTGATGGTATTTTAGTTTTTGAACACGGCTACAATCAATCTATGAATGTAGAAAATATTTTAATTGCATCAGGTTTTAAAAATATATATTTGATGAAAGATCATCAATCTCAACCTAGAATAACAACCGCAAGATTGGCATAAAAATTTATTGCTCTAGCTGTTTTTTAAGAATATTATTCTTAAAGATTCTTTATTTCTTTGGGGGTAGAAAATGTTAGATTTTACGATGAATGAAAGCTCATTAAAAATCATTAAGAATAAAGAAGACCAATATAATCTTCCATATTTATGGATAAGAGACAACTGCTCATGTGATCAATGCAGAGTTAAAGAAACTCAAGAAAAAAGATTTATGTTAAATGCAGTTTCAGTTGATTTAAAACCAAAAAAAGTTGTTATCGATAAAGATATAGTAAGTATTGAATGGCCTGATAATCACGAAACATCTATAAATATTTCAGAACTTGAAAATTTGAATAAATCTAGAAAGCCTGAAAAGATTTTATGGACTAATGATTTTATTCCAGAATATTACGATTGGAATGAGTTTATAGATAATAAAAATGTTGCAATTGATGCCTTTACTAATTTTATTACTAAGGGTGCGATATGCATTAAAAATGCACCATCTACTCCAAACTCTTTAGAAAATCTTGCGCCTAGACTTGGCCCAATCAGAGAAGTTTTATTTGAAAGAATTCACAATGTTTCTATAGACGGACATGTATATAACATAGCCCATACTTCACTTGAGGTTCCGCCTCATAATGACTTTGCAAGTTATACATGGCCACCAAGTGTTCAAGCTCTTCATATGCTAGTTAATGATTGTAAGGGTGGAGAATCAATGATTGTTGATGGTTATTCAGTCTTAAACGATTTAAAAGAAGAGCACCCACATTTTTTTGAAATCTTATGTAATTTCCCCGTGCCTTTTAGAGAATTCGATGAAGACAATGAAACTTATGCTATTGAACCAATCATTAGATTAAATTCAAAGAAAGAAATAGTTGGTTTTAGATACTCAAATCAATTAATGCAAATGATAAATCCTAACTTAGAAAATGTAGATTTATTCTACAAGGCTTATCATGAATTATGTTCAAGAGTGAATAGTGACAAATACAAATCAAAATTTAGATTAGAGTCTGGTCATATACTTTTAGTTTCTGCTCACAGAGTCCTTCATGGTAGACAAGAATTTAAACCAAATGGAAAGCGTCACCTTCAAGACGCTTACTATGAAATGGATAACATTGAGAATAATCTAGTCTTGTATCAGGCTCAAAGGAGTAATTAGATTGACTAAAAAAGTTGAGTTCACATCTATGGACAAAGGAACAAGGGATGATTATGACCTTATATCAATCCATGATTCGGAAAATGAAAGAAACTTAGTTTCTAGAGTTATTGAATGGTTGAAGATGATGGATGGAGAGTCGCCCTATAAAATTAGCAGATTACAACATTGTCTCCAAACGGCTACAAGAGCAGAAGAAGACGGAGCTGATACTGAAACTATTGTTTGCGCTCTTCTTCATGATATTGGTGATGTAATTTCACCGTCTAATCATTCTCAGGTTTCTGCAGCACTCCTAAGACCTTATATAAGCGAAAAAAATTATTGGATAGTTCTTAATCATGGTTTGTTCCAAGGTTATTACTGGATGCATCATTATGACAAGGATAGAAATTTAAGAGATCAATATAAGGACCATCCATATTATCAAGACTGTATTGATTTTTGTGCTAACTGGGATCAGAAATCTTTTGATCCAGAGTATAAAACTAAATCCTTAGAATACTTTGTACCTATGATTGAAAAGATTTTTTCAAAAGAACCAAAGTCGTTTGTATAAAAATTAAGTACCACAGAAAGTTTTATATCTCACTGAAGAATTTTTAACTGGCTTTTCATATTCATAAAATTCTTTAATTTCGTCGTAAGGATTTTTTAAAATATCATGAAGTTTTAAAAAAGGTTTCATATTATTATCAAAAACTGCTGCCTTTAAAGCTTCCTCAACTTTATGATTTCTTGGAATATATAATGGATTGACTGCATTCATTGAAGATGCAATCTTTTCATCAGATATGCTTTCTTGCGAGACTCTTTCTTTCCATAATGTCATCCAGTTATCGAATGCTATATCATTTTTAAAAAGATTTTTAATACTTTTTATGTCACCAACAAGTGCTTTTGAGAGATATCTAAAGCATAAAGTGAAGTCAACCTTATTAGTTTTCATAAGATTTAATAGCTGAGATATTAAATTAATATCATCTTGATCTTCTTTTGATAAACCAATTTTAGACCTCATAGAAGAAAGCCAATAGTTTGTATATACAGGCTTAATTAATTGAAGCACCTCTGTTAATAGTTTTATTGCTTCATTCTGATCTTTGTGAACTAGAGGAATTAATGTTTCGGCGAGCCTGGTTAAATTCCAAGTTAAGATTTTTGGTTGGTTTTTATATGAGTATCTTCCATTTTTATCTATTGAACTAAAAACAGTAGAGGGATCATAGACATCCATGAATGCACAAGGACCATAATCAATAGTTTCTCCTGAAATAGTCATATTGTCAGTGTTCATGACCCCATGAATAAATCCAATACTCATCCAATTTGCAACTAATGATGCTTGCTCATTACAAACGGCTGCAAAAAAAGCAAGATAGGGATTTTCTACATCTGCGGTTTCAGGAAAGTGCCTATTTATTGAGTAATCAGCTAAGTCTTTAATTAAAGACTGATTTTTAGATTTGTATGCATATTCAAAACTTCCAACTCTAATATGACTTGAAGCAACTCTTGTCATTACACCTCCTGGTAATTCTTGTTCTCTTTGAACATTTTCACCAGTTTTAATTGCAGCAAGGGCTCGTGTTGTTGGAATACCTAAGACATTCATACTTTCACTAATTAGATACTCTCTTAGCACTGGTCCCAATGCAGATTTACCATCTCCTCTTCTTGAAAATGGTGTTGGCCCAGATCCTTTTAATTGAATATCTCTTAGATCACCATTTGTATTTACAGATTCACCAAGCAATAAAGCTCTTCCATCACCAAGTGCAGGATTGAAGTGACCAAACTGGTGACCAGAATATGCTTGAGCTATGGGCTGAGAGTCTTTTAAAACTTCTCTTCCTGAAAATATCTCGGTACATTTATTTTGATTCTTTGCCAAAGAGCTTAAATTTAATTCTTCTGCAAGTGAATTATTGAATATAAGTAATTCCGGCGCTGGTGCTGGAGTTGCATAACTCTTTTCGCACATTTCACTTAAACTCTCTAAAAAGGTATTTTGTAGATCAAGTTTCAAATTACTTCACTCAATGAAAGTTACAAACTTTTCTATAGATTCTCTTGATGTTCTATAGTTATTTATTGGATGCTCTTTATTTGGATAGCCTAATGCAATCCCACACCAAACAACTTCGTTATCTGGAATGTTAAGAATATCTTTAACAGTTTCTGGATATATTGACCAAGATTCTTGAAGGCAAGTTCCCATGCCACGCTCAACAGTACTTAAACAGATATTTTGAATAAACATTCCAACATGTCCCCATCCATTCTCAGCAAATGCTTTATCAATAGTGACTATCATCCCAACCGGAGCACCAAAAAACTTAAAATTCTCTCTTATTTGCGAAAGTCTCGATTCAATATCATCTTGTTTAATAGACAAAGCTGTATACATATCCTTGGCACATTCCGATCTTCTTTTTTTATACTCTTCGTCCAATGGGTTGGGGTATATCTCGTATTCTATTTTTTCTTGTACGCCATTGTCATAGTTAGCAAGAGCTTTTTCAACAAGCTTTTCTTTTGCATTATTAGTTACAACATAAATTTTCCATGGCTGGATATTACCCCCAGAAGGAGCGCAGCTAGAAATTTCTAGTATCTCTTTGATAGTTTCAATATCTATTTCTTCATTAGTGAAGCTTCTAACAGAATATCGTGATTTTATGAGTTCTTTAATGTTCATAATTACTTATCTATTTTTTATTAACAATTCATTGTTCCTTCTTATATAATTTATATCAACAATTTATTAGGGGAAAAATATGATCAGTGACATGCAAAAGTGGACTCCAAATGTTGCAAGCATAATCGAACATGCTAAAAACATTTATCCAGAACAAGAAGTAGTCAGCAGAATGGTTTCTGGTGAAATTCATAAAACTAATTATAAAGAGGTTTGCATTAGATCAAGAAAGCTAGCTTCAGCTCTTGAGAAAGATGGTTATAAAAAAGGTGATGTATTAGCAACTTTGGCCCTAAACACATATAGACATCTTGAAATGTATTATGGAATTTCAGGCATGGGAGCAATCACTCATACCCTAAATTTTAGACTTCACCCAGAACAAGCTGTTTATATTATCAATCATGCTGAAGATAAGATAATTTTTGTTGAAACACCTTTTATACCAATGATGGAGGCTTTAAAAGACCAGCTGGAATGTGTTGAAAAATATATCATTCTCTGTGATCAATCAGAAATGCCAGAAACAACCTTAAAAAATGCTATTTCCTATGAGGAATACATTGAATCAGGCGATGAGAATTATCAATGGCCAGCTATGGATGATGATGCAGCATGTGGTTTGTGTTACACATCAGGAACAACTGGTAACCCCAAAGGAGTTTTGTATGCTCATAAATCAAATATACTTCATGCTCAAGCAGCTTTAACAGGTTTAACCATTAGTCCTGATGAATCAATTTTAATGGTTGTACCATTATTCCATGTTCTTGCTTGGGGAACACCATACTTTGCACCAATGTTTGGTCTTAAACTTGTTATGCCTGGTATGCAAATGGAAGGAGAGCCTCTGTATGATTTAATTGAAAAAGAAGAGGTCACCCTTGCTTTTGGAGTGCCAACAGTATGGATGGGTCTTTTAAGTTATTGCAGAGACAATAACAAGATCTTAAATTCAGTTAAAAATACTGTTATTGGTGGTTCAGCATTATCTTTAGCTATCCTAAAAGAGTTTGATGAAGTTCACGATGTTAATGTTATTCAGGGTTGGGGAATGACTGAAATGAGTCCATTAGGAACATCGAACTTCCTTACTGAAGAAATGAAAAAGATGAGTAAAGAGGACAGATATGCTGTTCAATTAAAACAGGGAAGACCAATGTATGGTATTGAACTAAAAGTTGTTGATGATTCAGGAAATGAATTACCTAAAGATGGTGAATCTCAAGGACACTTATTGGTCAGAGGACCATGGGTATTGCAAAAGTATTTTAAAGCTGAAAAAGATGCTGTTGATAAAGATGGATGGTTCGATACAGGTGACATTTCTGTTCTTGATCAAGATGGTTATATGACCATAAAAGATAGAGCTAAAGATGTAATAAAATCAGGCGGTGAATGGATTAGTTCAATCGATCTTGAAAATGCAGCCGTGGGACACCCAGAGGTTGCTGAAGCCTGTGTCGTTGGAATTCCGCATCCAAAATGGGATGAAAGACCAATATTATTTATCGTAACTAATAGCGGAGAGCCAATTGAAAAACAATCAATTTTAGACTTTTTAGAATCAAAAGTTGCAAAGTGGTGGTTGCCTGATGAAATTATTTTTCTAAAAGAATTGCCGCATGGAGCTACTGGGAAATTACAAAAATTTGAATTGAGAGACGAATATACTAATTACTATATGGAGAAATAACGTGCTTAAAATAATTAAACCCTCAGAAATAGATTCTGTTATTGGAACTGAAACAGGTTTATCAGAATGGATTACAATTGACCAAGAGCAAATAAATAAATTTGCTGAAGCTACTCTTGATAATCAGTTTATTCATGTTGATCCAGAAGCTGCAAAACCAATATTTGGTTCAACCATTGCTCATGGTTTTTTATCATTATCTTTAGCCGCTGGAATACCTATTGCCCAAGGAATGGGTCTTGCAATCGAAGGTATGAAGATGGGCTTAAATTATGGTTTAGATAAAGTTCGCTTTCTAAGTCCAGTTCCTGTAGGTTCTGAAGTTAGAATAAGAACAGAATGCATGGATATTACTGAAAAAAATCCAGGCCAATTTCTGATTAAGACTAAAGTTACCATGGAAATCAAAGGAGTCGAAAAACCTGCATATATTGCAGAGACTCTTGCTATGTATATTCTGTAGTTTTAACTTAAAAGTCTTTTAAGTATTTCGTTGACGCTTTGAGGGTTTGCTTTGCCTTGAGTTTCTTTCATTACCTGTCCAACAAAGAAGCCAAATAGTTTATCTTTACCACCTTTAAAAGCCTCAACTTGTGATGGATTATTATCAATTATTGTTTGTGCAATTTTTTCAAGAAGCGATTCATCTTGAATTTGAACAAGTCCCTTGCTTTCAATAATTGCATCCACATTATTACCAGTTTCCCATATCTCCTCAAGAACAGATTTAGCTATTTTCCCTGAGATAGTTTTATCAGATATTCTTTCTATCAATAAAGCAAAATTATCTGCAGTTAACTTTGATTCTTGTAAATCTATATTGTCCTTGTTTAGAAGGGCACTAATATCACCAACTAACCAATTAGCAACCAGTTTTGAATCATTAGTTTTTGCACAAGCTCCCTCAAACATGTTTGCCATTGTCTTTGATGAGGCAATAATTTTTGCCTCAGAAGAATCTAGGTTTGATTCTTCAACATATCTTCTTTCTTTTTCATCAGGAAGCTCAGGAAGGTTGTCTTTAATCTCTTTAAGTTCATTATCTGAAATCACAACCGGAAGAAGGTCAGGGCATGGAAAGTACCTATAATCATTGGCTTCTTCTTTAGATCTCATTGATCTAGTTTCATTTTTAACACTGTCATAAAGGCGCGTTTCTTGAACAACTGAATCACCGGATTCTAAAATTCTAATTTGTCTATCAATTTCAAAGTTAATAGCTTTTTCAATAAACTTAAATGAGTTTATATTTTTAATTTCAGCTCTAGTTCCAAGCTCAGTATCATCTGATTTTTTTACAGAAACATTTACATCACATCTCATTGACCCCTGTGCCATATTTCCATCACATATATCAAGAAAAGTAACAATTTGTCGAATGGCTTTAAAATAAGCGACAGCTTCTTTTGCATTTGAAATCTCTGGCTCAGATACAATTTCAAGCAAAGGCGTTCCGGCTCTATTTAAATCAACACCCGTTTCACCATCAAAAAGATCATGAATAGATTTACCAGCATCTTCTTCAAGGTGAGCTCTGGTAATGTTAATAATTTTTTCTTCACCATCTACTTCTATACTAATTGATCCCTTTCCTACGATTGGCAAAGCCATTTGAGTAATTTGATAACCCTTGGGAAGATCTGGATAAAAATAATTTTTTCTATCAAAAGTTGATGTTTGATTTATTTCAGCATTAGTTGCCAAGCCGAAACGAATTGCTTTATGAAACGCCCCTCTATTTGCAACAGGTAAAACTCCTGGCAACCCTAAATCAATTAAATCTACATGTGTATTTGGCTCAGCTCCAAAACTTGTTGATCCGCCAGAAAAAAGTTTTGAATCAGTAGAAAGCTGAACGTGAATTTCTAATCCTATTACTGTCTCCCAACTCATGATTTACTGCCTGATGGTGTTTTGAGATGCCAGTCTGTTGATATTTGGAAATTATGAGCTGCTTGAAGTAGTCTACTCTCATCTAAAAAGTTTCCAATTAACTGCAATCCAATTGGTTTATTATCAACCATACCATTTGGAATAGACATAGCAGGAAGGCCAGCAAGATTTGCTGGAATTGTAAACAAATCTTCTAAGTACATTTGAATTGGGTCATCGCCTTTAGATCCAGCCTCAAATGCAGCACCTCTTGTAGTAGGAGACATAATGATGTCTACATTTTTAAAAGCAGAATCAAAATCATTTTTTATGAGTCTTCTAACTTGCTGAGCTTTTTTGTAATAAGCATCATAAAAACCAGCAGAAAGGACATAAGAACCAATTAATATTCTTCTTTTTACCTCGTCTCCAAAACCTTCTGATCTAGTTTTTATATAAAGTTCTTCAAGATCTTTTGGGTTATCACACCTTTTTCCAAATTTTACTCCATCAAATCTTGATAAGTTTGATGAGCATTCTGCCGGAGCAACAACGTAATAGGTAGGCACTGATAAAGATATATTTGGAAGTGATATTTCGATAAATTCTGCACCCAAGGATTCATAATGTTTTTTTGATTCTTCAAAAATCTGAACTACATCATTGTCTAGCTTTGATAAATCGAATTCTTTTACTAGACCAATTTTTAAGCCCTGAATCGAAGAATTTAAGTTTTCAGTAAAGTCAGGAATTGCCTCATCAATCGAAGTGGTATCTTTTTCATCATGAGAACACATTTCATTGAGGAGCAATGCACAATCTTCAGCTGTTCTAGCCATTGGACCTGCTTGATCTAGACTAGATGCAAATGCAATCATTCCCCATCTAGAAATCCTTCCATAAGTTGGTTTTAAACCTGATATCCCACACAAAGAAGCTGGTTGCCTTATAGATCCTCCTGTATCAGTTCCAGAAGCAGCAGGCACTATTCCAGCTGCTACTGCAGCAGCAGAACCTCCAGAGCTTCCCCCAGGAACCAAATTTTCACCCCATGGGTTTTGAACATTGCCATAAAAACTTGTTTCATTTGATGAACCCATAGCAAATTCATCCATATTTGTTTTACCTACAGAGATACAGCCAGCATTTTCAAGGTTCTTAATGACAGTTGCAGAATATGGAGGTATAAAATTTGATAACATGTTAGATCCACATGTAGTTTTAAGATCTTTTGTACAAAAAAGGTCTTTTTGGGCAATTGGTATTCCAGCTAATGAACCTGAGCCAGCAATATTATCTAAGTTATTTGCCTTTTTAAGAGACTCCTCTTCATTAAGAGTTATAAATGCATTTAATTTAGAATTATTTTTAATGTTTAAAAAAGTCTCTTGTATAAGCTCTGTGTGAGAAATATCTCTATTATTAAGCATATTTTTTAGCTCTTTAATACTTTTGTATTGAACACTCATTCTACAACTCTTGGAACTAAGAAATAGTCATCATTAGACTTTGGAGATCTTTCAAGGAAAACTTCTTTTCTGTTTTTAGCAGTTATGTTATCTGTTCTAGTTTTGGCAGTTTTTTCAAGTGGACTGGCCAATGGTTCTATATTTTCAGTATCAACCTGATCTAATTGATCAACAAATTTAATAATATTTTCAAGATCTTTAGTGATTTTATCCTCATTTTCTCCATAAAGAGAAAGTCTTGATAAGTAAGCTATAGTTGAAACTGTTTTCTTGTCCATATATAGGATATTATTATAATTTAGATGGGGGATATTAACCCAACTAAATAATTATTTATATATATTTTAGGGAATCACGTGGAATTCAATATTTTTAAGACTGTAAGAGGCTATTTTTCAAATGATCTTTCAATTGATTTAGGTACAGCAAATACTCTTATTTACACAAAAGATGTGGGGATTGTTCTTGATGAACCATCCGTTGTTGCAATCAGAGAGGCCAGAGGACAAAAGACTGTAGTAGCTGTTGGGACAGAAGCTAAAAAAATGCTTGGCAGAACCCCAGGAAATATAAAAGCAATTCGTCCCCTTTCAGAGGGTGTTATTGCTGACTTCCAAGTTACAGAGAAAATGCTCCAACACTTTATAGCAAAAGTTCATGAGCAGAGATTCATAAAACCTAGCCCAAGAGTATTGGTATGTGTACCTTGTAGGTCAACTCAAGTTGAAAGAAGAGCTATTAGAGAGTCTGTTCTTGGTGCTGGAGCTAGAGATGTAAAATTAATTGAGGAGCCAATGGCTGCAGCTATAGGTGCAGGCCTCCCGGTAGAGGAAGCTAGCGGAAATATGGTGGTTGATATTGGAGGCGGTACATCTGAGATTGCAATCCTATCTTTAAATGGTGTTGTTTATTCAGAATCTGTAAAAATTGGGGGAGATAAAATGGATGAATCCATTACCTCATGGATAAGAAGAAATTATGGCTGTGTAATTGGAGAGTCAACTGCTGAAAAAATTAAATATACTATTGGTTGTGCCACAGCAGAATCTGAAAAACTTGAAATGTCTATAACCGGAAGAAATTTGGCTGAAGGTATTCCAGAAACCTTCACAATAAATAGCGAGCAGATATTTGAAGCAATGAGAGATCCCTTATATGGAATAGTTAGAGCAATTAGAAATGCTTTAGAGCTATCACCGCCAGAGTTAGCTGCTGATATTGCCGAAAGAGGTATTGTATTAACCGGAGGAGGAGCTTTAATGAGAGATCTAGATAAGCTTATTTCAAGCTCTACTGGCATACCTGTAATATGTGCTGAAGACCCCTTAACTTGTGTTGCAAGAGGCGGAGGTCAAGCATTAGAAATTATGGATAAATACAACATAGATCTACTTTCTTCTGAGTAAAAAAGATGTCGAGGGTAGCACCCACTTCTGGCACAAAAGTTTTATACTTTTTATTGATAATAATTTCAGGATTTTTAATATATATTGATTTAAAGCATAAAAGCTTTGAAGGTATTAAAAACTTTTATCAATCCTTTATTATTTCTTCATCCTATATTTTTAAAAGTGCAACAGTTGAGCCTATAAAACTTTTATATCAAATCTCAAAAGATAAGAATGAACTGATTAATGAGAATAAAAAGCTCAAGCTGGAGCTTGATAATAGTCATATTTTAAATTTTATTATTTCAAATGATTCAAAATTTTTTGCAGACGATGATTCTATAAATAGATTTTTAGATATAAATAACATAAATGAAGTATTTCACTTAGCTAAATTGGAATACTTTGATACTGAATTATATATGTGTTGCAGTAAACATAGAGCATTTATCAAAACATACAAAAATAACAAAAACTTAATCGGCAGCACTGTTATCAATGATATGGGAATTATTGGTCATATTATTTATGGAGATTCTTTGAGTGAAGTATTATTACTTACAGATATAGATCATGTAATGCCAATAATGTCTGGTAATCATTTTTGTAATGCTAGGGGTTCTGGAAAACCAGGAAAAATTACTTGTTCATATAACAATAAGGTTTGGCAAGAAAAAGTCTCAATTGGACAAGAATTCTATTCATCTGGGATGGGAGGTATTTATCCTAAAGGCATACTTATTGGAAACGTTTCTGACATAAGAGAAGTTGAAGAAAATTTTATAGAATTTGATATTAATCTTGTGTCTAGTCCAATAGTAAAAAATGTAGTTGGAGTTCTTGAGAGCATATGAGAAATATTGGAACTGTAAAACTATTAATTATTATTTTTGTTTTAAATATTTTAGAGAGCTTCATTGCACCCCACTTAATAAATTTTTATATAAGTTTGCCAATAACTTTTCTAGTTTTCTCACTTGCCATCTACAACTCAAATCGTAATTCCAACCCTTTATTTGCCTTTTTATGTGGCTTTTATTTAGATTTAATATCAAGCTCTCCATTTGGACTTAATGCTGGACTTTTTACCATGATGTCATATGTGATTAACAGTTATGCAAATACATTTAAGCTATTCTCATATATTCAGATATGTATATTCTTTGCTGTTTCCTCTGTCTTTTATCTTGGTTTTAAAAACTTAATTATTGGCTTAGATAATTTTTCATATTCAGTGCTATTTGTGAGTCTCTTTTTTAATACTTTATTATTTTTATTGATCGCAATGCTTAGATATTATTTCCCTTCAATGTCTATCAAATATGATTAGCAAGATTAAAAAATTCTTTTCATATATTTTTTTTCTTATCTTCTTTATTATTTTATTTGTAGCATGTACTTATGGCTTTTTAGTTTATAAACCGGATCATGGAATAAAATTTATTGATAAAGTTCTGCTATTGGACTATTCGCTGAAGATTAAATCAACCTCATCAAACAAGAATTTGATAAACCCTTTTTTTATATTTGAAGAAATTCAAATTAATGATAATGAAAATAAAGAATTAGTTTATATTCCCAATCTAAAGATTGGAGTAAATTTAATTGAATCCCTTATTCAAGAATATTTATCATTGAGTGTTCTTGAAATAGACACACTGAAGTCTTCTCAAGGCTCTTCGATAGAGACATTTCAACCATTTTTGATCAAAGGAAATAAATTAAAGATATCTAATAATACAATTGATATTTCAGCGAAAGGATTTGAATTACTAATATCCCCAAATGATTCAAAGATTATTCTTATAGAGGGCAATATAAACACATTCTCATACACCGAAATTAAAGCATTCATAGACTCAATAGATAATAAATTATTTTATGAAAGTAGCCATAGCTTTGATAGCAATGAACTAAATCAAATTAATTCTATTGATCTTAGTTCGCTTAAAGATCATGACATATATGTAGATCTTGACACAAAAGGGTATATAGACTTTGAAACAAATCAAAATAATAGATTTGATAGATTAACATTTAAAAATTCTAGTATTACAACAAATTCAGAGTTCTTAATTAAAGATATTAATTCAAGTGTTTTTTCGGACCTCAATAAAGAGTTATTAGGTGTATTTAAATCAAAACTACCAGATCAGAACATATCAGGAAGTATTTCTTACGACTATAAAAGAAGCGTTATCAGAACTAATTTGACAATAAATATGGGAGGAATTATTGATTCAAATCGTTACTTTTCTATGGATGGAGATGAGATTTTTAGATCAATTATAATACTTTCAGAAGATAATTTTTCTATGAATTTGCTATCAAACCTAAGCAATACAAACATCTCATCAAGCATAGAAGAGATTAATGAAAAATTAAATGAAGTTACAGAAACCTCCATATTTATTGAAGATATGTCTAGCCCAATATATCAAGTCTCGAATAAACATATAAATGCTTCAATTAGTTCAAGCGGAAGAGGGTATTTTGCTTTTGGCCGAAACTTTTCAGAAAATATTAAAAATAATAACCATAAAGATGGTTTTTATATATATTTAGATCTTGATAATTTAAGTTTAGACAACATTTTTTATGATGATTCAAGCAGCAGCAATACATTGCTAAAGTCCATTAAAATTAGATCAAAAGAATTTAATTTTTTAAATAATAATTACTCAAACATAAAATTTAATATCACCTTTAATGACGAAATATATATCAATATTTCAGGAAAAGATTTAAATGGTGAAATAAATATCGATCAAACTAATTTTATAAAAATTAACTTAAAAGATACTAATTTTAATTTTGATGGCATTAATATAGCGCAATCAAATCTAGCGAGCGATATAAGCAATATTAGTTTAAGGCTAATTGGCAATAATATAAGAACTGAAGATGACATTTTCCAAGATGTTGATTTTTACATCCTAAAAAATAAGAATGTCTTAACTATCGATAATATAAAAATTGATAGCAAGAGATTGAATATTGGTCCAGGTCAGGATAATCAAAAAGCATATATAAGCTATAACAACAAATCTGACCTCTATAAAATTAAAGGTAAATATAGATTTGATAACTCTTCTGGATATTTTGATAATCTCACAAAATATAATTTCGATTTTTTTGAGACTGATCTAAATATTCAATGGAATAGTTTAAACAAACTTACAAACCTAGAAGGAAAATTAGATTTCCTCATTAAAGATTTAAACCTAGATACCGAAATACCTGAAACTACTTTTTTAAGAGCATTAAGGATTTTTAACCTTAATGGGATTTTTGAAGGTCTTGATGATGTTTCAAATAATATGATGAATATAAACAGAGCTTCCGGTAGATTTATTATAGGTAAAAATAGAGCGTTGATAAATTCACCAATTATTTTTGAAACAGATGAGGCAAGCATGAGCTGGAGAGGTGAAATCAGCAAAAATAAGGTTGGTGAGCTAGATGCATTAGATCTTGATTTATCTATGAGATTAAAAATTTCAGAAAATATTCCATGGTATGCTGCAATTTTTGGTGGGGTAACAGCTCTTGCAGGTGGTGTTGTAATTGAGAATATTTTTGAAGACACCATTGAAAATGCATCGACAATAAATTTTCAGGTATTTGGAACTATTGATAAACCAAATATAAGAAGACTAGATTAAAAAAACTGTTGCTAGACCAAGAAAAGATAAAAATCCTATAACATCAGTTACGGTTGTTACTACCACGCTTCCTGATATAGCTGGATCCTGATTCAACCTTCGTAAAATTATTGGAACAAAAACTCCAGCAATTACTGAGCTTACTAAATTTATAATTAGTGCAAATGAAATCAACAGAGCTAATG
>Ga0233450_10002668_pt1 | contig 17362 bp, 16 predicted proteins | sample 011ome_30_FD_189956 | JGI IMG/M metagenome (GOLD analysis project Ga0233450, IMG submission 189956) | Coastal salt marsh microbial communities from the Groves Creek Marsh, Skidaway Island, Georgia - 011501CT (spades assembly) | ecosystem: Environmental > Aquatic > Marine > Intertidal zone >... | reverse complement strand
TTGCACCTAGTCAGCCTACGTCAGGATACATGCCTAAATTTGTTGGGCAGGGCGTAACTCGTAAAACTGTTACAGGTAGAGAAACACCTAGAGTAGAAGCAGAACAATTTGTAGAAGATATTTATCTCGACGTAAAGTACATTAATCGTGAAACTGGTGACATTAGAACATTTAAGTTTTATCAGGGTGAACCTATTAGTGAAATACCTGCAGGATATGTACCTTATGAAGAAGGACAAGATCCTGCTGAAGGTACAACGCCACCTGAAGGAGAAGTTACAGTACCCACAACACAAGTCACTCGTAGTGGTAGAGATGACGATCCTACACCTCCACCTCCACCATTTAATTGGGATGAAGCTACACCAGAAGCTATTGTAAATGAAGTTAATAAAATTCAAGGTCCAGCAGGTAGTGTAATGACAGGGCTTGCTGCGGTACTTAATCCTGCACTTGGTGCTATGGTTTATGCTGCAACTAAAGCAAATGAAAAACAGACTTTAACAAAACTAGATGAACTATTAAAGGATAAAGCTTTTGTTAAAAAAATGTCAGATGCGGGACAATTAAAAAAATTAAAAGATTCCCTTACTGGACTTGAAGAAAAAACTAAAGGTAAAGGTAAAGGTATTGTTGATATAGATTTATTAGGTATTCTTGGTTCTGCTGTTAAAGGTGTAGCAAAAGCATTAGGCTTAACGCCAGAAGAAGAAAAAGAAGTTATAAAAAATAGTGTCAGTGATGCTGCAGGTATTGCTCCACCTAAAAGACCAGACCAAAAAGGTGAAGAACCTACTATTACTATTTTAGATAAAACTTCAGTACAAGAAGGTATAGACTATGTACAGTCTGGCTATGAAGAAGCTGCTTTTGGTGATACTAGCGTACTGGGCGAAACTTCTGTAGTTTCTCCAGAAACAACTAAAACGCTCACGGCTGAAGAAATTGCACGTATAGTTGCTGGAACTCCTGAAGAACCAAATGCTGCAGAAACAGCTTCTGTTATAATTCAAAAAGCATTAGATGCGGCTAAAAGTGGTGTAACAACAGAAGTTCCTATTGATCCAATTATAGCTGCCGCAAGAAGGTCTGCAGAACAAGGTGCCGCTGCATTTAGGGCGTTGCAAGATCAACCACCAGAAGAAGAAGATAGTGCAGATCCTTTAACTATGGCTCAAACTGCAATGAAAGCTATGACTAGAGACAGACAAGAACAAAGAGAAGCAGCCTTTGAACCTGAATTTTTAGAAGGTCTAGGTGGTGCACCTCTTGGTTTTGAGGCTGGTCAAGTTGATCCCGCATTGGCGGCAGCAGTTACAAGTCAACCACAAACACCTACAGTAACTACACCTGCAGTAACTACACCTGCGCCTACTGTAACTACAGCACCTAGACGAGAATCTAGGGACAGTGGTCCTAGTGGAGCAGAAAGAGCAATGGAAGCAGCTAGAAAATCTGCTGCTGCAAGTGTTGCTAAAAGTGAAGGTGTATCTGCACCAACATCAGGGGGTGCTCGTAGTGTAAGTACGCCAACAGGAAATGTAGAAACTTACGCATCTAAAGTACAAAGAGGTGGTGGTTTTAGTAAAGGTGGTTTAGCAAGTAAACCTAAACCTAAAAAGAAGGCTACCTCAAAAAAACGTGGTTTAGCAGCACGTAAGTAATCTGCTACATTTGTCTGGCTACTCATCCCCCTACCAACACTAGGCTACGGTGGCCCCAGAAAAGGAACTAAAAATGTCCGATACAATTATGTCTGAAAAAATAAAAGCACCAACAAAAGTAGCGTTTGCTAATCGTAAATATAGTAATGATGAAAAACGCAAGATGGAAGAAGAAGAATTAGAACAACTTATTGCAGAACAAAAAGATGAAAACGTAAAGGAACCACAAGAAGCTGAACCAGCTAATGCAGAAGAAAAAAGTTTTAAAAAACGTTATGGTGACTTGCGCCGACATATGCAAGAAAAAGAAAAAGAATGGGCCGATAAGTTTAATACTATTGAAACACAACTTAAACAAGTCTCCCAAAAAGAAATTAAGTTACCTAAGTCTGATGAAGACATTGAGGCATGGGCAAAAAAATATCCTGACGTAGCAGCCATTGTAGAAACAATTGCAATTAAAAAGGCTAAAGAACAATCTGCAGGACTAGAAGATCGTGTAAAAGAAATTGATGAAATGAGAGCTACAGCTTCTCGTGAAAAAGCAGAAGCAGAATTAATGGCGGCACACCCAGACTTTGGTGAAATACGTAATAGTGATGAGTTTCACGAATGGGCAGAAGAACAGCCTAAGTGGGTACAAGATGCACTATACGAAAATGATAATGATGCACGTTCAGCAAGTAGAGCAATTGACCTTTACAAATCTGATAAAAACATTAGAACTAAGAAACCTTCTAATAGTAAAGATGCTGCACGTTCAGTAAATACCCGTAATAGCAGAAGTCAACCAGATACTAATAGTACTGGTGATACATTTAGAGAAAGTGATGTAGCTAAAATGTCACCTCAACAATATGAAAAAATGTCAGAGGCTATTATGGAATCTATTCGTACTGGTAAATTTGTTTATGATATGTCTGGCTCTGCTAGATAAAGGTATTGACATATAGAATATTTATGATATAACTATATGTACAATGGATAGTGCGGCCCTGTTAGGTACTAACTACAGTTACCCGCACTATTAATTAACTAAACTTCCGCAAACAACAATACACGCTTTCGGACAACCTAATGTCTCGTGGCCCGTTTTACTAGAAGGTAGGCCAACTTTCTAATAAACGCACCCTAGTAGAATTAGCCTCTGTTTAAGTCATTGGTCGTTTGCATCTGTGATATTATGCTAAGGAGAATTAAAATGGCATTTTCATCCGCTGCTGGTTATGGTAACTTACCTAACGGTAATTTCTCACCAGTTATTTATAGCAAACAGGTGCAACTTGCGTTCCGCAAAGCATCTGTCTGTGAAGCAATTACTAACTCTGATTATTTCGGAGAAATTTCTGCAATGGGCGACTCAGTTAAAATTATTAAAGAACCTGAGATCACCGTTAAAGCATATGAGCGTGGTACAACTATTACACCACAGGATCTTGACGATGAAGATTTTTCATTGACAATTGATAAAGCTAACTACTTTGCCTTCAAAGTCGATGATATTGAAGAAGCTCATAGTCACGTCAATTTCCAAAGCCTTGCGTCAGATCGTGCTGCTTATCGTTTGGGTGATCAGTTTGACCAAGACGTACTTGGTTACTTGACAGGCTTTAAACAGTCTGCACTACACGGTACACCTGACACAGTAAACACAACTGTTAATGGTACTGTTGCTGTATCTACTGCAGGTACTGACGAACTGTTGTCTTCAATGAAAATTGATGCAGCAGACTTCGGTGGTTCAGCAGGTGATGCTTTGGCATTGCAGCCACGTACAGGTGGAGCAACTGACTCAACTCCTGCCGTTGGTGATACTTTCCCATTGACAGTTATTGCACGTATGTCACGTTTGTTGGATCAACAAAATGTGGATACTCAAGGCCGTTGGTTGGTAGTAGACCCTGTATTTATGGAGTTGTTAAAAGACGAAGACTCACGTTTGTTTAACGCTGACTTTGGTGGTTCTGGATTGCAGAATGGTCAAATCGGAACAAACATTCATGGTTTCCGTGTATACACTTCAAACAATCTGCCATCAGTAGGTACTGGTCCTTCTTTCACAGGAACAAACTCATCTACTAACTATGGTATGATTGTTGCAGGACACGATTCAGCCGTTGCAACTGCAGAGCAGATCAACAAAACTGAAACATATCGTGATCCAGATTCATTCGCTGACATTGTTCGGGGTATGCATCTATATGGTCGCAAGATCCTTCGTCCAGAAGCTCTTGTGAACGCTAAGTATCACTTGGCATAAGGGAGGATTGAAACATGGCTAACATTACTTCACTTCTAAAGGCAGCGTCTGGTAACTCTCAGCGTGGTCGTAACCCTTACATGGTCGAGAACACTCTTGACATCGTAGCTACAACTATTGATCCGTCTTCTACGGATTCAGTTCAAGCTATCACTATTCCTGCTGGTCACAAAGTTATGGCTTGTGGTCTTGAAGTTGTTGAATCAGCAACTATGAACACAGGTACAGATGCTACAGTAACTGTAGGTTTTGTAGGTGGTGATGTTGACGAGTTTGTTGCATCATTTGACATCGACGGTGCTGCTGATGGTGCTTATGCTCCAAGTGTTTCTATTACTGGAGACACTGTATCTGCATCTGATGATACCATTGACGTAATCTTTGGTGGATCAGGTGCTTCGTTTACTGCAGGTAAACTTCGTGTTTATGCGGTAATGATGGACGTAAGTTCACAAGGTGACACTGCTGCTAATGAAGTAGATCGTGACACACTTGCATAACTAAATTATTGGGTGGGCTGCTTACTTGTGGCCCACCTATACTTGTATATAAAGGAACCAAATCATGGCTATTACAACTGCAATGTGCAACAGTTTTAAACAAGAGTTACTTGGTGGTATCCATGACTTAGATACCGACAGTATTAAACTTGCACTAATTAAAGCATCTCCTTCGGGAACATATAATGCTTCTACAACTAACTATTCAGATGTTACAGGTAATTCTGACGAAGCATCAGGAACAAACTACAGCGCAGGTGGTCAAGTATTAGACTCTGCAACAATTAGTTTATCAGGCTCTACAGCTATTGTAGATTTTGCAGATGAAGTATTTGCAGATGTTACAACCTCAGCAGACGGTTGTATTATCTATAATGCAGGTCAGTCAAATAAAGCTATTGCTGTAATTGATTTTGGTGGTACGGTAAGTGCTACTGCAGGTGATCTTACTATTGAGTTCCCTGCTGCAGATGCTTCTAATGCGGTTATTCGTATCGCATAGATATGTCTTTTTATGACTCCTCTGATGCACTTTACGGCATAGGTGTATACGGTTCTGCTAGATACGGAATTGTACAACCTAATGTTGCATTAGTAGGAGTTTCGGTCACTGGTACTATTGAATCTGTATCTGCTGGTGGTTTTGAAATTGATGTATCTGAAAGACTTAATAGTGTATCTGCTACAGGTACAATTAACACTATTACGGTTAATGTACTAGAGTCACTAAACAGCGTATTAGCCACAGGTACAATTAATACTGTAACAATTAGTAACACTGTAACATTAACAGGTGTTGAAGCTACAGGTGCAGTAAATACTGTAGAAGAAAAACCTACAGAAGTTCTTAATAGTGTAAGTGCTACAAGCTCTGTAGGTACTGTTGAACCTAAGATTACTGTAAAAATATCTGGGGTATCTGCTACAGGTACAGTAAATACACTAGAAGAAAAAGTAGATGAAGCATTAACTAGTGTATCAGCAACGGGTGCAATAGGTTCTGTATCTGTAAATATCCAAGAAGATATTACAGGTGTAAGTGCTACAGGTTCTATTGGTACAGTACAACCAATTGTTAGTTTTTCTGTAAGTTTAGTTGGTGTTCAAGGTACTACAACACTTGGCGAGATAGAAGCACAAACAACAGAAGACATTACTGGTGTAAGTGCTACAAGTGCAGTAAACAGTGTAACTGTACATGTTGTTGAACATATAACTGCAGTACCTGCTACAGCTACAATAGGTACAATAACTACAACTGCAGTAGTATTTGACTTCCAAGCTGTAAGAGAGCAGTATAGCCGTAAACGCACAGTATATATAGCAGAGGCAGCGTAATGTCTACTTCAGCATCCAGAACTGTACGTATACCCGATGAGAATAGATTGGTGTTTATTCCTGCTTTTGACACAAACAGGACAGTAAGAATACCACAAGAGAATAGAATAGTTTTTGTAGAACGACAAGCAACATCTGCAGAACGAACTGTATATGCAACTGAGGATTAAACATGAGTTTTCGTTGGCCTAATAAAGACCCTGATGAACAACTAGATTACAGTGTAGATTGGTCACGTTTTCTTGGTAGTGCTACTATTAGTACTGTCACATGGTCTGTAAAAAGTACTGCTTATAGTACTAAAACTACACTAGGTGCAGGACAAACACTTACTGTTGCCTCTAGTTCTGCAACTACTGACGATATACAAAACGTGTCACAAACAAATACTAACACTGTGGCCACTATTAATATTGGTGGTGGTACAAACAACATTGAATATACTTTTTTCTGTAATATGATTGACAGCACAGGCAGTCAAGCAGAACGCAGTATTAAGTTACGGGTAAAGGAACGTTAAATGGCTTATGATTATATTGGTCTAGTGAATGACGTAAACCGTAGACTTAATGAGGTGGAACTTACATCAAGTAACTTTGCTGCTGCTACGGGTGAGTACAGTATGATTAAAGATGCAGTAAACTCTGCTATTCGTTATCTTAATCAACATGAATACGAATGGCCTTTTAATCATGTAGAAACAGAAGAAACATTAACTGCTGGTACAGTACGTTATGCATATCCTGCAGATGCTAAAACAATTGACATGGATAGCTTTCGCATTAAACGTGACGATACTTTAGGTAATGATACTAAACGTTTAAAAGTTATTACGTATGAAGAATATTTAGATAAGTATGTAGATGCGGAATATAGTACATCAGATAATCGTAGAGCATTACCTGACTATGTATTTCGTACACCTAGTTTAGAGTTTGGTTTTGTTCCTGCACCAGATAAAGCATATACTGTTGTATACGAGTATTATAGACTTCCTGTAGATCTTATTAATGCTACAGATGTACCCACAATACCAGAACAGTTTAGATATATTTTACTAGATGGTGCAATGCACTATGCATATATGTTTAGAGGGGAAACGCAAGAGTCTTCTATTATGCAACAACGTTTTGTAGATGAAATTAAAAACATGCGTAGCTTGTATATTAATAGATATGATTATGTTAGATCAACTGTAATAGATCGTAACCGTATTGCAGTCAGTTCATTTAGAGCAAACTAATACATGCCATCAACTCGTCAAACATACCCTATAGAATTTAAGGGTGGACTTGTTACTAATATGAGTCCTTTGCAACAAGGTATTAACGCACCGGGATCTGCAAGAACTCTTAGAAACTTTGAACCATCTATTGAGGGTGGTTACAGACGTATCTTAGGTTATACTAAATATAACAGTAGTATTATTCCACCTTATGGTGCTCCTGTTGTACACGGTGCTAGTCAGTCTGGTACTAGTCTTATTATAGGTAATATACATCAGACACCAGAGGCAGGTGACACACTTACAATAGATGGGGTTACAGGTACATATACTATTGCATCTGGGGGTGTATCATATGACGCTACAAATAATAGAGCTACACTAACACTTACTGGCGCTCTTGATAGCTCTCCTGCAAATGCAGCCGCAGTTACATTTACCACAACGACAAGTAACTATCTTGCACTTGGTTGTGGTGTATTTTTAGATAGAGTTATTGTAGCAAGAAATGACGATCTTTTTAAAGTATCCTCTAGTGCAGTAACGCATATTAATGTACCTAACTATGGTACTGTACTTGTAAATGGTGCATCACAAACTGGTACAAGTCTTATTGTTGATGGTTTAACTGCAGCCCCACAGGCAGGTGATATATTTAAAATTGCTGGTGTTGATCTTGTCTATACGGTTACTGCAGATGCAACTGTAAGCTCTGGTGGTGCTACATTAGCCATAAACCCTGCATTAGCTAGTTCACCAGCAGATGATGCTGCAATAACTTTTTTAAGTACATCAAGAGAAAGTGCTGGTAAAACTAGATTTGCAAGGTATAACTATACAGGAACAGAAAAAATTGCCACAGTAGATGGTACTAATGTTCCTGCACTATATGATAACAGTACGTTTACTGCACTTAACGATGCCCCTACGGATGTTAATGGTGCAGGTTTTGTAGTCAACTTTAAAAACCAACTGTTTTTTGGCAAAAGTAATTTATTAACTTTTACTGCTCCATATACAGATAATGACTTTACAGCAGCTAATGGTTCTGGTACAATCTCTTTAGGAGCCGTGATTACAGGACTGATTGTTTTTAGACAACAATTAATTATCTTTACTGAGTCTTCTATATTCCAATTAGTTGGTAATACAATAGCAGACTTTCAATTACAACCAGTTACTACTGACATTGGTTGCGTAGACACAGACACTATCCAAGAAGTAGGTGGTGACATAATGTTCTTAGGACCAGATGGTCTTAGATTATTAAGTGGTACAGATCGTATAGGTGACTTTGGTCTTGGTGTTGTATCTAAAACAATACAAAAAGAAGTAACAAGTTTTATTACTGCTAATACTTCTTTTGCTAGTGTAGTTATTCGTAATAAATCTCAGTATAGAATACTAGGATATAATACAAACATTACACAAGAAAATGCTCAAGGTATTCTTGGTACGCAGTTTTCTGGTCAAGGTGGTGAAGGTATGGCTTGGGCCGAGCTTCGTGGTATTAGAGCTTACGTAGCTGACAGTAGGTTCTATCAAAATACAGAAACAATTGTTTTTGCTAATGATGATGGTTATTTGTATCAAATGGAAGATGGTAATAGTTTTAATAGTTTAAATATACAAACTACTTTTGCTACTCCGTTTATGCCAATTAATGATCCACGAGTTCGTAAGACTTTTTACAAAGCATTTCTTTATACAGACCCACAAGGTAGTGTATCATTTGATATGAGTCTTAAACTAGACTTTGACCAACGTAATAGTATACAGCCTACACAGATAAATTTTGATAACGACACAGGTGAGGTTGCTTTTTATGGCTCTGCGGTATTTGGATCTTCTGCAGTATATAGTAATAAACTAGTAACTCTTTTTGAAACACAACTAATAGGATCAGGCTTTACAGCGTCTATACAATTTGAATCAGATAGTACAGACCCACCATTTTCACTTGATGCTATCACTTTAGAATTTGGTACAAACACGAGAAGGTAAACCAAAATGGGAACAGGTTACACTAGGAATGACACATCTAATAACATTGCTGATGGCAACATTATCAATGCTGCAGATTTAGATGGTGAATTTGACGCAATTGAAAGTGCAATGGGCACAAGTGGTCACACACATGATGGCACATCTGCAGAAGGTGGGCCTGTTACTGTATTGGGTCCAGTTCAAGACTTTGTAGCAAGTGCAACTGAGATTAAACCTAAGACTACTAATACACTAGATATTGGTACAAGTGGTCTTTTGTTTAAGGATATGTTCCTTGATGGTGTAGCAACAGTAGGTAGCATTAAGATTGACAATGCTGGTACTATTGGCTCTGCTTCTGATAGTGATGCAATTGCTATATCTTCTGGTGGTGTTGTTTCCTTCTCACAAGCACCTCTTGTTGATGTGACTAATGCTACAACTAATGCAGTGACAGATGTTCTAGGTATTCAAGTACAATCTTCTGGTACACCTGCAGTGGGCATTGGGTCTGGTCTTACTCTTGGTGTTGAAACTGCTGCTGGTAATGTAGAAACTGGTGGTGCTATTCGTAGCATTACTACAGGTTTAACTCCAACTGCTGAAGAAATTGATCTTGTATTTTACTCCATGCGTAATGGCAACCTTACTGAAGGGTTTAGATACGATAGTAGTGCAGATAACTTTGATGTAACAGGTAGTATTTCTATAGATGGTGGTTCTACATCTGCGGATTTTACCTTCGGTGACAACGACAAAGCCATCTTTGGCGCAGGGTCTGATCTTCAGATTTACCATGATGGAAACCACAGTATTATTGAAGATGCTGGCACTGGTGCAATTAAAGTAAAAGTTGGTGACTTTCGTGTTGAAAATGCTTCTGGAAATAACCTTATAAAAGGTGTTGGGGATGTTGCAACTCTTCATTACGATGGATCAGAAAAACTCGCCACCACAAACACAGGCGTAGACATCACGGGTACTTTGACCAGCGATGAAGTAACCGTACAGCAATCTGCTTTCACAAGAGCCTTGATAGGTAGCACTGGTGCGAATGGTGCTATGCTTGTTTTGGATGGCGATAGTAATGGTGACGGATCGGGTGGTGATTATAGCTACATTTATCACAACACTTCTGGGCAATTAGAGTTTTTGCAGGATAGTCCTGCTGGAACAAACGAAATGTTGTTTAATACGGCTGGCAATAATCTCCGTATGAAGATTGGCTCAGGCGGCGACATCAGCTTTTACGAGGATACTGGCACCACGGCAAAGTTCTTCTGGGATGCGAGTGCTGAGAGTTTGGGGATTGGCACGAGTTCGCCTAGTGGAACCCTTACCGTAAAAGACTCCGCTGCTAAAATACACCTGACTAACGATGCAAACACAGGAAGTGCTGAAGTTACATTCCGCAATACTACAGGGAGCAATCGTGGCTTTGTAGCCTACAACTTTGACAGCGATTATATGTTTTTTCGCACAAATGGCTCAGGCGAAGCCATGCGCATCGACAGCAGCGGTAATGTCTTAATCGGTAGCTCTACAAATGTTGGCCCTGACTCTGGAGCGGTGCAAAAGCTGGAGGTACAAGGAACTGGCGCTACAGAAACTGGTTACTTTGTAAATCACACTGCGTCCTATTCCTACTCTGGTATATACAACGCATCAGACAGCGAAACTTACAATTTCTGGAAGTCTGGCAATAACTACCTGTTTGGCACTGTAACTGATCCAGATACTTCTGGCTGGGATGAGCATATGAGAATCGACAGCAGCGGTAATGTTGGGATTGGCGCCACAGGAGCTACAAACAAGCTAGTTGTAAACAGGGATTCTACTACTGCGGCAACTAATGCTCAGATAGTTTCTGAAAATAGAACTGGTGCAACTGGTCAGTATGCACTTTATGCAACTTCTTTGGATAACGGAAGTGGATCAGGTTTTAAACCCGTTGCATTTGGAGCCGTTCAAACGGCTGCTTCTGGTAGGACTGCTGATTTTATAGTTGCTGTTAGTGATACAGATAATGTTGATCTTTCAGCAGATGAACGCATGCGCATCGACAGCAGCGGTAATGTTGGGATTGCGGTGGTTCCAGAAAGTAACTGGTACTCTGTACAAAATGTGTTGCAAGTTGGAACTACTGCAGTTGTCGATAACGGTTCAAATGATGCGTTTTTTGGTGCTAACTATTATTATGATGGGACTAATAATAAATACATAAACTCAGGGCAAGCGGCAGCTATAGGTCTAGTTGATGGTGCACATAAGTTCTATACTGCTCCTTCTGGTACCGCTGATGCAAACATAACCTTTGTAGAGGCAATGACCATCGACAGCAGCGGTCATGCAATCATCCCTGCTGGTGTAACCCTTGGCACTGCGGCTGGTGTGTATGCGGCGGCTAATACGCTGGATGACTATGAGGAGGGAATTGCAACTTTAACAATGGGTGGTGGAACTTCTAATCCATCATCAACTCAATCAACCAATGGTTATTATACTAAAATTGGAAATGTAGTAAAAATTTGGTTTTTGTTTAGCGTAAAAGACAACACTGGTGCTTCGGGAGTAGTTGAAGTTGATGGACTTCCATTTACTGTTTCGGCAACACAAGATGGTTATGGAACTGCTTGGAGTGGTCGAGATAGTGCTGGAGATACAAATTCAAAACTTTGGCTTGCTCAATTAGGAACAACATCAGCTAAAATGGTTACTGGTGGTGGAAATAATATTACTTGGGCAAGCACAGGATCGGGAACGTATCAAGGTGGCGTAATCCACTATAGAACAGCATAACCACCCCTGTTGGATCACAGGGTAGTCAGTCCAAGCCATAGGAGGTAAAAATGGCACTAACAGAAGAAACAGTACAAGACAAAATAGAGATCGTAGGCGACTTCAAGCACGTTCAGGTGCGTACAGCCACGGTCATCAAGCGTGATGGCACAGAGATTAGCCGTGGTTATTCACGCCATGTAGTTGCACCAGACATCTCAGCAGATGATCTTGCAAACGAAAGCACAGAGGTGCAGAACATTTGCAACGTGGTTCATACACAAGCGGTTAAGGATGCTTATGCCGCACATCTAGCAGCACAAGAGGTATAAGCTATGATTACTTACACTTGGACTATTCCAACCCTTGAGCGTCACACATCAGACGGTGGCGTTTACATTGCACATTGGCGCTGCACAGGCGTTGATGATGATGGCAACTCAGCAAGTTCATATGGCACTTGTGGCTTAACCTACGATGCCTCTGCGTCCGACTTTACACCCTATGCCGATATTACTGAGGCTCAAGCTCAAGGCTGGGTGTGGGGTCATGTATCCCAAGAGGATACTGAAGCTGCTATTGCTTCTAAGATTGATGCGATAGCTAATCCAACCACTGAGGCGGGAGTGCCTTGGTAAATGTCTGAAGATAGCTGGCACCTTAGCAAGTCTGTACCGATTACACTGATCTTTGGCTTACTTGTTCAAGGGGCAGCTATCGTATGGACAGTTAGTATGATGATGTCTGACATAGAAACTAACAGAGATGACATCATGTCCCTACAACAACGCATGGCCCGTATAGAAACTTCGGTACATGAACAAGCAATATCACTAGCACGTATTGACGAAAACATAAAAGCAATAAGATCATCAGTAGAAAAGATGGCAAATGAATAATAATAGGATTTGCCATAATGATAGAAGTATTAGCTTTAGCAGGTGCAGTTACTAAGATAGCTGGTGCAGTTAGTTCTGCAGTTAAAGCTGGTAGTGATATAGCAGACTTACTACCTCACTTTGGTAAACTTGCAAAACTAGAAGCTGACATTAGTTTAGCTGAACAAGGTAGACACAAAGGCCCACTAGGTAGACTAAGTTCATCTGAAGAAGAAGGCTTTGCAATTGCACAAGCCAAGATGAAACACAAAGAAGCACAGAATGAACTACGTGAAGTGTGTAGACTATATGGGCCACCGGGCATGTGGGATCTTGTTGTAAAAGAGCAAGCTGCTGCTAGGGTCAGACAAAAAGAAGCACTAGAGGCACAAGCTAAAGCAAGAGACAGATTGTTCTGGGGTATATCTTTAACAATAGGTGTGTTATTATTTTTAGGTGGTACAGGTGCAATGATCTGGGGTCTTAACGAAGTAGTGAATGGATAATAAAGGTATAAAGTATGGTACTTAGATTAAGAGAATTTGATTCAGGTGAAGGTAATACCCTTGGCTATAATAACCAATTCACTTTAACTTTCAACAATATGACCGACAGATACGAGCTTTTACATAATGCTGGTGGTGGAGTTGCAGGTTCTTTTGATGCTAATGAAAAAGATAAGGCAATAAGTTTTATTGACCCTACTTATAATCCTACAGTATATAATAACTATGGTTTTTATAATGCACCTGAAATGGAGCAACTAGGTGGTATGTTGCCAGAGGGTACAGACTCATCGTTGTATAAAATGTCTTCTCCAGAAAATGTAACTCCTACTACTTATGAAACTCCAGAAACTATACGTAGCTATGAGTGGACTTTACCTACTGGTAATACAATTAGTACTAATGGTACTAACCTAGATGAAGCACTGGCAGAAGCTCAAAAAGAATTTACAAGAATTAAAAATAATTTTGGTGGCTTTGAGGGAATATCTTTAGAGGATGCATTTTCTAGTGAGCCTAAAGTTAATCTTGCTGGAGTTGAGACATATATAAACGATAATAAAACTATTCCTGTTGGTACACCTATGGGTGGTCAAAATGTTAGACGTAATACTGCTACACTAGAACGTGCTGGGTATACTATAGAAAATGGTGTTGTTACTGGTGTACCTTACACAATTGAAGAAGATACATCAGCTGATACACTAGGATCAGAACCCAGAGAAAAGTTTGATTACTCAGACCTTAATAGGTCTATGACTTTTGATGAGTTTATGCGGTCTGATAAACCTATGGCAACTACTCAAGAAAAGAGAGACCCTGTAGACTATACTAGTCCTTATGGTACAGGTGGGGAGACAATACGTGTAGATCCCGCAATGGTAAGTCAGTATGAAAACTACGTTCGTGGTTATTACTCTCCGTATCAACACAGTTCTGGTGAAGATACCTTTGCTTTAGTTGAAGGTGAGATAGAAGATATTAATCAGTATAAAGCACTAGGTTATAATGATGAAGATATTAAAAAACTATTGTCAGATAAGTATGATTATAGGGCCACACCTGTTGTAGAAGAAGTAGATCAAGGATCTATGATGGATAATATGGTAGGTGCTGATGATGATTTAGAAACCACTGAACCGATAGATGACACATTTGAACCTGTATCTAAACCTGAAATAGTAACTCAACCAGATCCTATAATAACATCCACGCCTACATATAGTGTGCCTAGCACCCCAAGCTTTACTACTCAACCTATGAGCAGTGGAACATATCAATCTCCTACAGTTACCCAACCACAGTTTACTGGTCCTGTTGATCCTAATACAGGCACATTTCAATTACAACAAGGCATGGGTTTTGCTCCAAGTAATGTTCAGTTTAATGTACCCGAAATATCTACAGGCGTATTAGGACAAGGGCAAAGCATGGGATATAATCCCACGTTACAATTAGTTGCGCCTCAACCGTATGTTCAAAGTGGATACATGCCTACATTTAGATATAACGAGGGTGGAATGGTTCCTAATACAATGCAACAACAACAACAACCAGCATCAGCAATGCCGATGACACAAAGTACTTTTGGTGGATTTAAGCCAGAGGCAATGCAACGTATTGCAGGTAGCTTAGGTTATCAAGGTGACATAGCAGGATTTGATGAATACTTAAACGCTAATCCAGATAAAAAACAAAAGATGGATATGTATAATCAAAAAGCTATGCAGATGGCTAAAGGTGGTGTAATACACGCTAATGAAGGAACATACGTACCATCAGATCCACGTCCATTAGGACAACAATATATTCCAGAGCAAGAGTTTTACCCATCTACAGTAGAAGTTCCTATTTATGACGATGCGGGTAATCAAACAGGAACACGTACTGAAACACGTGGGTATAGTTTACAAGATGCAATGGCTACTCAGGCATTATTTCCCGGTTTACCTACTGGTGCTACTGTTGTTCCTGTAGGTGTATCTCAAGAAGCTGGACAGTTTATTGATCCACGTTCTGGTCAAGTATACGGATCATCTGCACTACCTACTGCACTTGCAACTACTACACAAGCAGGTATGCCACAAGCTACACCTACTACATTAATGACTGCAGCTACAGGTGCTGAAGCTGTAGATGAAGCTGTATCAGGTATGCAACCTGCTCAAGGTGAAATAACAGATCAAGCACTTGTTACTGGTCAAGAGGGTGTGTCTAGTTTAAACATTGATGCTGCCCAAGGTACAGCAACAATGATGACAAACCCTGTAACAAGGGAGATACAATCAGGTGAGCTTATTAGTGGTGCTGCAGACGCACAGAAAGCTGCTAAGTTTACTGAGCAGATACAAGCTGCTACAGCAGAGCCATCACAAAAAGCTACTGTACAAGGTCAATTAGAAGGTCTTATGCAACAGTTTGAAGGTGGTGATACACCTGCATGGGCTGCTGGTGCAATGCGTAATGCTATGGGTGCTATGGCTGCTCGTGGTTTAGGTGCTAGTAGTCTTGCTGGACAAGCTGCTGTACAAGCAGCAATGGAGTCAGCATTACCTATTGCTCAAGCTGACGCACAAACACAAGCTAAATTTGAATCACAAAACTTGTCAAACAGACAGCAACGTGCTATGCTTGCGGCACAGCAACGTGCACAATTTATTGGACAAGAGTTTGATCAAGCATTTCAGTCTCGTGTAATGAACGCATCTAAAATATCTGATGTTGCCAATATGAACTTTACTGCTGAACAACAGGTTGCATTAGAAAACTCTCGTGCAGCTAACAGCATGAACTTAGCTAATTTATCTAATCGTCAAGCTAGTGTTATGGCAGAAGCTGCGGCTATTGCCAACATGGACATGGCTAACCTTAATAACCGTCAACAAGCTGCAGTAATGAACGCACAAAGCTTCTTACAGATGGATATGGCTAACTTATCTAATAAACAACAGACAGAATTATTCCAAGCACAACAACGTGTACAGTCTTTGTTTAATGATCAAGCAGCAATAAACGCTGCAGCACAGTTTAATGCCAGTTCACAGAATCAAACAGATCAGTTCTTTGCTAATCTTGCAAATCAAACATCACAGTTTAATGCATCACAAGCTAATGCTCAGTCACAGTTTAATGCAGGACAGACTAACGTTATTGAAAGATTCAATACAGAAATTAATAACCAACGTGAACAGTTTAATGCATCTAACCGTTTAGTAATTGATCAAGCTAATGCTACATGGCGTAGAGAAATTGCAACAATGGATACTGCTGCAGTTAATCGTGCTAACGAAACAAATGCAGAAGCGTTGTTAGGTGTATCACGTGATGCATATAATAACCTGTGGCAATACTATTCAGATAATATGGAATGGGCTTGGACATCTGCAGAAAATGAAAAAACCAGATACGTAAACATGGCAATGGCTGAGTTAAATGCTAACACTACAATAGACGTAGCTCAATTTAAAGCCGACTACCAAAGTAGTATTGGTTTTGGTAACATGATTGGTAAAATTCTTACAACAGATCTTACTGGTTCGTTGGGTGGAACTATTCTAGGTGACGTATTTGACTTTTTGGGAGGATAAATAATGTATAATCCAGCACGTCAGGCATATAATAATTTAAAAATGCCTAAAGCAAAACGTAAACAAGAGACACCCAAGAGTATGGGTTTACTTTCTCGTGGGCCTAAGTCAGCTATGAAAACAAATAAAACTGAACTTGAACCCAGTGAAAGAATAGCTAACTACGTAATGGAAATACGTCAAGGAAGACAGGAAATAAACAATGGCTGATATGCAAGAACCTATGTTAGATGCTCCTATTGCGGGTCAATCACTAACTGCAGAATTAGGTGGTAGACCTTGGCAGCAACCACCACAATACGCTACAGTAGAACAAGCAATACAATATCATGTACCACGTCTTATTAATCCTGAAGTACTTGATGATATAATGAATGTAATTGAAACTGGTATTCCTCTTACTCTTATTGCACAGTCACTTCAAGGTGGTGCAGTAATGCAGGGTAAACATAGTGTAGATGTTGGTATTCTTATTACTCCTGTGCTTATGGAAACACTAGCATACCTTGCAGAGGAGCAAGGAGTAGAGTATAATATGGGTACAGAACTACAGACAGATGACACACCTTCTGAATCTGCTATTGCTCTTGCGCTTAAAAAGTTACGCAAAGAACGTGAAAAGCTTGGTGAAACTCCTGTA
>Ga0233450_10002666_pt1 | contig 17364 bp, 20 predicted proteins | sample 011ome_30_FD_189956 | JGI IMG/M metagenome (GOLD analysis project Ga0233450, IMG submission 189956) | Coastal salt marsh microbial communities from the Groves Creek Marsh, Skidaway Island, Georgia - 011501CT (spades assembly) | ecosystem: Environmental > Aquatic > Marine > Intertidal zone >... | reverse complement strand
ATCTTCTAAACCCTCAAGTAGGCCAAGATCGTCATCAACCAGTGGCTCAGACAGTCCAACCACATCCGCCCGCACCAGGCCCTGAATATGCGACCGACAGCCCCCGAAACTCTAATCAGGACCGGCAGCACCGTAATCCAGCCCGGATCAGTGCCTGGGCGCTGAACTTCAATATAATCGCCTCGAGCTAGGGCGTCGGCTAGGCCGGCGAGGTGCTCGTCGCCCAAGCCGTCGACGGCGGAGCGAACCTGGGCCTCTATTGGTCGAAGCAGCTCAGCCACCAGTTCGGGATGGCCAGCGGTGAAACAGGCGAGCACCATTTCGTCGTCAGATGTATCGACACCGTCAGAGTAAAGCAGGCCGGCGGCAGTGCAGGTCGCTATGGCCTCGGGCGTGGCATCATCTCCCCAAGCTGGAGAGGTGAACGCGCCGTCTGGGCCAGCGGCTTGGACGGTTGCGCTCGAGCACCCTGAGAACAGGGAGCCCAGGGCGTGAGCAAGCTCGTGCCGTACGAGGGCTGTGGATATCATCCCGCCGCCAATGCCCTGGCTGCACGGCCCTTCACGGCGGACATCTTCCGTTTCTCCCGCCGCCGATGGACGCCGAAAAGATCGATCGGGCGGGCCGCTGCCGTCGCGACGTCATGCCCGTACTCGACCGCCACTTGCAGGAGCTGCATTCGCACCCGGAGCGTAATCTCCGCGGTCGGGTCCAGCGGCGTGCCGCGATTGGCGAGTTCCGCGACGGCCTCGTCTACCGTCATCATCGCTTTGCCTTCTTAGCAGGATAGCCTTTCGCCCGCTCAGACACAGAGGTAACCGGCTCAAGGTATTCGGTTTTGGTGCGATGCATATCATCCGTGCGGCGGATGCCGGCGTGCTCTTCTGTGGCCCTGCGTGTGGCATTCTTGTTCGCCAAGATACTGCGTTCAATCGTCTCGCCGACCAGGTGGTCGATGGTGTCCGCCGCATCGGCGATGGCCTGTGCAAAAACCCTCTCGTCCCACCGAGCTCCTCGGGCATCGAGCAGCTTGACCGCTTCCGCACGATAGGCGGCAACGATCTCGTCGCGTACGTTCCCGGCGAGTAGGTAGGCCTTCGCGTGTTCGATACCGTGCGTGCGGCTCATCTTGTCAGCAAGGGCGGCGCAGCTCTCGGTATGGCGCTTGACCAACAGGGCAGGCAGTTCGCCGCCTTTGTGCATGGCATTGTTCAAGGATGTGATGTCCATGTTTTGAGCCCTCCTCAGGCCACGTAAAGATCAGCGTATGAACGAAGGAAACGGGCTGCGGCATCTCGTGATTTTGATGCAACATCTCGCCCGGTTTCGGCCGCGTGTTTGATGCTGGCGGTCTCCGCTAGCAGCTTTGTGTTCAACCGCTGCTCAACTGCCTCATCATCCTCAATAAGCGATTTTATCAACGCTTTGAGCGCAGGCTCTACCGCCTGGACGGCCAGGCGCTGGATATCGGAACCAGTCCAGTTGCGGGCGGTGGCCTGCTTCTGCTTGGCGACCCGGTCGAGCTTCTCCTCGATTACGTCCATCCGATCGGCCAGAAACTTGAGTTCGGTGCCGGTGCTGGTGCCATGCGACATAGCTTCTCGGAGTGCCGCGACTTCCTGCCGGACGGTTTCGATGTAGTTCAGTTCGTCGGTCATCGCGAGGCTCCTTTAGCGACCTGGATTTGCTTCCTCGCCCGCAGCTGCATGTCGGCGATCTTCTGATAACGGCCGACGAGGATATAGGCCGCCTTTGCCGAACGCTTGTCAGCACGGTTGCCAGTCGCGGCGTGCAGTTTTTCGAAGATTGATCGGGTCTGTTTCGCGAGCACCAGGTCGGCGGCATTTCGGGCCTGATTATACCAACAGGGATTACTCACAGATTTTCGCGTGTCGAGGCCCGAACCGTCAGCCTTAACCGCCGGGGCGATACGCTCAAGCTCAGCATCGGCTTCGTCGGCGATGGCGCGAAGCTTGGCCGATATGGCCAGCGCCTCGGGTGATTTCACATCGAGTGCATAAGCAGCCGCTCGGAGCTGCGGATCCGTCACCGTGTCGCTCATCTCGGAAACAGAGCCCTCGAGAAAGGAGGCTACGGCCCGATGCATCTTGGCGTCGTGTCGGATGCCCATCAAGGTCTTCTCGACACGCTTGAATGCGGTTTTTACGTCCGCCTTCATCGCTGCGATTTCGTTGCGTGCAACGTCGCCGTAGCCATCATCTACTAGGGCTGATAGCAGCAAATGGGCCGGCGTCTGACCCGCAGGGGCCGGTGGCTTGATATTGGAACGCAGCAAGGCAGATTTTGCCTCGATGCTACTAATCAGCGCTGTTGGGACCTGGTGTGCACGCCTAATCCGGGCGTACAGGCCTTCGTGCGTTTGTTCCATCGGGGGAACCTCCTTAAGACGGCCCGCGGGTTTACCATCCGCGGGTAGGGTTATTGTGCTGCCGTGATCTTAATTTTACCGAAATACCCCCCAATTCACGAAGCAGAAAGTGGCAAAAATGCACGCGATGGTCGCGGCGCGGATCGCGGATATGCCGAAAGGCGGGGACCGGCGTTCCAAAGATTTCAAAGCGCCAATTGGCGCATCCACCTCTCAGCCGGAAGCAGCGGAGAAGATGAACGTCAGCCGCAGGGCCAACGTAAGGATTGGGTAGATGGGCCAATTGGCCCCTCTCAGCGGTGCTGGGCGGTTCGTGCTACGAGTTTTCTCACTGCGAAAGCTATCTTGTCGCGAAATCCGTCGAGGAAAACCTCGGCAAGCTCAGCGTTATTTTCGTAATGAGCCAGCGAGCGGGCCGGGCCATCGTCAAGCCGCGCGATCGCGTGCGTCTGATAGAGTTCCAGGCGCAACTTAATATACGCGCCACGCCCCAGTCCGATCGACACGTATACGTGATTTTTGACGTCCGATACCTGGAATTGAACACAGGCCTGGCGGGACAATTGCGCCAGCGGCTCGAGCAACCGGCTTACCTCCGCCGAAACTGCCTTCGCGCGTTCGTTGAGTTCGGCCTCGCTGGATATTTTTTTGTGTGCCTCGGCGACCATCGTCTCGAAATCAAGCATCGAGCTGGCCTTTCATCACAGCACTCTCGCACTGAACGTTTGAGCTGTGATATTCTGACGGCATCCCACACATAAGAGAGGCGTCCAAATGGATTTTTCTGAATGGCTCAATCGTGAAATCGAAAACGCACGCTTGGAGGCTAATCATTTCGACGACCGCCGTCTGGGCTTCGGCGCGGCCGCGACTTCCTCAACGGCCTCGATCAAGCAGTCCTCCCGGACTTCGAAGCCGAGTTCTGCTGCCCAGCGAGCGGCATTGATGCATAGCTCTGACGCGGGATAGCCCTTTCTTGTGTCGTCAATCGCGGCGCTAACTTGGGCGACAATCGCTGCCCGGATCAGGCTTTCTACCGCATAAAAATCGCTACCGCCCTCGGCAGCCCTCATCGCCTCCACGGCGATGATATCTTCGGCCGATCCTGGGTTGGCGACGGTCATTTGCTTTTGTCCTGATTTCGGGACTTCTGTATGGCCTTCTTTAAGGCGTCTAATACTTCTTCGTCACTCGCCATCGCGGGGCTCCTAATTGACAGTTTTGGTGGGCTCAAGAAGCCGCTCGTCCACACCCATCTCGAGCAGCTTGTCGGAGTAGCTCCGGGCCAAGAGAACGTGCGTAGCCGCACAGTCGTCGCCGAACTGCGCTGAGATTTCGGCGGCGACGGATTGGTGGAGCCTCAGGTGCATCATCAGTTCTGCCGCGGTCTCTTTATCAGTCATCACAACATCGCCTTCGCAGGGGTGGCGAGCAGGTCGCCGTCGAGGTTCTCGACGACGGCGAGTGTGGCTTTCTGCTGCTTGGCCGCATTGCTGGCGGTTCGCCCATCAATATGCGCCCCGGTCAAAGCCAAGCTGCGCGCCAGCGTTATCTGTCGGTTTTGAAGCTGGACAATCGGATCTAAAAGCGGATTGCGGGCAATCACGTCCTGCCCCTTTCCGCCCTTCTTCCTGGTGACGTAGCCGACTTTCGATATCATGGTCTGAAGCTCGTCTAAATCGACTGTCGTGATAGCCAGCTGGGCAATCTGCGTCCGGTCAAAGTCTTTCCAATCGGCCGGCGCTCGGCTTGTCCAAATCTGTCGTGCAATCCGCATAGCGTGATCTTGCTTTTCGGGGTCGGCCATCGGCGTGACGGTGTCCTCGGGCCAGATTAACTCAGAAGGGTTTTTAACCGCTTGAAACGCATTTACGGCAGCGTCGGTACTGTCAGTCCTGGTGCGGCGATTTGCCATGATGTCTACCTCCAGTTCCCCATCGCGCCTCGCGGGCGGGGGCGCGTAAGGGCAATTGTAATGTAATAACATAACATTGCAAAGATTTTTAGGCCCGGTTTATGCGGGGGTTTTTCGAGGATGATTGAGGAAAACCGCGATGCCGGCGGGTTGTGGGCGGTTTGCGGCCAATCGTAGCAGGCGCAAATCGGTGCCTATTTGAGCCGCTGCAAATGGAGGGGGGTTGCGGCGGGTTAGCATCATCGCGCAGGGATGCCGCCGGTTGCAAGGCCTCGGGAATAGGACAAGATGTCCCCCGCCCCGGCCATAGGGGCCTCCCCATCCCCGCCTAGCGATATAAAAATTTTTCCCTTTTTATATCAATAGATTGCAGCGCGATGTTAATGTGATTGGACGGCAACATCGCGGATGCCTATTGGTTGCCCAGTATGTTGGCCAGCGCCGTTTGAGCGTCATCGATCGCCGTGCGTGAGCCAAAACGAGCAATGCGGGTAACCAAGTCCCGTTGCTCTAGTGTGAGCCTATCGTCCGCCTGGACTTGTTGGCAGAACGCTTCTATGCGGCCGTGGTGGTGTTCTGTGTAGCCGGTGTTGGGGTGTTTAGGCATTGGATTATCCTTCAGTTACGGGGTTCATATTCGTCCTGGCCGTCAATCATCATCAGGCCCAATCAGTACTAACTTGTCGTAAAACAACCGCTCCGCCCCAGGGATTGGCGCTTCAGTTGGTTGTATTTTGTCGGGGTAAATAATTGCCGCCCGCTTCTTGCGGTTACCTGTCACCTCATATCGGACGCGCTGGGTGCCAAAGTACCGAGGCAATTGTCCAAATGGGCCACCCTTGAGCCTTGCAGCCTCATCCGGGTTGCGCTGTAAGTAGTGCGTCGCAGCCTTCGGTGTCTTGAAACGATCAGGTAACACGGCGGCCATGCCGGCAGGGCACAGGGCCACAACGCCGTTAGCCAACATCTCATCGACGGCACCAATCCGCTCAGACTCAGGCTCAGGGGTTGGTGTAAAGGTGAACGGTGCGCGTTCAGGAAGCATGAGATGTGATGATCTCGCCACCATCACCGCGACGGATTTTAAGTCGGTCGAATAGACGCGGATTTGCGATGCATCAACGCCATCGTCGGCATCTTCATCGGGCTCATTTTCCGGCGAAAGTTGCCCACCGTTGCCACATGCCGCGTTTATATTATACTGAAACGGGACTATGTGGCCATCGTGGGCAACTTTCGATTTGTAGATATCGCCCTCAGAAACCATTATCCGTTCATCAATCATATCCACGCCACACCGGCCTAAAATGTCCACCACCTCGCGGACGGCATACACCGGCCTTGCAAACGGAAGAGGGTTGCCGTTCTTTTTCTTGCGCTGAACCGCAAACTTTGCCGACACCATATTCAGGAACGCCAGTTCGTGGCGGCGGGCGATAATCCGGTCGAGAATTACTTCGGCCACGTCCGGGGTCAGCCATCTGGGCTGCGATATATCAAACCCATCAAAGAGGTATTTGTAGAACCGAACGCGTAAGTTCTGACGCGGCGCGGCGAACACCGAACGTACTTTTGGATTATCGCCCTGGGCACCTACGCCATCCACCAGGGCCTCGAATCGGCGCAATCTACTCATCCCTGCATCGAGATAAAAATCGATATCGCCTTCAGTTATGTCGGTGATATTTAAATCACGGCGCAGCCGGGCCGCGAAGAGCGTTGTGCTTTCATCGTCCGTTCGAATGCGCTTGTTTTCCAGCTTTTCATATTCTTCGTCACTGATGTCGTCTGACTTGATCAATGCCTCAATTAGCTCGGCATCGGCTTTCATCTTGGCCATCTTCAAATATGTGTTGTCAGCGTCCTCGGCGGATCTCGTCAGGTTCCAGCCTGCGGCCTCTAGCTGCCAGTAAAGACGTGCTCCGAAATCGGCGCGGGCGTTGATTTCACCCGCCTTGATGTGCGCTATCAGGCTATCGAACGTGCCGCGCCCTTCATCCCGTTCTGTGCCGAACAATCCAACCGCGACCTGGTGAAGTGTTTTTGCGTCCTGGCCGCCAAAAATGTTGTTAGGTAAGATGCCGATAACAAATCGCTTAACATAACGGACACGCTTGAGCATTTGTGCGGCGTCTTGCGCCGTGATTGCATGGCCACCACCAATGAACGCCGTCAGCGTGAAGTGCGGCTCGCCTTCGTGTTGGATAGAAATGCCTGACGATATGACGGGGCTCGAAATCACAAGGTCATAGTTTCTTGATTTGTCTTCGATTTTCTCCAGGAACTGGCCTTGTTTTGAGCCGCCCTTGTTACCCGCGTGGATAAACAGGCATTTAAACCCCGCGTCAGTGAATCGTTTTTCGAAATAACGTCCCGTTTTGACGGATTCCACAGCCAGCCAAACCGCTCCGCCAGCGTGAAGCTCTGCCGAAATAATCGCATCAATAGACGCTGCCGCCGTTGCGCCGGAAAAAATCTCAGCCTCTGCGTCGGCTGGCGGCTGTTCGCGGTTGATGATGTTGAAAACTTCGCCTGGGCGGCAGTATTCAAGGAATTTAATCGTGCGCTCGTCAATCACTGCGTCGGCAACAACAATCACTTCCGCATTTCGCACCAGACTGACAAACTTTTCAAACACCGCCCTGGCGTCAGCCTCTCGGGTGCAGCACTGCTGCTGTGCGTCAAAGAACCGAAGGACTTGCGATATTTCGTCGACGAATAAGACGCTGGTTCCATCTAGGAAGCTGGCGAATTTTGAAAGACTAATTGACGGCAGACAAATAGCCATTCGGTTGATGCTCAGAGCATAGCCGGGATCATCGTTGTAGCAGGCGATGTCTAGCCGCTCTGACATTTCGAGAACTAGCGATATACGATGACATATGGCGGCCATCCGCTTATTCGCGGCCTTCGCCCAATCGGCAACGCTTCGGCCCATAATTTGCGTTTTGCCGGAAGCCCATCCGCCCCTGATAATAAAAACGCCAAACATCCGGTCGGCCGGGATTGGCTTGAACTCGGGAACCGTCACCACATTGTGTTGGTGCCAAACTGAAGGTGGAAGGCTCACCTCAGCTGCCGCCTCTTTCTTGCGGGTTTGAACGACGAACTCCACTCGCTTAACGACAATATCGAGCCAGTCATCGGATAGAAACTCAGGCGGCACAGAACCGACTATTTCTGCAATAACGTTCTTCACCTCAATCTTGGATGGGATCCACTTTGCCATCCGGATTGCGACGGCCAGCGATCGAGCGAATGCCTGCCGTTCTGTTTTTGACTTGGCGAGGAACTTTTTCTGCTCGCTCATCGTCGGCCTGCGTCGGGCTGGTTTTATCTTCCAGGGGTCGCCATCAAGGCGGTCCGACAGCGTCTGATACTCTCTGATATCTTGCGGATGTGCCGCGTCGATAATCTCGCGCACAGCATCGAGGCCATACGCCTGATGGATATCGTTGAAATCACCCGTGCCAGGCTCAAGGTTGGTAATCGATACCCGGTGTCCCGCCTTTAAAAACTTGGAGATAGCCTTATTCGTTGACGCCTCTGCTGGAGTGTCGGGCGAATAGTCATCGCCAGCGATTGTGATATCGACGCCTTCGGGAACGGGGGCGTTGACGAAATTACTGACACCAAGCACAGCCCAGGTCTCGCGTCCCGTCGCCAGCCATACGGAGAGCGCCGTCTCAGGCCCTTCCGCCAAGATAATAGGATGCTTGCCGGGGAAACGCGCTGCCGCGCCTGTGACGCGCCCGTGAGAGCGTTTAGCGTCCTTTGAGGTCTTCTTCCCCTCGGCCGTGAGGTGGATAATCTGTACGGCCTGAATATAGCCCTCAGCGTTCAGTGCTGGGACAATCAATCCGCCGGGACGCCGTTGCGATGGTCCCTTGTAACGAACGCAATCAGGCCAGAATCCGATAGATCGGCTGCGCAAGTACGCTTCTGCTGGTGTGCCTTCAATCGGCACAGACTGAGCGTAAAGCTCTTTTGCCCATTCTGCCTTTTTAGAATATTCCTTGGCCTTATCGTCAGCCGCCTTTTCGATGGCCGCATAATCAATAACCGGCGCGGGCGTGTTATCTGTTATTCCGAGATAATCGCTGGCCCAGTCTGCCGCTGTGCGCCAATCCATACCACCGAAGTGTTGGATTAAAGTTAGCGGGTAGCCGCCTTTTTGGGCCTCGTGGTCGTACCACTTGCCAGCCTTCGGCCCACCAACCTCAATTGCCAGCGAGCCATTGGTGCCGGCTTTGATTGTTGATCGAGTTGAAAGAGACTTATTCGGGACAACGCCTAAGGCGTCGCACAGCCCGCGCATATTCCCTTTAAGTAGGTGGTTCAGTTCCTTGGTGTTAAGCATCGAGGATTAATTCCCATCCTCGTAAGCAATCTCAGCGGCGCGTTCGGCAAATAGGTGAAGCAGATGCCGCTCGCTTTCCTCAGCCGCTCGAACCGCCCCGAACACGTCGGAATCAATAAAGGCCTCGATTTCCTGGGCTAAGATGCGGCGCATTTCTGGTGCCGGTATGGCCTCAGCCTCAACCGTCCCCGCGCCGTCGAACCCACCGCGCCGGTCCTTTACCGGTTTATGGGGCAAGCCCATTAAACTGATCTGGTCTGGCGTGACCGCAATTCGATTAAAAGCAATCTCAACGTTCGGCGCGTGTTCGCGGAGCTTTTCCTCAAGCCCTGCGCCAATCAGCACGCCGCTTGCGTCGTAGTCGCCAATATAAATAATCGCGGCCTTACGTTCAGGGCCGACGATTTGGGCGAGATGCTGCCCTGCTTCGTAAATCAGGCTGTCGCTAGGGAAACCACCGCAGGGATACAATGGCACCCCGGCTTCGCGGGTCTCACCGACGATGCTGCCGGCGATGCTTCGGCTTTCGCACCAGACTTCAACGTGTGTCGGGTTGTGCTTCCAGATGTTGCGCCGATAGAACGCGGCAGTCTCGCGCAACGCTTCTTCGGGGCTATCGAATGACGATACAAAATGCCCCGCCCTGGAGGCGTCGACGATGCAGCCATACGGGATGCGCCCTGACCTACGAAGCTCCACGAGACGACGCTGCACGGCGACGTAGCCGCGCTGTGACTTTTCGACAAGCGGCTCGGGCTGACTGACGACTTGGTAGAAACAGTTCCGGACTGTCAGCGGATGATCGCGTGCGACGATGGCGCAGATCACGCCGTCCAGTCTCGCAACCTCGGCTTTCGTCCTTCTAATTCGTGGCATCTTGGCCTCTTTCGGCGATGCCACCGTTGAAACCAGCGCGGGTTCTGGGGTACTATAGGGGCGTCTGAGCAGACACCTACATTCCCCCCGAAAGCCCGTCGCCATTTCCCCCGGCGGCGGGACTTTCTTATTCGGAGAGTGACTGTTCGCCGGGATTGGCGAGAGCATTAGCGCGGGATATCACCTCGCGCCGCTTGCCAATGAAGGTCTCCTGCCATTCCTTGATAAGCTCGACGGTTGTGTACCAACGGCGGCCCACCATGAAGAAGTACGGCGCGGCGTTTGGGTCTGGGTCTTTTCGCAGCAGGTCAAGCGTAGTGACCGGCATTCGCAGCGCGGCAGCGGCCTCTTCGATGGACAGCTGAAGGCGTGGAACCTGCTGGAGATCGACTACATTCTCGGCTTCGGATTTGCGGGGCATTTCGGTGTCTCGACAGTTGTTTTTAACGAACTGTCGAGAAGCCTACCGAAACCCGTTCCGCCAAACTAAACGTGTGGCGGTCGATTTTTTAAACTTTTTTTTCGGCGGATTTCTGCGGTTTTTCGCGTATTTCCGAAATATCTCGCTCAATTGTGCGACGACTGAATCGCTTGGAGCCCACCACCAGCGTGGCCACGATTTCGTCAATCGCAAGCCCGTTCTTGAGCATCTCTGCAACGGCCTTTTTGCGGCGGGAAACAATCTCTGTTTTCGCCATATTAACCACCGCCAGGCCCTTCCCACGGTTACCTGCTTTTGCCTCATCTGAGGCGTAACGCCAGATGTGATCGGGAATGGCTGCGCCGTTTCTCATATACGCCAGCAACCGCCCGACGTCGGTTTGCTGCAATCCGGCAGTGGGGGGTTGGATGTTCACTTTCTCAACCATAGCGATTGAATGGTCGCGCACTCCAGCCTGATACAGCAAACGGGCGCTGGCGATAGTCGTATGAATGCCCTTAATCACGCGAACCACTCTGCATTCTGGGTTGGGATGAAGTGGGCATATGTGCGCTCGATCATTGCTGCCGACGTGCCGCAATGTTTAGCGACCGCCAGGATGGGCACGCCCCTGGCAATGTGCCGACTGATAAACGTGTGACGGCATGTGTATGAGGTAACGCCATCCAGCCCCGCTGCCGCGACGGCAGCCTTGATGGATTTCTGGTGCCTGCCTTCCGGCCATGCGGTGCCATCATCCCTGGCGATCAAGGGTGCATCTTGCTCCCGGGCTCGGGCGTGTTCATGGAAGAACGCAGCAACGCGGGGGCTAAGGTCGATGGTGCGGGTGCCTGTTTTGCCGCGCATGGTTAGCCGATTGCCGCGCAGGTCGCCAACGGTGGCTGTTCGTATTTCGCCCATCCTCGCCCCCGTCATCAGCAGCGCCTCAAGCAATACGTGGGTGGCTCCCGTCGCCGCAGCCAACAGTCGGCACTCTTCGTCGTCGCTCAGGATACGGACGCGTGGGTTATGCGAACCGCCGAAAGGCTTTACCATGCTCCACGCCCGCGGGCCTGTATAGCCCGCCTCGTCGGCGGCTTGATTTAGTGCCGCCTTCAGGATGGCCAGGCGGCGATCGGCCGTTGATCGGGTTCTGCCGCGAGCAATGAAATCGGCCTGCCAGTTCTTGATGTCAGCAACGGTTATGGTTTTGAGGTTACGCCGTGGGAACGCCTCAGCAAGCCGGCGGGCTTCACCCCTCAGGTTCGTCGCCTGGTCAGGACTGACACCCTTCAGTATCTTGTCGTTAGCCCACGCCGCCGCAGCGTCAGCCACCGTGATGCTGGCCGGGTTCGCATTCTCCTTGCCAGCGGCAAGGGCGAGTGCTGCCTTGAAATCCAGTACAGCCACGCCATCAGCTTCGGCCATGTCGTCGGCTGTGCCTAACGCCTCAAATCGATAGCCCTCTGCCATCATGATGCGCAGCGTCCATGTGCCTGGCTTTGATAGAGACCGCCGGCGATATAGCAGCGCCCTTCCCGGCCCCAGCGTGTGCACATAAGCTGCCGATCGGGGTTTCAGCTTACTGCGGCTTGTCTTCGTCGATAAGTTCATCGGCTTATTTCTGGCTTAATCTAACTAGAACGAACCAGCTGGTGGTTTATTTGAACTTACACCCGAAAACCCCGGCCTGCCAAGCTTTTTATATGAACCAGAAACAACCATCTGCGCGGCGGGATGCCCCGATTATGCCTTCGTACTGCAGGGACTGCGCGCCATTATCGGCAACCCGGCCCGGATGCTGAGCGTCGACGCCGACGGCGCCAGCTATCCCGCGGCCTGGGCTGTCATCACCAATATCTCGCGCTATGGCGGCCCCTATACCCTGTTGCCGGGGGCAGACCCGGGCGCGACGGAACTGACGGCAGTACTTTTCCGCAAAGCGGGAAGATTCTCCATGTGTTGCAACCTGGTGCGGATCGGGTTCGGCATCGCCGTCCGGGCCAAATCGGTCAATGTGGTCCGTGCACAATCCTTCAGGCTTTCCGGCCCCGAAGACGCCCCCGTTCCGGTTCAGATCGATGGCGACGCCGCCGGGACACTTCCGATGCAGATCGACGCGACCGACCAGTTTGTTCTCGTGCTATGCCCCCCGGCGGCGCGATAACACCTCACGTTTTCGTCAATTGCGTTGTGCGCACCGTCTGCCATATGTGATCCTGTTCCCGAGGGAGCAGATCTCCGGACTGAAAGGTCGCTTATGTCATATACGCTTGCCGCGGCCCTCGGGCTTGTCGCAATAGGCTCAATCTGGCTTTCGCCGCGCGCGCTCGATACCGCCGGCTTTTTTCGCGGCACCTCCGGCTCCGGCGCGGCGCCCGGCCTGCTGACCCTCGTGTTTTCGCAGGTTACCACCTGGGTGTTTGCGCGCTCGCTGATGAATGCCGCCATTCTCGGCTATTTCTACGGCGCCGCCGGAACGATCGCCTATGCCGCGTATTACCTGTCTTTCCTGACCGGCGCCTGGATTATCGATGCCATCCGTTTCAAGCATGGTTTCGAGTCCATCCAGTCGTTTCTGGCCGACCGGTACGGCCAGACCGGTGTCTGGTGCTACAACGCGCTGGTCGCCGTGCGGCTTTTGTCGGAGGTGTTCGCCAACCTGCTGGTCATCGGGATCATCTTCGGTGCAGCGGGCTCAACGGCCTATATCGCGTCCATCGTTGTGCTGGCCCTTGTCACGCTCGGGTACTCGGTTCTGGGCGGGCTTCGTGCCTCGCTCCGCACCGATGTCTTCCAGATGAGCGTGCTGATCGCCGTACTCGTCGCGCTCGTCATACAGACGGGTATCGTCAGCGGCTACGACATCCCTGCCCTGGCGGCCAGCAGTCCGGACCTCGGCGGGCCGGGATGGGTGCTGCTCTGCGTCGCCCTGCTGCAGGTCTGGAGCTACCCGCTGCACGACCCGGTCATGATGGACCGCGGTTTCCTTGCCGACCGCGAAACCACGCGGAAAAGTTTCTATCACGCGGCCTGGCTCGGAATCATCTGTATCCTCGCCTTCGGCTTCATCGGCGTCCACGCGGGGCTTTCGAAAGAGACCGGCGAGACCATGGTGGCAACGCTGGAACGGCTGCTCGGCCCCGAAACCATGCTGCTGTTCAATTTCGCCATCATCATTTCCGCCGTCTCGACGCTGGATTCCACGCTCGCCTCATCGGCCAAACTGGCGATCGTAGACATGAAGGCCGGACGCGAAACCGTCGCCAATGGGCGGATCGCCATGGTGCTGTTCATGCTGGGCGGACTGATATTCGTGTTCACCGGGTCGCAGGACCTGTTCAGCGCCGTCGCGGTCAGCGGCACCGCCTCGATGTTCCTCGCGCCGGTCATCTTCTTTTCGATCTGGGGGTCGGCCCGCCCGCCGTTATGGAGCTTCCTGACGGCCTTTGCCGCCGCGATGATAGGCGCTGCCCTTTATTTCTTCGAAGCAGGCGGGACCCTGTCGCTGATCGAACCGGTCACCGGTGTAGCCCACAAGTATTCCAAGCTACTGATTATCTGCCTCGGCGTCCTCGCGGCGGGCTGCGCGGCATTCTGGGTCGGTATCCTCACCGGCGCCAAACGCTGAGTTTCAGCCGGCCGGGCGCAGCAGGATAAAGAACGGGCCCTCGACCTTCCAGACGGTGTCGCCGTCCGCATCGACGCCCCACATGCGAAACCGGACAAGACCTCTGTCGGGCTTCGATTTCGATACCCGCTTTTCCAGAACCTTCGCCCGCGGCGTGATCGGATCGCCCGCGCGGACGGGCTTCGACCATTCGAAGACATCGAACCCGGGCGATGCCAGCCCGGCCGTGTCCTTCATGACCGCCTCGAGAAACGGCGCGACGCAGTTGAGCGCCGTCTGCCACCCGCTGGCAATGACCACACCATAGGGGCCATCGGCTGCCGCCACCGGATCGGTATGCATGGGCTGGGAATCATACTGCTTTGCGAACGTCGTCACGCTTTCCTCGTCCAGCACCCATGGATCAAAAGACCATTCCTGATCGACGGTAAAATCTTCAAAATAGCGAGAGGGCATCACATCCATCCGTTTCCGATTGACGTCAGACCCGATAATCACGTCGGGAGGACGGTGCTGCAACCCGGTTGTTGCGGCGCACTACAACCCTTGACGGACGCGCCGAAGCGGATAGGTTTGCCCGGTGGCAGCTTCTCAGGAAATCATGACAAATTCATCCGAAATACAATTCTCGGTCGATGGTCCCATCGGTCGGATGCACCTGACAAAAGAAAAATCCCTCAATTCCCTGACCCGCGCGATGTGCCTCGGCATGCACGAGCACCTGAAAGAATGGGCAGCGGATGACGACATTCACGCGGTTGTAGTCACCGCCGAGGGCCGGCGCGCGTTCTGTGCCGGCGGGGATGTGATCCAGGTCAGCACCGCCGGTCAGCAGGACCCGGTCGCGGCGCGGGATTTCTTTCACGTCGAATACGCGATGGATCTCGCGATCGCCGACTTCCCGAAGCCCTATATCTGCCTGATCGACGGCATCGTCATGGGCGGCGGGATCGGCATATCGGTCAACGGCCGCTACCGCGTGATGAGCGAGCACGTCATGGCGGCCATGCCGGAAACCGGAATCGGGCTGTTGCCGGATGTCGGCGCGACGTCATTCCTGAATAAATGCCCCGGTCGGACCGGACTGTATCTCGGGCTGACGGGTGCGCGGCTGGATACGGCGGACGCCATCTACGCGGGGTTCGGGACGCATTTCGTTCCGCGGGACCGCCTGCACACACTGCTGGATACGCTGATCAGCGCGGAATATCTCGGCGACGACTTCGAGATCGTCGAAGGCATCATCGACCTGTTCTCGGGCGACCCGGGTCCATCCAAGCTGCAGGCTCGCCGCGCCGACATAGACCGGCTGTTCGCCTCGAACGATGTGGAGACCATCATTGCGGCATTGAAGGCCGATGGTTCCGAATTTGCTGACGAAGCGCTCGCGGCGCTGGATCACATGTCGCCGACAAGCCTGAAGGTTACGGCAAAGCAGATCACGGACAATCCCGGCATTTCGGTGAAAGACGCGCTTATCCTGGAACACCGTCTGGTCAGCCAGGTTCTGCTGCGCCACGAATTCTACGAGGGCATCCGCGCCGCCCTTATCGACAAGGACCGAAGCCCCAAATGGCGGCCTGCTACGCTGGCCGAGGTCACCCCCGACTACGTAGACGCCCATTTCGAAAGTCTCGGGGACGGCGAACTCGTCCTCGACTGAATATTGACGCACATCGCCAACAGGAGAATTTCCATGGCCTATGAGAACATACTTGTCGAAACCCGCGGTCATGTCGGCCTGATCACACTGAACCGGCCGAAGGCGCTGAACGCGCTGTCCTCGCCCCTGATGGCGGAACTGACCGACGCGCTGGATGCATTCGAGGCGGACAACAATATCCGGGCGATGGTCCTGACCGGCTCCGAGAAAGCCTTTGCAGCTGGCGCCGACATCAAGGAAATGCAGGAAAAAACCTGGTCCGAAGCCTATATGGAAGACTTCATTACCGCCGGCTGGGAACGACTGACACGGTGCCGCAAGCCGGTGATCGCGGCGGTCGCCGGTTTTGCCCTTGGCGGCGGCTGCGAGGTCGCGATGATGTGCGATTTTATCATCGCCGCCGATTCCGCAAAGTTCGGCCAGCCGGAAGTCAATCTCGGCATTCCGCCGGGCGCCGGTGGTACGCAGCGGCTGACCCGCTTTGTCGGAAAATCGAAGGCCATGGAAATGTGCCTCACCGGGCGCTTCATGGATGCCGAGGAAGCCGAGCGCGCAGGTCTTGTCTCCCGCATCGTGCCTGCCGCAGACCTGATCGAGGAAGCCGTCAAAACCGCCGAAGCCATCGCATCGAAATCCATGGCCGCCAACATGATCATCAAGGAATCGGTGAACCGCGCCTACGAGACCACCTTGTCGGAAGGCGTGCGGTTCGAACGGCGCATGTTCCATGCCTGCTTCGGCTCCCAGCACCAGAAGGAAGGCATGGCCGCGTTTTCCGAGAAGCGGAAACCCGAATTCGATAACGGCTAGGCGGGAGAACCTCCGCAGGATCAGGCCCCGGTTTCCGGGGCCTTTTCTTTTACCTGCTTCTTCGGGTTAGAATTCGGCGGAACGATCGGAACATCGTCATGCAAACAGTCGCCTACGCCGCCTCGGTCGGGCATTCGGTCTGGTTTTCATACGACACCGGCGAGACCTGGAACCGGGCGCATACCAACACCGGCGGGATCTATAACGAATCCCGGTGCTGGTGCCTCTCTACCCACGCGGACCGGCCCGGGGAAGTGCTGTCCGGAACGGATATCGGTGTCTATCGGTGGGACCCGGCCGCGGCACGCTGGAATTACGTCGCCTCGCCGATGGACGGGATGCATATCCTGCAGATCGTCCAACATCCGCACGATGCAGATCTCATCGTCGCCGGTACCCGGCCTGCCGCGATCTATATTTCGGAAGACGGCGGCGCGACGTGGTACAAGGCGCCGGTCGGCAATGCCTCCGAATGCGAATTCATCAATACGCCGCGGGTCACGTCGATCCAGTTCGACCCGGTGGACCGGGACACGATCTGGGCGACCATCGAAATCGATGCGATCTGGCGTTCCCGCGACCGGGGCCGCACGTGGCAACGCCTCGCCGACGGGCTGCGCACCGACGATGTCCACAATCTCGTCATCTTCGACGATTTGGGCAAACGGCGAATCCTCTGCTCGACCGAGCTTGGCCTTCACCGCTCCGACGATGACGGCGAAACCTGGACGTTCGTCGACGTGCCCCAGGCTCCCTGGCCCTATTTCCGCTGCATGGCGCGCCGCGCAGATAGCTCGGGCGTTATATTCCTCTCGGTGGGCGACCGGCCGTCCGGCGAAAGCGGCCTGCTGCTGCGCAGCCGCGACTGGGGCGAAACATGGGAAGATGCGGGCCTGCCGACACCGGTCAATTCGACCATCTGGTGGATCGGCACGAATGCGGCGAACCCGAAGCTGATTTTCTGTTGTACCATCATGGGCCAGATATTCCGGTCCACCGACGGCGGCGAGACCTGGATTCGGATGAAGCGGGAACTGGGCGAACTTCGCATGATTACATGGGCGCCCGCCCCGGCGGTGTAAGGTTTCGACCGATTGGGCCATTGGCAAAAACACAGCCGGTGCGATAGCTTCGAGACCGAGGACGTTATCCAGAACGTACCGCGTGTCACAGAAGCTGCCACAGCAATAGAATGAAAGACCGATGACCAGACAAACCCGCATCCCCTGCGTTATCCAGCGCGGCGGCACGTCAAAGGGACCATATTTCCTTGCGTCGGATCTGCCGTCCGATCCCGAA
>Ga0233450_10002651_pt1 | contig 17453 bp, 13 predicted proteins | sample 011ome_30_FD_189956 | JGI IMG/M metagenome (GOLD analysis project Ga0233450, IMG submission 189956) | Coastal salt marsh microbial communities from the Groves Creek Marsh, Skidaway Island, Georgia - 011501CT (spades assembly) | ecosystem: Environmental > Aquatic > Marine > Intertidal zone >... | reverse complement strand
CAGTCCTATTTCTTCAAAATCATGGAATTTTAACTACGGGGCCATCAATTGATATAGCTCTTTGGTATTATTTTTCCATGGAAAGATGTTGCCAATCTCAGCTTATGGCCGATGCTGCTGGTGAAACAACAAAAATTCCTCATGAAACTGCTATTAAAACAAGAGAATTTATAGCAAATGATCTTGCGGCATGGGCAAGCTTTCAGCCCCTTTTGGATATGATTACCCGCAAGGAGCCCGATCTTCTGGATTAATTTCCAATAATAGCTTTAGTTTCAAGGCACTCATTTAAGCCTGATAGGCCGTGCTCTCTTCCATTTCCAGAAGTTTTAAAGCCCCCAAAAGGTGCTGCCGGACCTCTTGCTCCGCCGTTAATGCTGATTTGACCGGCTCTAATTTTTCTAGCTACTTGTTTTGCATGATCTTCATCTCCAGATTGGACATAACCTGCTAAGCCATACTCAGTATCATTTGCTATTTCGATAGCCTCATCTTCAGATTCATACTTTAATATGCTTAGAACGGGACCAAAAATTTCCTCTCTTGCAATGGTCATATCATTGGTAACATCAGCAAAAACTGTTGGCTTCACGAAATAGCCTTCTGAAATGCCCTCAGGCCTTCCAAGACCACCCGCTACAAGTCTTGCTCCTTCATCGATTCCTATTTGAATTAACCTTTGAACTTTTTCATATTGAACTTTATTAGAAATTGGTCCAATTTTTACACCCTCATCTTCTGGTGAGCCAACAACTGTTGAATTTGCAACTTCAGCTGCTGCTTTAACTGCTCTATCATAATTCTCAGATGAAACAAGCATTCTTGTTGGTGCATTACATGATTGTCCTGTGTTCATAAAGCAATGATTTGCTCCAGCGGCGGCAGCTTTCTCAATATCAGCATCATCTAAGATAATATTTGCTGATTTGCCTCCAAGCTCTTGGGCTACCCTCTTTACAGTTGGGGCTGAAGCTATAGCTACTGCAACTCCAGCTCTTGTTGAGCCTGTAAAGTGCATCATGTCAATATCTCGATGTTCTGATAGAGCAGCTCCAACAATCGGACCCATTCCATTAACAAGATTAAAAACCCCTGCTGGAACTTTTGCAGAGTCTAATATCTCCGTAAATATAATTCCACAAAATGGAGTGATTTCGCTTGGTTTTAAGACCATAGTGCACCCAGATGCAATTGCTGATGCCACTTTTGTGCACATCTGATTCATGGGCCAATTCCATGGAGTAATCATCCCAATGACACCTATTGGCTCTTTTCTTACCAAATAGTTATTTTCAACCCCTTCAAATTCAAAAGTTTTTAATACCTCTAAAGTATCTTTAAAATGAGACAAGCCTGAAGTAACTTGAGCAACATTTGATAGCCATAATGGCGCACCCATTTCTTCAGAAATTGTTTTCGCTAATTCTTCTGAACGTTTATCATATTCTGAAATAATATTTTCAATCAGCTCAATTCTTTCTTCTTTAGAAGAAAAACCAAAAGTTTTAAATGCTTCTTTTGCAGCGGCGACTGCTAAATCAATATCTTCTTTAGTTCCAGCAGATATAGACCCGATCACAGATTCATCAGAAGGATTAATAACCTCAATCGTTTCTGAACCTAATGGATTAACCCATTCCCCATTAATATAAAACTTAAGATGATCAGCCATATTTATACCTCACTAAAAATTGATATTAATTATAACGGATGTTTGTAAATTATCTCCTGTATTGATTATGTAATTCAATAATCTAGATACTTGAATTCTCTCTGGCATCTTTAAACGCCTGAATGGCTCTAACACGAGATTCTTTCAAATCAAGCATAGGTGCAGGATAGTCAGTGGATGAAAAAAGATCAGATTGTGGCTGATGAATTTGTGCAACAGGAACATCACTTAATTCAGGAATAAATTTTTTAATAAATTCTCCATCAGGATCAAAATTTTGCGATTGAGTTATGGGGTTGAAAATTCTAAAAAAAGGCGCTGCATCTGTACCAGTTGAGGAGCTCCACTGCCATCCACCATTATTAGAACAGAAATCTCCATCTATCAAATGTTCCATAAAAAACTTTTCTCCAAGCCTCCAGTCATGGAGCATATTTTTTGTAAAAAACATTGCAACAACCATTCTTAGTCGATTATGCATCCATCCCTCTGCAAGCATTTGTCTAATTCCAGCATCAACAATAGGAAAGCCTGTTTTGCCAGCATAAAAAGCCTTAAGCTCCTCACTGGAGTGTCTCCACTGAATAGAGTTTGTATAGACTTGAAAAGGTTGATTCTGACTTACCCATGGAAAAGAATGCATAATGTTTCTATAAAACTCCCTCCATACAATTTCATCAATCCACTTACATATTCCCTTATTACCTGATGTAAACTCAAAATTATTAAGTTTTAAGCCCTCCAAGATACATCTTTTTGGAGAAAGAATACCAAGGGCAAGGTATGGTGAAACTCTACTTGTACCATCAATAATTGGAGAATTCCTTGATTCGCTGTAAAGCTTCACTTTTGATTGAAGAAAATTTGCAAGCTTTTCTTGGGCAGCGCTTTCTCCTGCAGGCCAAAGATCAATATTTGCTGAGTGAGTTTTAGTAAATTTTAAAGCAGATAAATCACCTTTTATTAGAGAAAGTTTTTTTGACTTTCGTGGTAACTCTAATTCTAAAAAATTCATATCAAAGTTTTCAATCCACCTTCTTTTAAAGGGCGTAAAAACTGAAAAGGGTTTCCCTTGACCAGTCTTAAGGAACCCTGGTTCATATATAACTTGATCATTAAATGATGAAAGCTGAATATTATTTTTCTTTAAGCAATCTGTTGAGTATTGATCTCTTGCTTTTTCATTAAACCCAAATTCATTATTACAAAATACATGATTTATTTTTTGTTCAAACGCAAATGAAGATAAATCTAGAGGCAAAGTTTTATAAGAATCAGTATTGATTGCTATCAATGGAATGTTTAAGTTTTCAAGCGCCTCCTTCAAATGAGATAAATTGTTAAATAAGAATTCCTGCTTGATATTTGATTCATTATGAATTTCCCACTGCGATTGAGAGAAAATATAGATAGCCAAAACTTCATCACAAATGCTTAATGCGGCATTCAGAGCAGGATTATCATCAACTCTAAGATCAGATCTAAACCAAACTAACCCTTTCATGATTGATAATATTATTTAAAAATTTTTGTTAGTAAATATCGCATCAACTCTATAGTCAGAAGTAATATTCTGCAAAATAACTTTACCGCCAGCCGCCTTAACGATTGCAGCACCTGCAGCTATGTCCCAAAGAAAAATTCCATTTTCTGAATAAGCATCTGCTCTTCCAGAAGCAACATACACCGAAGCCATTGCAGCTGACCCAATCATTCTAATTTTCTTCCAACTCTGGAAATCAGAAATCATATTTTTAAACTGTTCATCTGAATAATTTTTTTTTGCTGGTATGCCAGTTACCAAAGTAGCATCACTCTTTAGTGTAATTGAAGAGACTGAAAGCTCAGAATCATTCATATAAGCCTTTGACTCATGATGGGCAAAATATAAATCATCATTATTAAAATCAAAAATTACACCTAAAATCGGATCTATATCTTTCATTAATGCAATCGAAACACAAGAAATTGGAATATTTCTTAAAAAATTTGAAGTTCCATCAAGAGGATCAACTACCCAATAAAAATCATTAAGCTCATTACTAGCGCCTGATTCTTCAGCTAATATTGGGAACGAGCTTTTAGCAATAAGATGATCTTTTATAATCTTTTCTGCATCAACATCAATCTGTAATTTGATATCTCTGCCTTCATTTAAGAGAATTTCTAAATCTTTACTTTGTTGATCCTTAATATATGCACCTGCTAGACATGCAGCTGACTTAGCTATCTCCAAACAAGCATCTAATTGCAGCATTTATGATGAGTATGTGATGCGATAAATTACATTAGCCTTATCATCTGATAAAAGCATACTACCATCACTTAATACAAATGGTGCAGAGGGTCTACCTGAGACCTTTTGACCTTGTAACCAGCCTGAAATAAAATCAACAACCTTTATAACATCGCCATTTTTATCAAAATTAACTCTGAGTAATTTATACCCAACCTTGTTAGATCTATTCCAAGACCCATGTAATGCAATAAATAGATTATTTTGCATTTCTGAGGGAAACATTGATCCATCGTAAAATGCAACCCCCGTTGGTGCAACATGCGCACCTAACTCTAAAATTGGGTCAATGAGGTCAAAGCCTGAATTCAAATCACCAAATTCTGGATCCTTAACATTAGATGCATGTTTATAGGGATAGCCAAAAAACTGGCCATCAACATCCAATCTATTTAGCTCACATGCAGGCGAATCATCACCAAGCCAATCCCTTCCATTATCTGTAAAAAAAAGTTTTTTTGTAACGGGATGAAAATCAAACCCAACACTATTTCTGACTCCTCTTGCAACATTCTCTAATTTGCTTTGATCGATCCTTAAAATAGATGCATATTGAGAATTTTCTGATAAGCAAATATTACAAGGAGCTCCAACATTAAAATATAATCGCCCTTTCTGATCATGTTTGAGCCACTTCCAACCATGCCATGTATCACCGGGTAATTCATCAGTAACAAGAGTTTTTGGCGGGAGATCTGAATTAGAACTATTATTCTTAAGCCAATTTTCAATATTTTCTATTTTCCAAATTTTGCTAATTTCTGAAAAATAAAGATCTCCATCAAAGATACTAATACCAGTTGAATATTCTAAATTTTTAGCGATCACTTTCTTAGAATCTACCTCTCCATTTTTATCTGAATCAGTTAGAGCAACAATCTGTCCTGTTCTCTCTCCAACAAAAATAGTTCCATTTTGTCCCTCTGCCATTTGACGAGGAGAGCTAAGATTTTCAGCAAATATAGAAATTTTAAATCCTGGCTCAAGAACTAATTTTTCTAAATTTTGCGAGAGCACCAAAGAATGAGGCAAAAGAAAAAAAGTTATTAACAACAAAATTTTATATAGTTTCATCTTTTAAAGCCCTCAACATTTTCTGAAAGTATGCTTAAAATCTTCTCATTATCATAATTTCTAATGCACTCTTTCATTTGCTCAAGAATTGGTTGAAGATGATCTATCTGAATATAAGATTCATTAGCTTTAAAGATCTTTGGATTATCAGTTTTGATTTCAGATCCAGAAATCAATAATTCTTCATACATTTTTTCACCTGGTCGCAAGCCGACCTCTATTATCTGTATACCATCTTCATCTTCTTGCGCCTCTTCAACATAATTTCTTCCAGATAAATGAATTAGTTTTTTAGCAAGATCGTAAATTTTTATTTGTTCACCCATGTCAAGTATAAAAACTTCTCCTCCATTTGACATTTCACCAGCCTGTAAAACCAAGCTTGAGGCTTCAGGGATAGTCATAAAGTATCTCATAACATCTTTATCAGTAACAGTTACAGGGCCACCTTGTGAAATTTGATCTAAAAATAATGGTATAACTGAACCAGAGGAATTAATAACATTTCCAAATCTGACCATGCTGAACCTTGTGGTGGCAGTATTAGCATTGATTGATTGAATGATTATCTCTGCAAACCTCTTTGTAGCGCCCATTATATTGGTAGGTCGAACAGCTTTATCAGTAGAGATCATTACAAAAGACTCAACTTTATTTTTAACTGCAACTTGGGCTAAATTATAGGTACCAAGAATATTATTTTCAGCTGCAATGGCGAGATTGCTCTCATCCTCAACAAGCGGAACATGCTTATATGCTGCAGCATGATATATGTGATCTATTTGAAACTTTTCAAATAGATATTTTAAATTATTTTTATCTCTAATATCACCAAGTATTGGAACAATTAATGTATCTAAATTTTTTGACTCTTTAATAGCCAAACACTCTCTTTCAATCTGAAAAAGATTAAATTCTGAGATGTCATATAAGATGATTTTTTTTGGATTAGCTATGAGTAATTGCCTTGTAATTTCTGAACCAATTGAACCGCCGGCCCCTGAAATAAAAAAAGTTTTTGAAGATGCATCAAAAACACCAGTATTAGATATTCTTGCTCCTGGCAAAATATCGTCAATTGAAAGTTCTTGTATATCACCAAGTTTTTTTTGGTCAGAAATTAATTCTGTTAAAGATGGCACTGTTCTTACAGCAACTTTAATAGTCTCTAGATCGGAAATAATTTTTCTTCTTTGTTCGGTTTTAATATTTGGAATAGCAAGAAATACTTGAAGATTTTTATACTTAGCTTTGAGCTCAATCAACTTTTTAAAAGTTGAAATTATGGGAATATTATTTATTTGTAAATTTTTAAATACCCCTGAATCATCAAAAATTGCAATTACATGCTTGGTTGAATCGGTTAGAAGAGTATTGATTAATGTTTGAGCAGACTCACCAGATCCATATATAACAACAGGAGTTGCATTTTTATCTTTCTCATAGGGATACAAAAAATATTTTGCTACATCTCTTGAAATATTTATAAAAGCATAAAGTACCGCAGAAAGTAGAAGCCCTTGGAGAAGAATTATGGGCAAAAAATTTGTTTCAATTATATCAAACTGAAGAACGTATATTCCTGACCATGAAAACCCGAATAACAAAGAGCCAGAGACACATAAAAAAATTGAATCTCTAGAATCAAAAAAACGAATTAGAGAGCGATAATATCCAAAGAAATAAAAATAAAGTAGAAATATAAGTGCTGGAAAAATAAAAGAGTATATTTGAGAATACAAGACTTCTAATAAATTATTATTATTTTGGCCTGAAATTATTGTTGCCATTGGTGGTCCAAATACCAACCAACATGCAAATGATAAAAACAAATCATTCGATACAACTAGAATAGTTTTAATAGGTCGATTAAGTGAGTTTAGTTTTGTTCCAATTAAGTTCATTACGTTGATTTTAAGCAATTAAAAATGTTTGGGTATCTTGAACTCTTCTTTAAGTTTTGCATTCGACAAATAAAAATTTCCAAATAATCTACATAAAATTAATTGTAATCGATTTATCCTCATCATAGCCTTAAAAAGAAAATTAGGAAGATAGATGATTCTGGGTTTCTTGTTAATACTTAAACCAAACCTCCTCAAAAGATCATTTGTGGAAATAGGATTACTATCAGCTATATTTAAAATTTTGCTTGAAGAAATTGCTCCTAACTCTATAACCTCCTTTACTACATGAGACAATAGCTCATAGTGTAAAAAACTTCTTTGATTCAAATCTCCTATGCGAAATGATGGAATTGGAAAACCATTTTCAACTAACCAGAATAGCTTTCCGATACTTGATTTAGGTTGATTAATCAAAACTGGGGGCAATCTAAAAATATAGTAATTGAAATTTTTTTTATTAGAGAGTTCAATCAAAGCTCCTTCACAACGCTCTTTAGCTTTACCATAGAAGCACTCAGGTAACTTAGGAAAAGTTTCATTAACACCCATTAAATTTTGGCTAAAAGAATTTTCTGCATAAACCTTGATTGTGCTAAAAAAAATAATATTTTTACAATCCAAATTTACCATGCAATCTATTACTTTATTTAGCAGCTCAATCTCTTTAGGTATCTCTAACTCACTCAAATTTGAATTTATCGAAGCCAAGTGAATAACAAAATCAGCCTTGAAACTAATTTCTTTTGACAGTAATTCTTCATAGAGAAAAATATTATCTTTGTGACATGAGTGAGATGAAGATATGCGCAAAACTTCATGGTCTAAATCATGTAGATCTTTTAAAATTTTTGATCCTATTAAGCCAGAGGATCCAGTTAAAGCAATATTCATATAAATGATTTAAAATACAAATTTATTTTACCTTACAAAATGTTTCGCAAAAAATTTATCAAACTGATAAGGGATTTCATTTGCATTGTTGGGTTGCTTATTGTCTCACCTTTTCTGCTCATTGCTGCAATTGCAATTTTAATTGAGGATGGGATGCCTATCCTTTTTACTCAGGAGCGCATTGGTAAAAATAAATCAATCTTCAAAATTTTTAAAATAAGAACTTTGAAGATAGATGCACCTAATCTTGGTACTCATGAGCTAGAGAAAAAATATAAACTGAGGTGTGGCAAACTTATAAGAAAAATTAAACTCGATGAATTCCCTCAACTTATAAATGTTCTAAAAGGAGATATCAATCTAATTGGTCCAAGACCTGGACTTGTCTCTCAAATCGATCTTGCAAAGCACAGGAAGGTAAAAGGTATTTTTAAAATAAAGCCTGGTATTACAGGTCTTTCACAAGTTTTAGGATACGATATGAGTGATCCAGTGAAATTATCAGAAATTGATAAGGTATATATAGAAAAAAAATCTTTATATATTGATTTCTTAATTTTAGTATGTACATTTATTCCATATTCAAAAAAATACTTAATCAAGATAACTTCATAATTATAATGCTGAAAAACTTATTTAAAAAAAAGCAACCTCTTCAGGTCATTAATACTCATGAAGCAGATGCAGCATTAAGGTTAATGTTTGAAATAGCCATAAGTGACGGAGCTCTTGATAAATCAGAATTAAAACTAATAAAAAAAAGAGCAGACAAGATATCTTCTGAAGATGAAAAGGCTAGCTCTATCGTAAAAAAAATTATTGCTGAGTCAGAAGAGTCTGTTTCCTTTTATCCATCAATAAAGAAAATTAACGATTCTTATACTAATAAAAAAAAAGTTGAATTATTAAAAGTGCTTTGGGAATTGATTAAAGCTGATTCAGTGGTGGATGCCTATGAAGAAAATTTATATTTCAAAATTGCTGAATTAATTAAAATAAAACGTTCAACCGCAAACCAAATCAAACATCAAGTCAATTAAGGCTTATCTACATAAATTGGAGAGGACCACGCTCTTTCATTAGTCATACTTAAACAATCGTCATCTAAATCAGTCCTAAAGCTTCCTTTACAAAGTTCAAAATTATCTCTCTGGAATAGAGGCGAACCATTGATTGCTGGAGTAGGATTCTGTATTGCTCTCACATAATAGACACTATCTCTAGAAAAATTTTGATCTTCAAATTCTACAATGCACTCACCTGTACCTTGACATGGAATTGACATCCATGGGTCTTGAATAAGAGGACTAACTGCTTCGCCAGCATATATTTGTGGCGTAATCTTAATTACTTCCACCCTCTCGATAATCTCCCTTTCATTACTTGGGTTATAGCACTCTCCAGCGCATAAATATTCAAGTCTTTCTGGCGACAGTGAATCAATAGATTCTTTTGAGCAGCCTGGATTCTGCTTAAAGCTTCCCGCAGCTCTTACAATAAACCTTGGATTTTGACTCATTGTAATTTCTGACCCCATTGGAGCTATTCCCAAAGGAGAATTTATCAGATCAAACCATAGTAATATTTTGGGGCCGCTGGTGCCATAAACATTTTTATTTTTTAAAGCGGTCCAAATTTCATCCTTGCCTCTTCCATTTGCATGCACAGCCAATATTCCACCTGGGTATACAAAACTAGAAACTCTCTCACTGTCAGGCTGGCTCTCACCAGGAGTAATTTTAGGTAATTCAGGAAAGTTTGAATCTTCAGCTTCATACTCATATTCCCACATCTTTGATTTCACACCAGTTGCAAAAGTCATCTTCCTTCTTTCATATTGCTTATAGCCTGTTCCTGGCCTAGCAGTATGATCGTCTGTTGAAGCTATAAATCCAAAATTATATCTTTGCGGGGATTCGATTGACTCTTCAAAATTTGAAATAGCTAAAGCATATTGAGCGGATTGTTTAGGCCTATAATTAAATGCTGGCTTAAAACAGTCCGTGCATTGATCGCAGTTTAACCATTCTTCAGGCTTAGCTTCCGGAAAGACCATATTAGTATAAGGTCCTCCTGCTAACGTATATTTTTTTGCTAGCTCAACTCTTGCATCGCATTCATCTTTTGTAAGACCGTCGCAACGTTTTTTCTGCATTTCACCTGCTTGCCAACAGCATGGAAGAAAATCATCAGTTGGTTCAGGACAACTCATTGTATTGTTTTGAAGGAAATTTGCTGATGCAATGTCTCTATACTCTTCACTATTACCATGACCAGACATAATTTCTAAAAGAATTTGTTTACTTGGATCATGGCCTTCAAAATTAAGGCGACTATCCCAAGAAGTTCCCAATGGCACATGGTAACCCCATGATTGACCATGAGGTATTACGATGCTGTCTAGATTCCATTCATCTAACTTAGAAAATAAGTCCCTCGGAGTTTTTGCATATTCATAACAATCAAGAGGAAGATCTGGAGAGGCAATATCCTCCTCACAGTATGGTATGTTTCTGACCTCATTGAGGAGCCATTTCAAATCTGAGTAGCGCTTAAAATTGAATACATCCAGCCATCTTGCACCAACAGCTTGTTCGGTGGTATCAAAAACTCCTAATCCTGAACCTGGAGTTCTAGCACCAATTGGCCTTGCAGGAAGGTTTTGAATATCTTTAAAGATTACATTTCTATGGCCCCAATGATTTTCTTTCGTGGTACCAATCTGAGTCCACTCCCAACCTGGAAATACCACTAAATCATTTGTTAATGGATCGCTATTAGAGATATTGCATTGTTGAATGATCTTTTTTTGCTCACGCCAATGGTCTGGGGTAAGACCTTCAGCATGATCATTGAAACTGAAAAAGTCTAGATTTGCACAATATCTAGCAAAATCACATGCCATAGAGCTATCATGAGCCCCCTGGAGACCCATCATGGGTAATTCAAGGGTAAAGGCATCTATTGAATATGTGGTATGAACATGCAAATCTCCAAAAAGGATTTGAGTTGTATTATCAGAATCAGCTCCTAGTAAAGTCTCTTTGGTCTGAAAAAATTTTAAATCTTGTTGATATATCGATTCAGTTGCGCGCGGAGGGCCCTCTATTTTTCCAGGATCAACATCAGACCCACAGCTAGACAAAATAATTAAAAAAATAAAACTAAAAAAAAATTTCATTTAAATTATTAATACACTGTAGCTGAACCAAACTCTTCAATTAAATCAGTTTCAATTTTTTTACGTTCGAAGTTCATATCGAATTGTTTGCATGCGCCCTGATTCCATTTATCAAATTCATCCTCAAGATAATCCCCAATATTGAAAAACGTCTCTTGAACTAACAAACATTTCTCTAATAACGTTCCCACTGGTGAAAGTCGAACATTTTCACTTATAAATTCCAAAGATAGCATTTCTCTATCCATAGATAAATTTTTATCAGAATCCAGCTTCATAAAATTCCTATCCTTAGAATTAAATTTTTTCCACCCCTGACTTTTACCGGTATTTGGGGTGCCCGTTTTTGCAAATGATGTCCAAGCTTGCATCATAGTTTCTTGCATTTGATCCCTTAATTCACCCTTGGGATAAACAAATCTTCCAATAGGACCAAATTTAAAGTCGCCAGTGATAAAAGAAATCTCAAACCCATGAGCTGCCCCAATTAAATTAGGAAAATCTGCAAAGTATGAAGAAGATTGATCATCCCAATCAAATCTATATGCATATAAAGAATTATAACCGGCCTTTTCTAACTCCATTAATGGCTCATCAACACCCCTTAGCTTCCAGCCTTGCGAGCGAGTTTTCACCCAAAGTTTGTATAGGTCTTCTCTCTTGAATTCAATCTTTGGAATGGGCACAAGTTTTGTGAAGGGATATGAAGCATTCACAAAATATCTATTTGATCCAAGCCAAAGGGAGAGTTCATCCTTATTTGATCCTGCGATGATCGGAATATTATTTTTCTCTCTAGACGAAGAAAGCCCAGCACTTACTCCATCAATATGAGTTACGATTCCATCTCTAGTAAGAAGCGGTAATCGATCATAGGTATCTTTAGAGAGTTTTTTATAAACCTCTAAAAGAACTTTTCCATCAATAGATCTCAAATAACGCTGATATTCATCCCCGTGTTTCTTGGGATCTTTATTAAATAGATTTTTTATACTTGCGTATCCTGATGAGTCATAACTTGATAGCGCTGGGTCAGAACCTAATCGATTAACTACAATGCCTTTTTGGTTTATACCCAGTGCCTCTTCTCTAGTAAAACTGGTTGTATAGCCTGATTGAGAAATTGCTTTGTGAAAGAGTCTATCTCCCATAGGAGAAGCAAGCAAAGACAAAACATTATGACCCCCAGCTGACTCTCCAAAAATTGTAATATTATCTGGATCTCCTCCAAAATTTTGAATGTTAGATTGAACCCATTTTAGTGCCTCCATAATATCGAGGGTTCCAAAATTAGAAGTTTTGTCAATTCCATTTTGAAGTCCCTGAATAGCAGGATGAGTAAACCAACCCATAGGACCTAAACGATAATTTATTGTTACAACAAGAACTTGGTGTTCACGAACTAGCTCTGAAAAATCATAGTAATCTTTAACTCCAGATGTATTGCCACCACCATGTATCCAAAACATTACAGGAAGCCTTCTATTTAAATTATTTACAGGAGCCTTAATATCTAAGTATAGACAGTCCTCTTGTCCAACTATTCCTTTCCCCTTTATTCCGGCATAAATACTAGCCTCTTGCAAACATCCATTACCCTGCTGAGGTTTGATGACTAGCTCAGGAGATTTTAAAGATCTTGGCGCCTTCCAGCGAAGATTTCCTACAGGAGGAATCGCGTATGGAATATCCTCCCAAGTAATTACGTTTTTACTTATTACTCCTTGGGATACTCCAGATGATGTGGAGATTGTTAACGAGTTCTCTGGTTTAGAAGGACTCACACAGGACCCTAATGCAAAAATAGAGAATATAGTTATTAAAAGATTCTTAGAATTTAGCCTTTGATTCATGAAGCAATTTTATCCTTTCTTTGTTAGGTATAGTTTTTATTTTAGGAGTAGAATTTATAAACGCAATCGATTGATTAATATCATATGTTTCCCAACGCATTAAATCTGAAGATGGAGAGCCAGTTTTTGCAAACTGAGTCCAAGAAACCTGAAAAAAATTTGAAATTTTCTGAGCCTCTTTCGAGCAAAAATCTTTAATTATTTTTTTAGTAGCTGAGCCAAAAACATAAGGAAGCTCACTTGCATGATATGCGCCCAATTTACCATCTAAGACTGGACTTGGTTCATTGAAAAGATATCCATAAGTATTATCTTGATGCAGCTCTAATAATTCAAGTGCGTGTATACCAAATGTCCAGTCAGTCATAATATTTGATAATGCCTTTTTATATTGATCTGCACTTGAACTTCTAGGTAAATAATTCCTCGTAATTTCATCAACGCTTTCTGCTCTAAACATTTTATGTAGCCTCTTGTAAAAAGATTCCTTATCTAAATTTAAATAATATGGCTCAAATTCCGACCAAAGCCTATACTCATCTGCAGTTGTTCCAACTATTAACTTGATTGGTGAATTTTGAAATTGTTTCATAGGATCAATGGGTAAAAAATTACCATCTGCAACTGGAGCAAAGCCTACTTCTGGAGAAAGCCATTTTCCATGAGCAATCATCGTATGTTTCATCTTAGAGGCTAGTGCAGTTATCTGCTTGTGATCTACCGATAATAAATCTTTAATTTTAAACCCATTATCATTAGCTGTTTTTAAGAATAACTCGCCCCATTGATTTCCTCTATCCTTGTCAAAATATGCATTCATCCCCCCGCTTTGACAAATTGCTTTTGAAAATAAATTGCCTGAAGGGCTTATTGAGGATTGTAATGCAACGCTCCAAGCGCCAGCAGATTCTCCAAAAATAGTGATATTGTCAGGATCGCCTCCAAACTCTGCAATATTTTCTTTTACCCACTCTATTGCAAGCTTTTGATCCATTAGGCCTTCATTGCCAGTAGACTGAATTTCACCATTTGAAATTTCATCTAGTTTTAGAAATCCAAATGGCCCTAAACGATAATTAATTGTAACTAGGACAATTTCGTGTAGGGGAAGTGAATCAAGATCGTATATAACTGAATTAGAAGATCCTGTAATGTATGCTCCTCCATGAATCCAAATCATCACTGGCATATTTCCACTCACTTCTTTTGATGCAATATTCAATGAGAGACAATCTATTGATTCATCAGGGGCGTTTGGGTCTGTTAAAAAAGACTCGCGATAAATTGTTTGGGGTGCACTAAATCCTTTTTGAGTGGCTTCAAAGAATATTTCAGAATCATTTTTTTCAGGAGACTGCCACTGCGTTTTCTTGGTCAAGGGTTTTGCATATGGAATGCCGTAAAAAAAATTTACATTTTTATTAACAACACCATTAAATTTTCCTGCCTTGCAAGTAACACAAATATTAGACATCAAATAATTATAAATGCATTCAACAAAGAAATTAAAAGTGCTTGTTATTAGGAATAAATTGATTTAAAAAATATATTTTATTATATAAATCGTAAAAAAAATATTAAATAATATGAATTATTATGTTGAATCAATAAACTATTAATGGAATCATTATAATCATACAAATTTGAGGCGAAAAATGACATTAGCAGTGACTACCAAAGAAAGAACAAACCTTGATCTTCACAACGAATTAATTAAAAAAGCTGAAGATCTTATACCAGTTCTTAAAGAAAGATCCGAATCTGCAAATACAGATAGAAGAATCCCTAAAGAGACTATTCAGGATATGAAAGATGCTGGATTTTTTAAAATTTTACAACCAAAGAAGTATGGAGGGTTTGAACTAGACCCACACACTTTCTCAGAAGTTCAACTAAGAGTTGCACAGGGCTGTATGTCTACTGCTTGGGTTTTAGGCGTTGTTGGCATTCATCCTTTTCAACTCGCTCTATACGATGATAAAGCTCAACAAGAAGTTTGGGGTGATGATGATAATACTCTTGTTTCTTCATCTTATGCTCCTATGGGACAAGTCACTCCAGTTGAAGGAGGATTTAAATTTTCAGGTCATTGGCAATGGTCAAGCGGTTCAGAGCATTGTGACTGGGCATTGCTAGGTGGTTTAATCTTTCCACCAGAAGGAGGCGCTCCTGAATATAGAACTTTTCTAATCCCCAAATCTGACTACGAAATAAAAGATACATGGTATTCAATGGGTTTAAAGGCTACAGGCAGCCAAGATATACATGTTAATGATGTTTTTGTACCCGAGTATCGTACTCATAAGCAATCTGATGGCTTTAATCTTACCAATCCAGGCTATGCAGTAAATAAAAATGATCTATATAAAATACCTTGGGGTCAATTATTTGTTAGAGCTGTTTCGACTCCAGCAATAGGCGCTACAAAAAAAATGTTAGAACTATTTATAGAAGGCGCTAATAATAAAGCTTCTAGTGATCCATCAAAATTGGCTGGTGACACTCACACACAATCAATTGTTGCCGAGGCATCTGCGAAACTTGATGCTTTAGAAACTGTGATGTTTAGAAATTATGATGTTATGGTTGATCAAGCTGGCAATCAAGGAGGTATTCCTATGATTGATAGAGTCAAGTTTAGGTACGATGCATCTCTAGTGATAGAAAAATGTCTAGAGGTAGTTGATACACTTTTTTCTAATGCGGGCGGTGGTGCAGTATTTGCAGGTAGCGATATTCAAAAAATATTTTTAGACGTCCATACATCTAGAGCGCATGTTGCCAACAATCCTGTCAGTTTTTCAAGAAACTATGGAGCTATGCAACTTGGAGTTGAAAATACAGATTATTTTGTATAACTCTTAAAGATGGTAACCACCATCAACTGGTATGCAGTGTCCAGTGATGTAACCTGCTCTGCTTGAGGCTAAAAACACTGCTGTATCAGCAACCTCTTTAGGAAATCCAAATCTTTTGATGGCTAGTGTATTCATAACAGCCTCATGCCAAGCGTCATCAAAAAAAGTATTATTTTCTTCTCTCAATCTATGAAAAATTCCAGTATCTATTACACCAAGAGCAATTGAGTTTGCTCTGACACCGTTTTTCCCCTCTTCTTTTGCTATACCTTTTAAGACATGCTCAATAGTTGCCTTGGGTGCAACAGACAAAATATCTCCTGGAGGATACTTAAATAAACCTGCAGAACTGATGAAAACTATAGAGCCTTGAGACTCACGCAAATAAGGTAATCCAGATTTTATTAAGTTAAAAAAACCATTGATATCTGCATCAATAACTTCTCTCCATAAATCAGCATCTATTTCACTGATAAATTTTTGAGGTATATCAAATCCAGCGGCATTAACAAGAGTATTGATAGATCCATGGTCATCTATGACTTTCTTAAAAGTATCTTCTACTGACTTGGAGTTGCTATTATCTAATTGATATATTTTTACATCAGAATTAATTTCATTTGCTAGATCAACAGCAGCTTGTTCATTTTTATAATAAGTAATAGCTACCTTTGCATCAGAATTAGCAAATTCTTGAGCGCACAATGACCCAATACCTCCGCTACCTCCAACAATAAGAACACAACCTTTTTTAAAATTTAAATCTATCATTTAAAACTTTTCTCAATCAATTTATCATCAGACAAGGCTTCTCCCAGCTGACTAGTAAATTGTACTGCATAGACTCCATTTATTGCTCGGTGATCGTAACTAAGTGAAATGGGTAGAAAACTTCGATTTTCAAACCCATTCGTAGAAGAAACAACTTTCTCATAAGTCTTTGAAATTCCTAAGATAGCTACCTCAGGAGGATTAATTATTGGTGTAAAGAACCTTCCTCCAATCGCTCCAAGAGAGCTGATGCTAAAGGATGAACCTTTAAGGTCAGCAATTTTTAACTTTCTTTTTTTTGCCGCTTCAGCTAACTCATTAATTTCTGTTGAGATTTCTATAATAGATTTTAATTGCGCATTTTTCACATTTGGCACAATCAGACCTTCAGGGGTATCTATAGCAATGCCTAGATTTACATAATCTTTTAAAATAATTTTTTCTAAGCTCGAATCTAAAGAACAATTCAGCAATGGGAAATCAGATAGTAATTGAGCAGTAATCTTTGCTATAAAAGCTAGAGGAGATATTTTTACTTTATGCTTTTTACATAATCTAGCTCTTGCTTTAAGCAATATATTTAAATCACATTCATCATGTTGAGTGACATGAGGGATATTTATCCAAGATGTATGAAGGTTAGTAAGAGAAGATTTCTGAAACTTTGAAAGCTTTTCTTCTTTGATTGGCCCCCATTTTGAATAATCAATATCAGGCTGAGAAAACTGCAAGCCATTATCTTGAGGAGTTGCAGAAAGTCGAGAGCTTACAAACCGGTGCAAGTCTTCTTTTTGAATCCTATTCTTTGGACCTGTAGGCTGGACAATTGATAAATCAATTCCAAATTCTCTTGCAAGCTTTCTAACAGCAGGCCCTGCATAAATATGTTCATTATTTATCTTGGTTGTAACTGGAGGTGTTCTTTGTATTTCAGCATTAGATGATTGCTT
>Ga0233450_10002614_pt1 | contig 17555 bp, 11 predicted proteins | sample 011ome_30_FD_189956 | JGI IMG/M metagenome (GOLD analysis project Ga0233450, IMG submission 189956) | Coastal salt marsh microbial communities from the Groves Creek Marsh, Skidaway Island, Georgia - 011501CT (spades assembly) | ecosystem: Environmental > Aquatic > Marine > Intertidal zone >... | reverse complement strand
ACAGAAAACACGCGAAAAGGAGTTTTACGCGTCGCGTGCTCGTCGTCCTCCTCCTCCTCTTCCTCCTCTTCAAAGAAGCAGAGGTGAGGTGTTGTTGGTGTTGGTGTTGTTGACTTATAGGAAAAGACGACATTTTTTTGACGAATGAATTTCAGCCACGAATTTTACATTTGTTTTTTCAAAATACGAGTCTTGGAACACACACAACAGAAAGAACAACACACACGAAGAGAGAGAAAATCGGAGACGGATGGTGGTGCGTGAGTATTTGAAACCCAACATAACAACACGGCCTGCGAAACGAAAGGACGAGAACAAAAGCATCGTCTGTGCGCGAAACGTTTTTTTGTAGGGTAATGCTTTGTGTTTTGTTTTTTCCCCTAGCACTACTTGTTGAGTGAAGGAGGAATAGGTGTTTTTTTGCTATTTTGACTCTGCGTATTTTTGAATTTGCGAAAAATGTTCTACGTAATAGTCTTGTTCTTCTAAGTATCATCGAGGGAAAATCTCTCTCTCTCTCTCTTTCTCTCTGATCGTCGCAGCTTTTTATTTACCGCCGTTTGCGAATGGTTTTTTGAGCGGTGGTGGTTCTTTCGGAGTTCGTAGCGGCTGAAAGTTTAGTTTTCGCCGGGGCCCTTTTGCTCGAGGGAGCGCTACTACCACTATTACTATTCGCAATAGAGGTTTGATAGGCGTACGTTAATCCACCGCTGACGACGAGTGCGGCTGATATGGCTCCAGTTTGACTCAAACACTGTTTTTTAGCGTTCACGGAACAAAACGCGGCGTGCGTGAAAACGATGACCCCGACGGATCGCATGGCGTTGGATAACGACAACGCCGTCGCGCCGGAAGATCGAACAATCTTCATCATGCATTTCGCCATCATCGCTCGCGCACACGCGTTGGCCACGTAAAAGAATACAATCGAGGAAACAGCATTCGCGGCTAACGATTTTTTCATCGGTTTTAACACCCAGTCCTCTTTATTCGGCACGGTGACAAACAACGTATACGCGGCAAACGCCGCCAACCCAAACGTGCCCATGGCGAAGCTCATCTCGTCACCACTCGGTGGATTTTTTGTCGATTTCGACAAGTATTCCATCAAAATACCTCTCATAGAATAACTTATCCCCGATACGAACGCGCACAGAACGCCGAGAATCGGAATACTCGTCGTCGTCGTCTTCGACTGATTACCGTCCGCCCCTAACACCTCGCTCGCTTTCACCGCTAACCCGCAGATGACCACGGAAACACCCAACAATTGCCCAACCGTGTACTTTTTCTTTAACAATACGCTGGAAAACAACACCGTCATCGGTATTTGCATCCCGGCTAAAGTTTGGTACAGCGGTCCTCCGCATATTTCCATCGCTCGAATAGCGAGCGTTAACCCAACGAATTCACTCACCGGTAACACGTAAAACTGCCACGGATATCTCTTTTCCTCATTCCTTCTCGTCTGTTTCCTCCTCGTCTCCATCGTCGCAGTTTTACCACCATTACTACCACTCGCCAATTTCTTCGTGATCATCGCGGACAAAACGTCCGCCAAGTACACCAAGCCGGGGACTTGCATCGTGTTCTTATCGAGCAGTTGGAAATTCATGATTTTCTGCGCGGTGAGGAAATAGGAGATGCCGAAGGACACGTGTAAAGCGACGAAGAGTAAAACACTTGTAGTATTCGTCGTTGTTGCTTTTGTCGACGCCATGATGATGATGAGAGGTGATTTCTTTTTGTTTGAATACTACTAAGAAACGCGGGAGTAGAGAGATTTGTCAGGGGATTTCTCACAGTTTTATAGGGAAATTTAGGCGAGAAGTGACCGACTTTGACGCGCTCTAGATGTACACAGAAGGAATGAAAAGAAGCGAGACGCGCATTCAGTGATAAACATGGAAGAGATCTCTCGATCTCTCTCGTTTATTTGTGAGTCTCGTTCGAATTCATATCTCTTTAGAAGGCTTCAAAGTTGGCATTTTGTGGGAGTTTTTAGTGTTTTGGTCCAGAGACATTTCAAATCACATGCGAGAAAAAAAACGAAAGGCGTTTATATTTTGAATGAACAATATCTCACGCGGCATCATCACGAAAGAAGAAGAATGAGCAGCAGACGGAAAAATCCACATCCGAAAAGAGCGGTGAACGCGAGGACGGTTTTGAAGGTGAAAGAAGAGCAACCACCGGTGTTGTGTTCGAGGATTCCTGACGAGGATGATGATCTCGAGGCGAATCATCATCAGATACAAAAAGAAGAAACGACTTTTATTGAGAACAAACGAGGTCGCCTTTCCCGAGAGGCTGGTTTACCGGAAGATTCAGACCGAGAACTCTCGCCGCCGCCGCCGGAAGGAAAAACGAGAAAGTCCAAACGCATCGTCGAGAAAATCCAAAAAGGCATCATCTACGACAAATACAAACACTTGCGCTCGCCAATCCTGTCCCCAGGAAGACGACGAAACAACGGAAAGAAAGGAGTGAAGAGAAAGAGAGGGCACGAGTGCGATGTGTGCGAGAAGGTGTTTGGATATCCATCACATTTGGCCAGACACATGCATACGCATACGAACGAGAAACCATACGAATGTGATGTGTGTGAGAAGTGCTTTAGTGATTCTGGTAATTTGAAAAGGCACAAGCGTATTCACACGAACGAGAAAGCGTACGAGTGTGATGTGTGCGATAAAGCTTTTCGTCAAGCTACTCATTTGGAAATCCACATGCGTATTCACACGAACGAGAAACCGTACGAATGTGATGTGTGCGAGAAACGTTTTACTCAATCTAGTAGTTTGAAAAGGCACGTGCGTATTCACACGAACGAGAAACCGTACGAATGCCATGTTTGCGAGAAGCGTTATCGTCGATCTGATCATTTGAAAATCCACATGCGTCGCTACCATTAGCTCTTGTCAATATACTCCCAGTACACACATACATACATACTAGTAGTACAACACCTTTACGCCTTTAGCATCACGTGCTTTAAACCGAATACTTTTTAAAGAACAAAAACACCATTTTCACTGCGAACAAAACGAGAGAGCAGAAAGCACTCGTTTTTCTCCATTTCCACTTCACGCGCATTATCACACACACAAACGCAAAATCAAAATGTCCGACCCTCCTCCCGATGCAGAGAAGGAGGAGGAACAAAAAGACTTCCCCACGACTACGTTCGACCCGAAATTGGAATCGTTCTTCGACGGTTTGTTCACCGCCGACGGAAACGACGACGGAAAAACCAATTTTCGTCCTGACGGCGCCGTCACGAATGGCAAAACGAACAAGAACAATACTAATGGTGGGAGAGGAGAAAAAGACGACGACGGAAGAAAAAGGGGGACGTCCTCCTCCTGGGACTTCTCTAAGTATAAAGACGAAGCCGAGGAGGAGTTGAAACGCGAGAACAAAACGAGCGTGGACGAGAAGATTCAGAGGAAAAGGAGAGAGAGAAAAGAGGAGAGTTCGAGCGAGGAAGAGGAATACGAGGAAGAGGATGCGCCGGCGTGGCAAGGGAACACCACCACGAGAGGAGAAGGAGGAAAAGGAGAAGACGAAGACGAAGAATTAACAACGAGCAATGATGATGATGATGGTGAAGATGATGACGATGATGATGATGAAGATGCGACGCGACGCGCGAAGAAGAATACCAAGAAGAAGACATCCAAATCATCCAAATCGGAAAAAAAGTACACGGAACGCGCGGTCGCAAAAGACGGGACGACATTTTCTGCGCAGTGTTTTAATGATTTGCACTTATCGAGACCGTTGTGCCGAGCGTGCGAGAAGTTAGGATACGCGACGCCGACGCCGATTCAAGCGGCGATTATTCCAATCGCGCTGACCGGGAGAGACGTGTGCGGGCGAGCGCAAACCGGGAGCGGGAAGACGGCGGCGTTTGCGTTGCCTTTACTGGAGAGGATGTTGCACAGACCGAAGAACGCGGTGAGTGCGATACACGTCGTGATAATGGTACCGACGAGAGAGTTAGCCGTGCAGTGCGCGCAAATGATTCAGCGGTTGGGCGAATATACGAACGTGCAAGTGGCCACCATCGTCGGCGGGTTATCCATGGAAAGGCAAGCGGCGGCGTTGAGGCAAAGACCGGAAATTGTCGTCGCGACACCGGGTAGATTGATCGATCACGTGAGGAACACGCACTCGTTTGGTTTCGAGGACGTCGCCGCGGTCGTTTTAGACGAAGCCGATCGGTTATTAGAGATGGGCTTTTTAGAGGAGATTAAAGAAATCGTGAGGAACATGCCGAGACAGAGACAAACGTTGTTATTCAGCGCGACGTTAACGAGCGCGGTGGAGGAGTTGGCCAGTTTATCCATGAGAAACCCAGCGCGATTGTCCGCGGATTCCTTGGGCACCACGCCGATGACGTTAACCGAGGAAATCGTGAAAATCAAACCGCAATTCGTGGCCAAGAAAGAGGCGCATTTGTTATCGCTCTTATCGAGATCGTTCAAAGGGAAAGAAACCATCGTGTTTGCGAAAACAAAAGTCCAAGCGCACCGATTGAAAATAGTTTTAGGTCTTTCAAACATTAAAGCGTGCGAATTACACGGCGACATGACCCAAACGCAACGATTAGCCGCGTTGGAAGACTTTAGATCCAACGCCGAAACGAAAATTATGGTCGCCACGGATGTTGCCGCGAGAGGTTTGGACATCGCCTCGGTCGATTTGGTCGTTTCGTACGACGCGCCGAAGAACGTGGCGTCGTATTTACACAGAGTCGGGAGAACCGCACGGGCTGGGAGGAAAGGGGTCGCCATCACATTCATGGAAGAATACGACAGAGCGTTGGTGAAGACGTTGCAAAAGAGAGGTCAAAAATTGCAATCGAGAATCGTGCCCAGAGACGTGGTGGACGAATGGCACGAGAAAATCGAAGGCTACGCCGCGCAAATCGAAGAAATAGAAGAGGAAGAGCGAGCGGAAAAGCACATGCAAAAAGCCGAGATGGAAGCGACGAAAGCGGAGAACATGTTGGAACACGCGAACGAGATTAAATCGAGACCGAAAAAGACGTGGTTTGAAAGCGAGAGAGATAAGATGGCGAATAAGAAAGCCGCGGCGAAAGCGATGGGGAAGCAAGGCATAGATTTACTCGAGGACAACGATTTGGAATTAGGCGATATGCCTTCAAGGTTTGGTGGTGGGAAAAACGACAACGAAAAGAATAAGAAGAAACGAAAGAAGAGCGAAGAAGAAGACGAGAAAGAATCGCTCGCGAACCCGTCTCGTCTCCCGTCTTCCAAAAAAGGCCGCCGCGCGTTAGCCGCCAAACAGCGCGCGCAAAAAGAAAACGAATACGACGACGAATACGCCGATTCCGACGACGAAACTGGTAAAACCAAAACCAAAACCAACCGAACGCGAAAAGTCACGCAAGGCGTCAAATCGGTCAAGAAACTCGAACGGGACGCGAGATTACAAGGCGTCACGGGGAAAAAAGCGCTGAACGCGTTTAAAGCCATGAATAATAGTAACAACAACAACCAGAAGAAGAAGAAGAAAGAGACGACCACCGACACCAAACGCTCCTCCTTCGGGAAAAGAGGTTTCGACGAGAAACCGATTAAACGTAAAGTAAACGCGAGCAAATCTAGGCACAAAAAACGACGGTAGTAGTTAAAAAATTCCGCGTTGCAATTGAATGTTGAAGTTCGGATCGTGACTCTAACGCACCCCCCGCGAGACTAACTTCCTATGCCGCGTGCCGATTCTCAGATTTTGATGTCATCACGGATTGAACGTATATACTAGGCTTGATGTTTCGTTTTTATTTCGTATTTTGTCTTTTTTTTTGTCTTCTCTGGATGTGTCTCGAACAAACGTGGTCCCTGTTATACATAACGGTATTAATTGAGCGCCACAGAAAGCACACGTATCTTCCTTCGATCGATCTGTCCGCATTTTTCCGCCACAAAGAAGGAAAGAGCGGCTGTGTTGCACCACCACCGAGAAAGAAAAGAAAAGACAGAGGCGAGACGAGGAGGAGGAGCACAACACGACAGAGCACAACACGTCACGCGCAGAAAACGCACACACAGAGAACAACAGAGACGGAGAGAGCGGGACGACGACAAAAGCGACGACGACGACGATGCTGAAGACGTGCGCGTCGTGCGTCGTTGTTGTTTCTTCGCGTCGAAATCAAAACGGGAAATCGAAACGTCGGCCTTTTCCTCCCCGGAGATCAAATCTTTCGACGACGACGAATAAAAACAACGCGCGTCGTTTACGCAACAGTCCTTTCAATAAAACGCACAACGCGCTCGCCGAGGACGATGAGAACAACGACAGATCTGCCGAGAACATTTTGGAGAAAATGCCGAAGAAGCTTGAACCTCCGCAGAGAGATACCGGCATACCGAGCGAATTGGACATCAACATCGACATAGATGAAGGTACGATATTTAGGGTTTTTGGCTTTTGTGTTGGGGGTGTCGTGAGGGAACAACACGTCAACTCTCTCTTTCTCTCTTTAAACTCTTTTAAACTCGCTTCGTTTCCGCGAAGAACAACACGGCATCTATATACCGAGACTGACCAAATCGCATCTTCTCTTCTTATATTACAGAACACACGAAAAAGATGAAAGGTATCGATCCGGAAACCGGGAACTCGTGGTTCCGGGAAAGCGGCGTCGATCGAGGCGAAGGCGGGTATCGGTGTCGATGGACGGTGAAAGGCGGGGCGGCGCCGGATAAGAGCTGGGAGTATAGGGAGACGCACTGGGAGAAAGCGGATTTGAGCGGGTACCGAGAGTTGGGCGCGGAGAAGAGCGGGTTCAACGAGAAAGGAGAGACGTGGTGGGAGACGTGGAGGGAGTTGTATAACACGTCGGAGAGTAGTAGTAGTAGTAGCGAGGAGAATAATAACGAGAATAATAATAATAGCAACGACGACGATCATCATCCGTTATCGGCTTCGTGTTGTCAGATGGTTGAACGCTCCGCCGATAAGTGGGCGCGACACGTGGACACGAATTCAGATTCCTCGCGAGAGTGGCAAGAGAAGTGGTGGGAACGGTTTAGCTCGGAAAACACGTGCGATCGAGGCGTGGAAAAGTCCGGACGAGAAAATAGACACGCGTGGTGGGAAAAATGGGGCGAACACTACGATCCAAACGGTATTTCCTTGCGATGGACGGATAAATGGGCCGAAAACGATAAAGGCGTTCGGTGGGGCGATAAGTGGGAAGAGCGCTTGAAATCAACCTCCGGAGACGGCGCGAAAAGTGGCGAAACGTGGCGAGAAGAACCGAACGGGGAGGTTTGGAGACGAACGTGGGGTGAAGAGGTATTCGAGAACGGCGAGGTGAGGAAATATGGCGAATCAACGACGGACGAGAAATGGGACGTGACGACGAGGACGGGCGAAAGCGCCAAAACGCCGTATTTCGACGGCGGGAAACCAGACACCTGGGAAGAGGCGCTGAGGAAAAGCGAAAAGTTATTGAACATTCAGTTAGACGATTCTTCGACGGACGAGAGCGATTACGAGTAGAAATAATAATGATGCTGCGCATATATATTTGTAATTATATAGTACTTTTTTATTAGAACGCCAACAACGCGCTTTTATATATTAAACAACAACAATTTTAGTAGCGATAACAATTTGACGATTATATGATGATGATTAAAACTCCATGTCGGCGGCGGCGTTGGCATTTTTGTTGCTCTCGTTCAACACGTTGTTGTTGTTCATCATCATCTTCTTCTTCTTCTCCTCCTCGTTGGCGACTTTCAATTTCGACCAGAAGCACCTTTCGAACGTTTCCAACGCTTTACCCATGGCGGTTTTCTTGACGGCGTTTTCATCCGCGCCAAATTTTTTGTACTCTTGCAACAACTCGTGCACTTTCGGCGCGTCCGAGGAAAACGGATCGAACGCGTCGCAGTTTTCCGGATCGATCGGGACGCACACGCGACCGGTTTTCGGGTGGACGCAAAACGGCGCCTTGAGCAAGTGATTCATGTGTTTGGAAACTTCCGCGTCCAAACGAGGGTACACGTGAGAGAAGATAATCCTCTGTAAGCAACTCGTCAAATCCCAGTTAACTTTAGGTCCTCTCAACTCGTCCTCCACGGCTTTTACGATTCGTTGCCATCGCCACGTGTTGACGTCGACGTCCCCATCTCTCGAGACCGTCGGCATCTTGTTGTTGTTAAAATCAAACTCCGCTTTCTGCCTCACGTTCGCGTCTGGAATCATGCTCAAAATCGTTTCGAAGTGCTTCTTCGATTCCATGAGTTTCTGCGCCGGTAAAAACTCCTTCTCCCAAAACGGCTTCAACACCTTCCGATACGCCTCCTCCAATCTCGGGTGCATCTTCGCCCTTTTCCCGCTCCCGAAACTTAAATTTGTCTTCTTCTTCTCGCCGCCGCCTTCGACGCCTTTAAACACGGAAAAGTATTCCGCCACCGCGCTTCTCTCCTCGTCCGATAACTTCCTCGCTCTTTCATCGCACACCCACGCGTGAATCCCTCTTCTCCCGGAATACACCCACAAAATATGTTCAAACCCAAAATCCTCTCTCAACCCCACGTCCAAAACCTTCACGGCGCAATTCATCAAAGGCCAACACTTTGGGCAAATCTTCGCCTGGTCGCAGCACGTCCGGACGTCGTCGTAATCCGTCATGTCGATATCAAACACCAACTCTCTTTCCACCGGTTTAAACGACCCGCCGTACGCGAGTCTGTTCTTCGGGTTGTGCGAGAACACCGGTCCGATATCGATTTTGCCCGGGACTTTGGTTTTCAAATCTTTCCGTAAACTCTTTTCGTCTTGGTACGAGTTGTACCGGACGAAAATCTCGCCTTTTAAGGTGAAGCAAAACTCTCTGTTTTGGATGAATTGTTGCTGATCCTTTCGCGATTCCTTCGACGACGTCGCGCCTTCGTAAGAAAGCCACTCGAAGAGTTGTTTCGAAGGGAAAATGTGCGCGTAATACGGACGCATTAACGAGTGCACGTCGACCACTTCTTCCTTTACTAATGCTTGATTCTTTTCAAAATCATCATCATCTTCCATGAGCTTTTGTCGCTTCACATCTTCTTTTCTCTCACCACTTTCCCCCAAAGTCTCGTTGGTCGTCGTCATTGCGGGCTTCTTCTTCTTCTTCTTTAATAAAGCAACTCTCTCTCTCTCTCTCGCGTTTGCGCGCGATATTACCTTCTCCCTCTTAAAGTGATGAACCGATTTCAAAATTCAAAATCCTTCCAAAGAAAAAGAAGAAACAAATAATTTAGGGTATCAATTTAGGGTATCAAAAACGGGAGCAGCCTATTAAGTTTTGTTCTTTTTTCCTCGACTCCTTCCTTGTAGGGAAAAAAGGACAGACATCTGCGAGCTTATATTCTTTCCCTTTTCTCTCTCGTGTTTACGCGAAGAAGTTTAAGAAGAGGAGAAAGACCCAAACTTTGCGCGCGATAATAAACAACACGCGCGCGCGACGACGGGAGAGAAGAGGTTTGAGAAAGTTTTTGTTGTTGGTATTTGTGTGAGAAAGACACGGAGTACGCGCACGAATCATTTCATTACATCATCCATCATGAGTAAAAATGCGGAGGAAATCATCAAATCTCACGCGGAATTATTCCCTCCTTTGCAAGTGAAACTGGCGTTAAAATTGTGCTCGAACGAGTGCGACCAAGGGCACTTATTCTCGGACTGGGATTCGACTTCGAGAGGAGACGATGAAAAGAAGAAAAAGATGATGCTTCAGCTGGAGCTTTTGGACAAAAACTACCAACCCGGAGGTCTTTGCGAGTACATCAAAAACGCGAAGAAACTCTTGAAACACGCCAAGGAAGGGCAAAATCCATTCGACGGGTGGCACCCGTCCGTACCAAAAGGCGAAAACGTTGAGTACGGATCGAAGAAGCACCGAGAGTTGGAGAAAATTGGTTTGAAACAGGCGAAGAAAACCGCGTTCGTGTTAGTGGCGGGCGGGTTAGGCGAACGGTTGGGGTATAAAGGGATTAAAGTGAGGTTACCGGTGGAACGAGCGACGATGGAGACGTATTTGGGGTTATACGTGAAGTCTATTTTGGCGATTCAAGAAACCGACGAGGTGGTGAGAACGTCCGGGCAAAAGATTGACGTGCCGTTGGCGATTATGACGTCGGAAGATACGCACGCGATGACGGTGGACTTGTTGGAATCGAACGACTATTTCGGCGCGAAGAAGACGCAAATTACGCTGATGAAACAAGAAAAAGTCCCGTGTTTAGTGGATAACGACGCGCACTTGGCGTTAAACGACGAGGATAAGTATGTGTTACAAACGAAACCGCACGGCCACGGCGACGTGCACTCGTTGTTACACCAATCGGGCTTGTTGAAAAAGTGGAAACAAATGGGCGTGAAGTGGGTGACATTTTTCCAAGACACGAACTCGTTGGTCTTTCGAGTCATTCCTGGTGCACTCGGGGTGTCGAAATCGAGAGATTTCGAGTTCAACTCTTTGTGCGTGCCGCGAAAAGCGAAAGAGGCGGTTGGCGGCATCGCGCAGTTGACGCATACGGACGGTAGAAAGATGACGATTAACGTCGAGTATAATCAGTTGGATCCGCTGTTAAGAGCGAGCTCGAGCGATGGATCCGGTGACGTCAACGACCCAGCCACGGGTTTCTCCCCGTACCCAGGGAACATCAACCAATTAATCGTGAAGTTGGAACCGTACGAAAAGCAGCTCTCGAAAACCGGCGGCGCTATCGACGAATTCGTCAACCCGAAATACAAAGACAGTTCCAAGACGGCGTTCAAATCTCCAACCAGGTTGGAGTGCATGATGCAAGATTACCCGAAATCTTTGACTGGAACCAAAGCCTCGGTTGGGTTCACCGTGTTCGATAACTGGGTCGGGTACTCGCCGGTGAAAAACTCCCCGGAGGACGGGAAGAAGAAATTCGACGACGGCCAACCGACGCACACGGCGACGAGCGGCGAGTTTGAGTTTTACAACTGCGCGAGCAGAATCTTACGGTTAGCCGGCGCGAACGTTCCGGAACCCGAAATCGATTCGAAACAAAAGTTCAACGGCATGTCGTTTCCGATTGGAAGCAAAGTCGTCTTGTCCCCGTCTTTCGGATGTTCGTTCGAACGCGTCGAGAGTAAAATCGACAACCTCTCTTTGACCGCAAAATCCGTTTTAATCGTCGAAGGCGACGTGAGTTTCGAAAACGTCCAAATAGACGGCGCGTTTGAAGTGAAAGCAGAGAAAGGTTCCAAAATTGTCCTCAAGAACCTCTCCGTAAAAAACAAATCCTGGGAGTGGCGTTCGAAAGCGAACGCCAAGGAGGAAATCACGAGATTGTGCGGGTTTGAGATTAAGAAAAAAGAGACGTCTTCTTTATTATATTCAGAGAAAAATAAAACGCTCGTCGTCGACGGTGATCTCTCTCAGTTGGAGTTGAAGACACACTGAGTTAAACTACTTTAATACTACACGTTACTACTACCGGTACACTACTATCGCAAAGCACTATAACACCCTAAACATTCTCCGAGAGGTAATCCATTTCGAAAATGCCTTCAGACTGCTTACGTACGCGCTTTGATTGAGAGAAGACGAAGAGAGATCCAATGTCCTCCTCCTCGTCGAAATCGTCGAGTCACGACGCTCCTTCATCCTCTCCTTTTGCTCGTAATAATAACGAGAATACTACATCTAATCGAAGACGAAACTCCTCGAAATCATCATCATCCAACGCGACGACGACGAGGAAAAATCGTTTCGTGTTCGCGTACAAAAGAGCCGCACTCCGCGCGCGGAAAGACGTGGAAAGGAAAAGCACAAACGCGAGAAATGCGCTTTGCGAAACGAAAGTGAACTTTGAAAACGCGGTTATGAAACCTTTGCTCTTTTTCGTCCCAACAATCGGGAGAAAAAGCGAGGAAAAGGAGAAGACTTTCGTGTCGAAGCGATCGTCTAAAGAAGAAGCGAATTGGGCGCAAAAGGACCGATGGAACGCGCTTCGCGAGAGAGCGATTGATCCCATCAAACGGGCAGTTTCGTCGGCAAGCGGTAATATTTCGAAAGGACAACAGTTTTTTACGAAGATTGCGGAAGAAAAGGAGGGGAAGATGAAGAGCGGATCGTATGTTTCGTCGCCGGCGAAGGAGGAGGTTCCGAAGAAGAATAAAAAGGACGAAGATTCCGCGAAGAGGTTTAATGGATTTGTCTTCCCTCTAGAAAAGGAGAGGAAAAGAGTGGAGGAGAGGTGGAAGGAGGTCGTGGAGAAGATGAAGAAGGAAAGGATGGCGACGTTTACTTCTTCTTCTTCTTCGTCCGCGGACGCGCGCAAACAAGAGGAGCAACACAAGAACAAGAACAAGAACGCGGATAATGGAAAAGAGGGGAGGAATAGTAGTAGTTTGATGATTAAGGCGAAAGCGGAGAAGATGACGAAGGAAGTGAGTTTGAAATTGAACGAAAATGTGAGCAAAGTAAACGCCGCGATCGAGGCGAGGAAGAAAGAGACGGAGGAGGCGTTTACGAGCGCGAAACGTCGAGTGATGGCAATGACGGTAAAGAAAGATGCGGAACGAGACGATGGAAAGCATAAGAACAAGAGGCGGGAAAATAACAAGAGTAGCACTAGCACGAATAGTAGCAACAACAACAACAACAACAACAGAGATAGCGAGAACAAAAAGAACAAAAAGAAGACCGCGACTGGCGAAGAACCGCCGCCGACGAACATTTTCGAGCGCTCAAAATCGGCCGCGTCCGATTTCTTCGGCACCGCCACCGCGAGCATGGAAGACGTCAAAGGCAACATCGATAGCGTACAAAAATCAGTAGCGAAGAAGCTCTCGGACATGCAACTGCGCGAGAATTTTGAAGGCACGACACAAAACATTGCTCGAGAATCGAAAAAATTAGTCACCGAGGACTTACCTTCAACGATCAAAACGCTCTCGAAAGAATCTGCCAACCTCACCGGCTCCGCGTTGAAAGAGTTCAACGAAAACATCGATGTCGACGTGATTGCGCAAAACGCGAAAAAATCGTTCGAAGGTACCTCGAAAACGGTCGAAACGCTCATTCGAGACGTGCACAGCAACGCCTCTCTCGCCGCCGCCTCGGGTAAAGCGCTGGTGACGGATTTAATCGATCCGCCGGAAAAAATGCACCGCGTGCGTCAAGGCGAATCGTTGCTGAAAATCGCTCGCAAGTACGACGTTTCCGTCGTTGACGTCTGTCGCGTGAACAATTTAGCACCGACGGATGAAAACCCTCACTTTGTGGCGATTAAAATCGGTCAAGTTTTAAACATTCCGAATCCCGAACGCATGGCGGAACAACCGGCGTACGAAAGCTCAAAGTTTGACGAAAAGTACGAGAGCACCGTGAACGCGTATTACGAGCAACGATTGAACGCGTCATCTCCCTCCTCGAAAAAGAGTAAAGTAGCCGTAGCAACATCGGAAGGAGGAGGATTAGGAGGAGGAGGAGCGGCTAACATCCGAATCGCCGAATCGTCCTCCTCCTCCTCCTCCGGCAACGCCAAACTCGCCGGAAGTTTCGCGTTGCTCGCCACCGCAGCTGCCATATCGTACCTTCGCGCCGGGTTAGACGACGATTCAGACGACGATAATAACGACAGTAATACTAATAATAATACTACTATCGGAGGAGACGAGAACACGAATAGCCAGATGTTGTAGACAAGAGAACAACTTAAACTGCACAAATTTCACTCTCGCAATTTTACTACTAATCAGTGTTTATTACGACCACGCACACATCATCATTCGCCAAGAAAGAAAGATATATACACACACACAACACGTAATAAACCGCCGCCGTCGTCGCTCTGTATAGAGTTCTTCTTCGAGGAGCGAATGGTCTTTAGCGGCATCATCTTTGATGATACTAAAAGAAAGAAATCTTGGGAAAAAATGAACAAAATCTCGCGCACAAAGAAAGCACTTCATCAGCACGTGTTACCCTTGTTGTTCCAAGACAAAGCGAGCGTTCGACGAAACCACGTGGTGGTGGTGTTTTTGCTGCTCGCGGGTGTGTGTGTCCTCCTCTCGACCACAAAACTCGCCGCTTTGAACAACAACGGTATGAGCGAAGATTTGAACGAGGTGTGCAAGAAAAGTGTACCTTCTTGGAGCGCGAAGGATGCGCTGGATGCGAGCGAAAGTATCGAACGAAAGATTCGAACGAGATTAGCATCAGAGAGCATGAATGCCAACGAAGAGGAAGAAGGATTTACGATTTTGTTGAACACGTTTAAGAGGCGAGATTTGTTGCGACGCTCGTTGCGACACTACGCCAAGTGCAAAGATTCCGGCCGGGCGACGGTGAAAGAGATTCGGGTCGTGTGGTCGGAGCAAGTTTCGGTGCCGTCTGCGCGTGAAGGCGACGACGAGAAGGCGTATTTTTTGGACCGACCGGAGTTTGTGAGGTACGATAAACACGTCGGGTCGACGTCGATTCAAAATAGGTTTGAAAAGATTGACGATTTGAAAACGGAGGCGGTGTTTCACGTGGACGACGACGTTCGGATTCCGTGCGGAAAGTTGCAAAAAGGGTTTCGGGAATGGCAGAGGAATAGGGAAGGTTTAGTCGGGTATTTTGGGCGCATGCACAAGTTAGAAAATAGGAACGGAGGCGTGGATGGTACGTGTAAAATGCGATACGCGTGGAACGATGTCGAGTTGTTTTTCACGAGCGCGAAGAGGTACTCCATCGCGTTGACGAAAGCTGCGTTTTCGCACGCGAAGTATTTAGAATTGTACAGTTCGGAACATTTACCAGACGGGGTGAGAGAGTACATCGACGCGAGGAAAAATTGCGAAGATATCGCGATGCAAATGTTAGTTTCGTCCGTGGTGAGCGAGAAGAATAAGAGAGAAGAAGATGGGAGTTTGAAGAAAAAAAAAGGACGACATCGAGCCGCCGTGACGGTATCTTCCGGTTGGATGCATTACGTTGCCGGTAAAATAGACTCCGTGTTTGTCGATGGCATTTCGAGTGGGCAAGGTCACCACGACGAACGGTCCGGGTGCGTGACGGATTTCTCGAGGATGTTTGGTGGAGGCTCGCCTTTAGACGTGTAAAAGATTTCGTACCAAAAGTAGAACAAAAACCACAGAGGATAGGTACTACCATAAACGACCCAAACAAGATTTCGATTCGTTTTTAATATTTATATTTCGAAGCCCAAATATACACACAGGTAGGTCCTACTAACTAGGCATTACTACTGGTTATCATCTGGTGTTTAGCAGTTCAGGTGTTCATTGCGTCACTTTTGGTCAGCGTTTATCAAATTTTTAGTAGCGTCCCTCGGCGAGCGTTTTCAACGTAAACGCGTCCGCTGCGACTAACTTGAAGCACCGCTTGTGCAACTTGAGAACGTTTCCTACGAACATATCTTCAGTGCTGTACGCCTTACCAGTCTGGCTATCGCGAATTTTGCCTCTTTCGAGGAATTTCCCACCGTTTCCACCGTTCTTCTCGGGAGGTTCAAATACCGAGGCCGTGTCATCCTCGAGGAAAAACGAGAGCACAAAGTTACGCTTAAAATCGTTCGCGGAGGCATCGGAGGTTCCGTCGCCGCCGTTAGGGACGATAATGGACGATGATGAAAGAGATGAGCACGGCGGATCGATATTCTTCTCGTCTCCATCATCTTCTTTGCCGCGAACAATCCTCGCTTCAAATCGCAACACGCACCCGCCCTTCTCAAACGCCTTGCGATAATCCTTCTTCGGCGGCTTTGGATTCAACGCCAAACAGTTTTGCAACGTATCTTCTTCGCTTCCAATGGCTAAACCCTCGTGTCGAGGCACTTCTTTCTTCTTCTTGGGTGTTTCCGGTTTCGAAACGTCGATGTTTGCGATCGCGTTCTCCCCGTGGATTTTCAAATACCACGCCTCCGTGGATCGGTCGCAACCGTAAATGAACATGTCTCGACCGTAGACGTTGACGGTTTGACCGACGACAATCTCGTTTGCAACGATGTGAGGGATTCGTTCGCTGCTACCAATCGAGCACACGGAAAAGTCTAACGGTTTCGCAGATGGTGTTGGTGTCGGTATCGTCTGTTCTCTTTCTGTTTTCTTCTCTCTTTCTGATGTTGATGATATTTTCGGAAGTTTTCCTCGTCTCAAAAGCGCGCGTCCGCCTTTCTCGATAACTTCCACCGTATCGTCCGCGAGAAAATAGTGCACGCAAAACATTCGCTTCTCGTCATCAGTCGCGTCTTCTCTCTCGTCTTTCTCTCCTTTCCATGTGGCGTAAAACCGTAAAACCTCCCCGTCGTGTTCGAGAAATTTCTTTCTGGTGTCCGGACCCAACGCCGAGCTCGGTCGCCCGAGCTTCGCCTCGGTAAATCGAGCCATATCGTCCAACCTCGCGTTCGGTGGCCCTTTCGCGCGCTTAAAAGCGAGCGAGTTATTGACGCCGCTTTCAAAATCATCTTTGGAGTCGCGCGAAGAAGTACTTTCGTGTTCGTTCGTTTCGTTTGGCGGCATACTCATTTCTTCGCCCTCTTCGTAAAACTGGCGAGTAAATCCGTCGCACGCGTAGACCGAAAACGCGCGCCCGCACACGGTAATCGTGTTCCCAACTTTCAACATCTCCAAGACTACTCTTTTCACCTCTGCGGCAGTATCTCCACCACCTATTTCGTTGCTTTTAACCACCAAAGCTTCTCTCAACCGCTCGCTAAAAACCTCCTCGCACTTCGTCCTCTTCAAATACAACCCTTGCTGCAACCCAGAATTTTCCTGTTTCGGCTCCGTCGCGTCAATCGTGAGATCCTCCGCGTACACTCTAAAAACCACTCTCCGTTCGCGAGACGTCTCCGTCGCGCTATCGTGCACAATCTCCGTATATTTCGCGAAAAATCGAAGCACGATGCGATCTAACGCCACGTACGCCGGAACGAAAGAACATGTCGCCTTCTCCTTATTTTCAACCAAAATTTCTTCTGTTTCGTTTTGTTGGTGCGGCGAAATCATCTTTTGTTTCGAAGACGTCGCGTCGTCGGTTAATATCGCGTACCCGTTCACGAATCGAAGCGTTTGCGAACGCGGTTTCATCATCCTCCCGTCCTGTTTTGAAAAGATTAAATCGTTAGTGACATTTTCCTCCGGTCAAACAAACGAACAGTTTCCCCTAAGGAGGAGGAAAGAAAAAAAACTCTAAAATACTACTTTACCTGTTGACTCCACGTCGTCGCACCCATCGAAGTCATTCCGGGCATGTTCGGCAGAGACATCATCGCGCTTTCGTTCTCGAGTGGTGGTAGGGAAAAGGCGCGAGATGTGTCTCGCGTAAACTCTCTCTCGCGCGCGCTAAACAAAAGGTGGTTTTTATGTGGTGAGTGCGTATTTTTAGCTCCTTTTCCGAGAGAAGAAAAGAAGTTACATGTGGGAAAAAAGAATTCAAAAACTTCACTTTCTCGGCACACGAGCGAACATCACGTTTAAATGCGAAGTACTTCGCGCCATCGAATCGTCTCCAAAGAATCAGAAGAAGATAAACG
>Ga0233450_10002597_pt1 | contig 17651 bp, 16 predicted proteins | sample 011ome_30_FD_189956 | JGI IMG/M metagenome (GOLD analysis project Ga0233450, IMG submission 189956) | Coastal salt marsh microbial communities from the Groves Creek Marsh, Skidaway Island, Georgia - 011501CT (spades assembly) | ecosystem: Environmental > Aquatic > Marine > Intertidal zone >... | reverse complement strand
GTCAAAGTTTTCCTGCTTTTGAGGTGCCGTCTTTGTCTTCGCATGGGGCAGGGGATGTTTTTGTTGGCGCCTTGGCGGCGCAGCGGCTTGCGCAGATACCTTGGGAAACCGCGCTTAGATATGCGCAGGCTGCCGCGGCGCTGCACGTCGCCACACCGCGGCGTCAGCGTGCGGCGATCACCCCTGGCGACATCAAAGCCCTTATGCAGAAAGGCGCGCTTTAGGCCGCGTTATCGCAAGTGATAAAAATTTCGGGCATTTTGCCCAAAAACCTTTGCCTGCTCGAGCGGCGTTAAATGCGCGGTAAGGCTTTGGGCTGCGCTAAGCCAAACGTCATATTCGCCTTTTAGGCGGCAGACCGGCCAGTCTGAGCCCCACATCACGCGATCGGCCCCAAAGCTTTGCAATATGTGATCGGAGAATGGTTTTAAATCGGCTTTTGTCCAGCCTTCGCGCGCTTCGGTGATTAAACCGGAGAATTTACAATATCCGCTGCCAATATTGGCCAGAGCGGTGATCCCCTGAGCCCATTCTGTGAACGCGTCTTGCCCGGCCATGGCATCGCGAATTTGCGGCTTCATACAATGGTCATAGACCGTTCTCATTTCAGGATACCGTTTCGCCAGCGTTAAAAAATTTGGTAAATGTTGGGGAAATCCAAGTGCATCAAAGCTCAGATCAAGCTGGCAAATGCTTTCAAAGGCCCATTGGATATCGGCTCTGAGCATCCAATTGACATCGGGTATATCTTGGATCATCGGGCGCACCCCCAAAAACTTTGGATGCTGCGATAATCGTGCGAGCGTTTGGCGTTGGCTGGGGGTTTCAAAATCGATCCAGCCAACGACGCCCAAAATCGCATCGCAGCCATCTGCCAAGCCCAGCATATATTCGGTTTCTTCCACACTGGGGGCCGCCTGAACCAGGATGGTGCCGCCAATATTGTGCCGGGTCAGGATCGGCAATAGGTCTTTTGGGGCATAGGCTCTGTTCAGCGTTGGATTATCTTCGGGCATCCAGCCGTAATCGCCGCGCAAGGGCTGCCAAAAATGTTGATGCGCATCAATGATCATCTGGGCCCTCCTGTTGGTGCATCTGGGTGCATCAACCCGGCGGATTTTAAGCTGGTCCAAAGTTCGCTTGGAATATCACATTCCAAAGCCGCAATGTTTGAGCGCGTCTGCTCTGCGCTTTGGCCACCTGGAATCACAGCCACATGCGTGCTGTGCAAAAGCGGAAACTGGAGCGCCGCGGCGATAAGTGGAACGTTAAATTGCGCACAAATTACCTCGATTTTGGAAACTTTCTCCATGATAGGGGCGGGGGCTGGATCATAGTTGTAATATGCGCCTGGCACGGCTCCGGTTGCCAGAATACCCGAATTATAAGGCCCCCCTGTAACGATGCCGATTCCGCGCGCCTCGCAGAGCGGTAAAAAGCTTTCCAAGGCCTCCTGCTCTAACAGCGTATAGCGCCCGGCCAATAAGAAGAGATCAAAATCACCCCGCTCGGCCAAGGTTTGGCATACTTCCCATTCATTCACACCGCCCCCAATGGCTTTGATGACGCCCTGATCGCGCAGTTCCAGCATCGCCGCATAGCCTTTTTCATCAAAAAAACTGTCGATCTTTGCATCCGAGGCCTGTTTTGATCCATGGGTGAAAACGCATAAGTCATGGACATATAAAATATCAATGCGGCTAACGCCAAGCCGCTCGAGCGAAAACTCTACCGAGCGCATGACCCCGTCATAAGAATAATCATAGTGTTCTTGGCGCTGGGGCACCTCGAACCATTTTCCCAGCCCCGTGCGCGCTTCAGGAGCGCAGGGTTTCATAATCCGCCCGACTTTGCTTGACAAAAGATACTGATCCCGCGGTTTATCGCGTAAAAAACCATTCAATCTGGTTTCGCTTAGGCCCAGCCCATAAAGGGGGGCTGTATCAAAATAGCGCATGCCGCTTTCCCAAGCTTGATCCAATGTTGCGCGCGCTTCAGAGTCAGAAATCGCTTTGTATAAATTCCCCAATGGCGCGGTGCCAAAGCCTAATTCGGTGAAATGCAGACCGCCGGTTTTATGCCGATCCCAGTGACGCGTGTTAAGCATGTTGGTTCTCCTTGTTTGCCAGAAGCTTAGCGAGTTTTCTTTTGCCTGCACAGATTTTAATGGCTAAGCTTTAGGCAACCAGTTCTTTTTGGAAGGCCGCAGGTATGACACGATTTTCTAGGCTGTTTCAAAAGCCCAAACCGGTGATTGCAATGGTGCATCTGGGGGCATTGCCTGGCAGCCCTCTTTATGATGCTGGCGCGGGGCTTGAGGGGCTTTTAAGCGCCGCGCGCGCCGATTTGATGGCGCTGCAAGCGGCTGGTGTTGATGCGGTGATGTTTGGCAATGAAAATGATCGCCCCTATGAGTTTAACGTCGATCCTGCCTCAACGGCCACGGCGGCCTATGTGATCGGGCAGTTGCGCGCCGAAATTACGGTGCCTTTTGGCGTGAATATGCTGTGGGATCCACGCGCTTCGGTGGCGCTAGGGGCGGCAACCGGCGCCGCGTTTATACGCGAGATTTTCACCGGCACCTATGCGTCTGATATGGGATTTTGGGCGCCAGATGCGGGTGATGCAATGCGTTATCGTGATCGCCTTGGACGCTCGGATATGTTGATGTTGTTCAATATTTCGGCAGAGTTTGCGTATTCTCTTGATCAGCGCTCTTTGCCCGATCGTGCCCGCAGCGCCGTGTTTTCTTCGATTCCGGATGCGGTTTTGGTCAGCGGTCAAATCACCGGAGAGGCCGCCGCCCTGTCCGATCTTGAGGCGGTGAAAGCCATTTTGCCCGACACTCCTGTTTTGGCCAATACAGGGGTGAAACACGAGACGGTGGCTGAAGTGCTTCGGGTGGCAGATGGCTGCATTGTCGGCTCTTCGTTAAAACACGATGGCGATACTTGGAACAGCGTTGATCCTGCACGGGCCTTAGATTTTATGGATCGCGTCAGAGTTTTAAGGGGGCGCATGTGAAAAATCGTATAAAACAGGATTTACAGGCCTTGATGCTGGTGCCGGGCCTGTCGGGCTATGAAGAGCGTGTGGCAGGCTATCTGAAAAAGCAATTGCATGCGTTGGGGCTTTCAACGCGTAGTGATAGGTTGGGAAATCTATTGGTTCAGTTTCCAGGAAGCGGGCCCAAGGTGATGTTATTCACGCATATGGATCAATTAGGATTCGTGGTGCGCAAAATAGAAGCTGATGGGTTTTTGCGTGTTGAACGCTTGGGCGGCGTGCCCGAGCGCGCATTGGCAGGGCAACCGGTCTTGGTCTGCGTTGGTGAGGGGCGCGATATTGCTGGCGTTTTTGCAAATAAAAGCCATCATGCCACCTTGCCCGAAGAAAAGTATAAAGTTCTACCATATTCCGAGATGTATATCGATTTGGGATTCAGCTCGGCCGCTGACGTTAGGGCGGCAGGTATCAATATTGGCAGCCCGGTTGTTTATTTTCCCAAAACGCAGGCGTTAAGCGCTGACCGGGTGGCTGGAACCAGCATTGATGATCGGGCGGGCTGTGCGGTGTTGTTAGAAGTTGCGCGGCATTTGGCCGAGCGCACAGCCGGACCGCCCGTGGATATTGTGTTCACCGTTCAAGAAGAATTTAACCTGCGCGGGGCTTTGCCCATGGCGCAACAGCTTTGCCCTGATATTGCAATCCAGCTTGATCTTATTTTAGCGACCGACACGCCCGATATGCAGGGGCGCGGCGATGTGGCTTTGGGCGCCGGCCCGGCGATGAGCATGTTTTCCTTTCATGGGCGCGGCACGCTGAACGGGGTTATTCCACACCCAAGCTTGGTGGCGCTTTTTGATCGCGTTGCGCAGGACCTTTCGCTGCCGTTGCAACGCAGCGCGCATATTGGCGCCTTAACTGACCTGTCTTATGTGCAGCTGGTGGGCGAAGGGGTGGCCGCTTTGGATCTGGGGTTTCCGATGCGATATTCACATTCGCCCTCTGAACTGTGTGATCTAAATGATTTAGCGGGGTTGAGCAGGCTTTTGATCGCGGGTTTGCAGCGCATTGATCCGGCGTTTTCATTGCTGCGGGGAGAATAGCCTAATGCGCTATACATTAGGGATTGATATTGGCACCTACGAAACCAAAGGTGTTTTGGTTGATGAAGGCGGGCAGGTGATCGCGCAAGCGGGGCGCGCGCATAAAATGTTGGTGCCGCAACCTGGCTGGGCAGAACATGATCCCGAACAAGATTGGTGGGGCGATTTTTGTGTCGTCAGCCAAGCATTGTTGCAACAATCCGGAATTGATCCGACAGATATTCTTGCGGTTGCTTGCAGCGCGATTGGGCCCTGCATGCTACCGGTGGATGCGCAAGGAAACCCGTTGATGAACGGGGTGCTTTATGGGGTGGATGCCCGCGCTGAACGCGAGGTGCGCGAGCTGACAGAGCGCATTGGTGAAGAGGTGATCCTTAGCCGCTGCGGAAATGCGCTGACCTCGCAATCTGTGGGGCCAAAAATTCTTTGGCTTAAGCGCAATCGAGCTGATCTTTATCAACAAACCGCCCAGATTTTAACTTCTACCAGCTTTTTGGTGCATCGGCTCACAGGGCGCTATGTGATCGATCATTACACAGCCGCCAATTTTTCGCCACTTTATGATGTGTCAACGCAATCGTGGATTGAGGATCTGGCAGATGATATCGTCGATTTGGAAAAATTGCCCGAGTTGCTCTGGTCCACCGATATTGCGGGTTATGTTAGCAAATCGGCCGCGCAGGCAACAGGTCTTGCCGAAGGCACTCCGGTCACGGCTGGCACCATAGATGCCGCGGCTGAAGCCGTTTCGGTTGGGGTGAATGCGCCGGGCGACATGATGGCGATGTATGGCTCAACCATATTTATTATTTTGCGCACCGCGCAGCGCGTCAGCGATCCGCGTTTGTGGTATGCGCCTTGGTTGTTTGAGGGCGAACATGCCTCTATGGCAGGGCTGGCCACCAGTGGAACGCTCACGCATTGGTTTCGCGACCAGTTTGCCAAAGATTTGGATCCCGAACAGGCTTTTCCCTTATTGGCGCTAGAGGCGCAAGACTCGCCCCCCGGCGCGAAGGGTCTGCTGCTCTTGCCTTATTTTTCCGGTGAAAGGACGCCGATTCATGATGCCAATGCCAAGGGCAGTTTTTTTGGATTAAACCTTACCCATACGCGGGGGGATATGTATCGTGCCTTGATCGAGGGCATTGCCTATGGAACGCGCCATGTCACCGATACATTTTCTGAAATCGGTCATCCTCCACACCGGTTATTGGCGGTTGGGGGGGGGACCAAGAATGCAGTTTGGCTTCAGGCCACGTCTGATATTTGCGGCTTGCGCCAGGAAGTGCGCAAAAACACGGTCGGGGCGAGTTATGGTGATGCGTTTCTGGCGGCTTTGGCGATTGGCCGAGTGAAGCGCAGCGATATTGAACATTGGAACCCAATAGCCGCGGATATCCGCGCGAATGCTGATCCGCGATATGATCATAACTTTCAAATATTTCGAGATCTTTATGACGCGACAAAAGCCATTATGAAGCGGCTGTAGCGGCCCCTAAAACCTTGTGCTTTCTTTCTGGATTGAATGAATTGGGTTGCGCGTGCTGCGATGGAAAGGTTGTGCCGCCATAGCTGACGTGTTAGGGGCCACGCGCAGCGCGAAACCGCGCGGCTGGCTTGACTCGTCAAGCTATGGCGCTAACATGTTAGCATATCACATCGTGAGGGCGGGTTTCTGAATTGGTAAAGTCAGAGCCGAAAAAGTTGAAAACCATAGAGCCATCGCTAGGCTCTTTAGCGCAACGCACCTATTCTACGCTGCGTGATGCGATCATCAATCTGCAATTCAAACCCGGAGAGTTGATCCGAAAAAGTGAATTATGCGCCAGTTTGGGGGTGTCACGCTCGCCGATTTCTGAAGCCATAAGCCGGCTTGCTCAAGAGGGGCTTGTGGAGGTGTTTCCACAAGCGGGCACCTATGTGGCGCGTTTTTCTATGGATGAAATCAGGGAAGGGGCGTTTATTCGCGAGGCATTAGAGCTTGCCGCGATAGAACGGCTGGGCCGTCAAATTTCGCAGGAGCAGATCGTGCTGTTGCGGCGCAATATCCGCATCCAAGAGGCTTTCGTGGCGGATGAGGATTTTCAAGGGTTTTACGGGTTAGATCGTGAATTCCATCAAATGCTTTTGGCATTTACCGGTTTTAAGAAATTGACATGGTTCGCCGAAACCGCGTGGGTGAATGTGGATCGCGCGCGACAGCTTGTTCTGCCGGTGCCGGGGCGGGTTTCGGAAACCTTGACGGAACATCAGGCTATTTTTCGGGCCCTGCAACGGCGTAATCCAGCGGCTGCTCGCGCGGCGATGCAGGCGCATTTGGGCAGATTGATGTCCTTTTTGACACCTTTGGAAAAAGAACATCCTGAATTCTTTTTAGAATAAACGGCGGCGACTGATGGGCGCGTTTGGAGCGCGGCCCTTAAGAGATTCCGAGGAAGTTTTCACTTCACCGCGCCGGCGGCCATGCCCTTGATGATAAACCGTTCAAGTACAATACCGATCACGATCAAGGGTAAAATCGCTGCGAAGGACAGCGCGGCCATTGACCACCAGGAAATGCCTTGAGACCCGGTTTGACTAGCCACCATAACGGGCAGGGTTTTGGCATGCGAAGAGGTGAGCAATGCTGCAAAGAAATATTCATTCCACGTCAAAACCAGCGCAATGATGAACGAGGCCACCATGCCGGGCAAAGCGATAGGCAGAATAATCGTGACAAACGCGCCCCATATGGAAAGCCCATCCACCAGCGCGGCCTCTTCCAGTTCAACGGGGATTGAGCCAAACTGATCCCGCATAATCCAGATCACGATTGGTAAAACTGTAAGCGTATACAGCCCGATCAACCCAATACGCGTATCCAGCAAATCGAGCTCTTTGTATAAAACGAGGAAGGGTAGTGCCAAGACGACGGGTGGCAAAATCAATTGCGATAGAAAGAAAAACGAAATATCGGAATTGCGCATAAAACCAAAACGATAATTAAACCGGCTGAGGCCATAGGCGGTGCAGCTGCCTAAAATCACCGCCAAGGCTGAGGATCCGGTTGCTGCGATGGTTGAATTCCAAAATCGTTTTAAGAATTCTTCGCGCACAGTGCTTTCTTGGAATATGGTTTCGGGCGATAATCCCAGCGAGCGCATGCCAAGCCATTTTGGGGTGAAATCCCACCAAGGCACCAGATTGCCCTTCATGACATCGGGGGCCGCTTTGAAGCTGGTGGTTAGTGTCCAATAGATCGGAAACAAACAAATCACCGCCCACAGGATCAAAACCCCATAAATCACCGCCCGATTCACCATCCAACTGGGCCGGAAGGCCAAATCTGACTTGCTATCTTTGAAAATTTGCGCGCTCATGTTTTAATATCTCGGTCGCATCCAGCGGTCTGCCAATTTCATTAAGATTGTCATCGCAATCACAATAATCACCAAATAAAAGATCGCCAAAAACGTGCCATAGCCCACATTTGAACGATCTCGATACTCGCGAAAGATAAAGCTGGTGACGCTGTCTGTCGCGCCACCGGGCCCGCCGGAAGTGACATTGATAATCACATCAGCCAGTTTCAATTTGAAAATAATGCGGATTAAAATGGCTGTGATCGACACCGGCAGCATCAGCGGGAAGGTGATTTCCCAGAAGCGTTTCCAGGCCGGCGCGCCATCCACTTCCGCTGCTTCATGCAATTCTCGTGGGATCGCTTGCAAGCCGGCAAGGATCATTATCATCATAAAGGGAATAAACGTCCAGGCGTCCATAATCATGATCATCGCCCGAGCAATTTCCCCGGAACCGAAAAAGGAGGGACTGTCCCAGCCCAATTCGCGCGCAAGCCGTGAAATAGGACCAAAGCGGATTTCGAGCATTGACTTGCCAATCATCCAACTGACCGCAACGGGTGACAGCATCAAAGGCAGCAAGAAGGCTACGCGAAAGAATTTACGACCCCGTATTTCTGAATTCAGCAGCAGCGCAAGCGCGAAGGCGATGATATATTCAGGAATGATGGCCAATGTATAATAGACCATATTTTTCAGAGCGTTCCAGTAAAAGGGATCGCTCCACATCTGCCATACATTCTCAAGCCCGTTAAATTGCCGCCCATTCGGGGAAGCTAAATTCCAACTTGAGAAGGCGATGCCAAGCGCAAAGATGAGCGGAAATATCACCATTGAAACCACGAATAGCACCGCGGGTAGGATGAATAAGCTGCGCTTTCCTTGCTCGCCCCGCAAGATCACTTGGCCCCAGCATAGGCATGTCGCCCAAAGCAAATAAACATAGAGCGTGGGCCGCCATGTTTCAAAGCCGATCGATAAAATGGCTCGGTGATCCAGCGTTTGAAGCAAAAGAACAACGCCCATCAGCGCTGCGGATCCCCAAATGATTGCGCGGCCAAAGCGTTGCCGGCTGGCCGATATTTCATCGGGCATCACAATGTGTAAATAATCGCCTTCTGAGTTACTCACTGCTGCCCAAACCTGATTTTAGTTCGTTTATGCAGGCAGGGCGGATATATCCGCCCTGCCCAATACTATAATGTTACAGACCAAGCGACGCTTTATACAGCTTAATCTGGCTGTCGCGCCCGATTTGATCGGTGATCTTTTCCCAAGCTGCGGCGATCGCATCTGCGGTTTCTTGGGCTGATCCGTATTGGCCCGCATAGCCTTTTGCCAACTCATCTTCTGCAACGGAATAATATTGGAAGATCCCCGGAATACGGGGTTCGATGGCGGCGTTTGGATGGTTGTAGCTATCTGCGTTCGATCCCAGATAATCCTCGATAAAGGCGCGGTCATAGCCCGCAGCTTCCCATTCATCATATTGGAAATGCGAGTTCCGATAAGGCTGGAAGCCTGATGGATAGGCGGACATCCATAGCGAGATATCTTTTCCGCCCAAATGCGCCGCTGCGGACCACGCCGCTTTGCGCTTTTTCTCATCGCCCGACACCCGCTTGGTGACGTAAACGCCCCAACCGAGATAGGCCATGTTGGGCGCCTCATTATAGGTGTCTTCCCAAGCGCCGCTGATCGAGTTGTAAACGCGATCCGAGCCAGGGTTCATGCCAAAGCCTACAACATCCCCGACAACCGAGGTATCCGAGGTGCGTGCGTTCGATCCGATATCGCCCCACCACATCAGCATTGAGCCGGTGCCCGCCAAGAATTGTTGGAAGCCCGTCGTGCCAGGATCTGCGTTAATCTGGTCGGTGGGATAGGCGCCATCTGTGGCGATAAGATCCATCACATCTTGAATCGCCTGCACCCAAGCTGGGTTATTGACGCGCGGCTTCATGGTATCGGGATCGAACAGCCAAGCTGGATCATTTGGATGTTTGGCATAAGCTGCCGCTCTGTTTTCCAAGAAATAGAACCCAAATCCCCCCCAGCCTTTCAGCGGGTCAAGATATCCATGCGCTGGCAGACCGGTTAACGGATCTTCTTTGCCGACCACATCTTTGGAAATCTGGTTGACTTCCTGCCATGTTTTAGGCGGGTTTGCGCGCCCAGTAACAGAGCCTTCGCCAAAGTAATCTTTACGATATGAGAAGGTATGGCAATCGCCATCAATGGTGATTCTGTATGATTTTCCATCCCATGTGCCGACCGGCGGCTGGAGGTACCCTACCAAATCATCTGCTTCAATTTGATCCTTTACCCAATCGGGCATTTCATCAAGCAGGCCTTTGCCAGCTGTGTCACCTTCGAATGGTGCGCCCATTTCGATAATATCAAAATCAACGGTTCCGGTTGCAATCGCTTGCTGCAATCTGGGGTTATAATCGGCTTGCGCCAGATCGATCCAATTGATTTTTGCCCCGGTATAGGCTTCCCAAGGTTTTAAGAATCCGCGGAATAAAAAGTTGTGCAGGTTCTGGTTGTTAAGGCCCATAAATGTCAGCTCGACACCTTCAAACTCACCCTCTGCAACCCGTTCTTTCGTTGGGCCTAAGCACATTCCACCAACTTTTTGCCAATCGGCATCGGTGGGGGATCCCATGCCGACGCCGGGCACTTTGAGAATCTCGGCGCGCAGCGATGAATGGCCTCCCGCGAAGGCGGGCACCGCGCCCCCCATGGCCGCCAAGGCGCCAGCGCTTGCAGCCCCTTTTAAAACATTGCGTCGGCTCATTTTGCCGCGCACCATCTGATTATATAATTCGACTTTCACGTTTTCGTCCTCCCAATTTGTTGGCGCCCAACCGGATCTTTGAAACGGTTCAGCGCTTCGCTCAGAAAATAACCTTCCAACATCTCGAGCTGTGCCTCTTAACGGACAATGCTCTTGTGAAACCATCTCAATGATCTATGCGTCTGTCAAGCAGCTAACATGTTAGCATGATCAGAGATGGACAGCTGCTTTCTCATGGTCTAGGTTTTTGGAAATATAATTTTACGGGAACCCCTTGAAATGGCAGAGGTCACGATTCGCAACTTAAGAAAATCATACGGACCCACCGAGGTTATTCATGGGTTGGATGTTGATATCAAAAATGGCGAATTCGTCGTGTTGGTTGGCCCCTCTGGTTGCGGTAAATCAACTTTGCTTCGGATGATCGCCGGCCTCGAGGGCATTTCAGACGGGCAAATTTCAATCGGTGATCGTGTGGTGAACAATCTGGCACCGGCGGAGCGCGATATTGCAATGGTATTTCAAAATTATGCGCTTTACCCGCATAAAACGGTTGCGTCGAATATGGCGTTTTCCTTGCGCATGAAAGGGATGGATAAAGCAGAAATCAAGGCGCGGGTTGAACGTGCGGCCGAGGTTTTGGGCTTAACGCCTTACCTGCAGCGCTATCCAAGGGCGCTTTCAGGCGGGCAACGGCAACGGGTTGCGATGGGCCGCGCGATTGTACGCGATCCGCAAGTTTTTTTATTCGATGAGCCGCTGTCAAATTTAGACGCGAAATTGCGGGTGCAGATGCGGGCTGAAATTCGCGAATTACACCAGCGCTTAAAATCCACCACGGTATATGTGACGCATGATCAGATTGAAGCGATGACCATGGCGGATAAGATCGTGGTGATGCAAAACGGCCATATCGAACAGGTCGGCAGTCCGCTCGAGCTTTATGACAGCCCTACGAATACTTTTGTGGCAGGGTTTATCGGCTCGCCAGCGATGAATATGATCAAGGCTTCCGTTTCGATTGATCCGATTGCTGGCCCGCAAGCGGTGATTGGCCAGGCCTGTTTGAACTTGCCCGCGGTGGCCTCGCTCAAGGCCGGCCAAGAGATATTGATCGGTATCCGGCCGGAAAACCTTTTGCCGGCGGCTGATGGTATTGCAGGGGACATAACCGTTATTGAACCAACCGGATCGGAAACGCATGTTGTGGTGCGATCCCATGGCCAAGATTTTGTGTCAGTGCTGCGCGAACGCCCAAATTACCAACCGGGCCAATCGATCAGGCTGTCAGCGGCGGCCGAAGATTTGCACGTGTTTGATGCCGATAGTCTGCGGCGCCTGAATGATCCGCATTAGCCTGCGCTTACGCCATGCGATGGATTGCGCGATAAAAATTTCAAGGTTCCGGGGCTTGCAGGTGAAATGCAAGCAGTGCCATCATGCAAAGTAGAAATGGGGTAAGAACGATGCCTGCTGAAATAAGACATGCGGCGGATCGCTTGGGCGGGGCGCCGTGTCGGCACTAGATAAGAGAAAGGATCCTTAAATGCTAATTGGGCTAAACCCACTTTTAAATGCAGATGTGTTATACGCCTTGCGCGCGATGGGGCATGGCGACGATCTCATCATTGCGGATACGAATTTTCCATCGGATAGCGTGGCCCGCGAAACCGTTTTGGGCGAGGTGTTGCGCATCGATGCCTCCGCAGCAGAGGTGGTGCGGGCAGTGCTTTCTGTATACCCGATTGACACGTTTGTAGAGGATGCAGCTGCTCGGATGGAAGTGGTTGGTGCGCCGGCTGAAATTCTACCCGTGATGCAGGAAGTACAAGCTGAAGTCAGCGCAGTGAACGGGCCAGCCGCCATGATGCCGATCGAGCGCTATGCTTTTTATGCGCGGGCAAAACAAGCTTATGCCGTGATTCAAACCGGCGAGCGCCGGTTTTATGGGTGTTTTGCATTGCGTAAGGGCGTTGTGCCGCCAGATCAGGAGTAGATTATGGGAAATGTGGTTGTTTTGGGCGTGTTCGTCGCAGATACAGCTTATCGGGCTGACCGGATGCCACGCATGGGCGAAACCGTTATGGGCAATTCCTTTTCGCTTGGTCCCGGTGGGAAGGGATCAAACCAAGCCGTGGCGGCAGGGCGCCTTGGCGCGGATGTTGCGATGATCAGCCGTCTTGGCAAAGATGATTTTGCTGAAATGGCGTTGAACACCTGGAAAGCGGCCGGTGTAACGCCTTATGTGACGCAAAGCCCCGATGATTATACGGGGGCGGCCTATATTTTTATCGAACATGCGACGGGGAACAATGCGATTATTATCGCCCCTGGCGCAGCGGCAAACATATCTGCGCAAGATCTTGAGGATCACGCCGATCTTATTGCAGCGGCGGATGTTTTTGTCACCCAGCTGGAACAGCCATTGAGCGCGGCGCAGCGCGGGTTGGAATTGGCTAAGGCTGCCGGGGTGATTACAATTTTGAACCCGGCGCCAGCGGTCGAGCTGCCTGCCGAAATGCTTGCCCTTTGTGATTACGTGACGCCAAATGAAACCGAAACTGAAATTCTTACGGGAATGCCGGTAACCAATGAAGCAGAGGCCGCGCAAGCCGCGGCCGCGTTGCATCAAATGGGTGTTAAAACGCCGATTATTACCTTGGGTGAAAAAGGCGCCTATTTACACGGCCATGGATTGATACCCGCCTTTTCGGTTGGAGAAGTTGTCGAAACAACCGGCGCGGGCGATGCGTTCAACGGGGGACTCGCCGCGGCTTTATCGGAAGGGTTTACTCCGGTTGAGGCCGTTCGAATTGGCAGCGCCACCGCGGGAATTTCGGTCACGCGCGCGGGCACGGCCCCGGCGATGCCATCGCGCGCTGAGGTGGATGCGCTGCTGTGCTAGCTGCCGTTTATGCTGCAAAAGTTTATCGGTTAGGGCCGCTGCGGTTTTAAGGAAACGGCTGGATCTTTTTGCGATCAAGCGCTCAACAGGTTCCAAATTTTTTGAGCTTGGCGCAAGAGCTCTTGATCGCGATGCATTGCGCCGATCACTTGCACGCCAATCGGCATAGAGTTTGGGCCTTTCGCAACGGGAAGATGTACAACGGGCAGCCCCAGCAATGTCCACGGTCCGTTGAACAGCGAATTGCCGGTTGATGCAAGCCCTTTGGGCGCTTCCCCCAATGTCGATGGCATCAAAAGGCAATCATATTCGTCTAATAAAGCTGAACAAGCCTGCCGCAAAGCGGTGGTTTCGTTAAGCGCGTCGAAATAGCTGCTGGTTGAGATTGCCGCGCCAGCTTTATGGGCGTTAAGGATATGCGAGCTGAGCCTCTGGGGATGGTTTTGTATCAGATTGTTGAATTGATGATGCAGCTCATAATCATTGATTTTGCCGCGCAAAACCGCGCAACGCGCCAAGATATCATCCAGAGTCACATTTGTGATATGCGGTGCACAAGCCGCGCTGATATCACCGCTTAACGTCTTCATATAGGGGGCCGCTTGCTCTATAAATTTGCCCTCAATCAGCGCGATGCTGAACGGTTTTTTCGCCGGGCGAGGGGCGGCGCTGGGCGTGCAAAATTGTATCACTTGCGCCAAATCCTCAAGCGCATTGGCCATGAAACCAATCGTATCCAAGCTGGGGGATTGGCTTAAAACACCAAAGCGATCAATCAAGCCGAAACTTGGCTTAATGGCGAAGACGCCGCAAAACGCGGCAGGGCGAATAACCGATCCTCCGGTTTGGGTGCCAATGGCCAATGGCATTAGGTTTGCGGCGACCACTGCCGCTGATCCTGAGGAAGATCCACCAGGGGTAAAATCAAGCCCGCGGGGATTGCGGGTGCGGGAGGGTTCGAGAAAAGCCAGTTCAGTGGTAACCGTTTTGCCGATCACTAGAGCGCCCTGCGCCTTGAGCTGTTTCACAATGCTGGCATCGGTTTGTGCGCTGTAGCCGATTGGCGCGGCACAACCAAACGCGGTAGGCATGCCGGCCACATCGATGATGTCTTTAACGGCAAAAGGCAGGCCCGCCAAAGGTAAGGCCGCCCTTTGCTCTTGCGGCAAAGCGTCAAGACGGGCGGCGTCGGACAGGACGGTTGCCTCGTCAATATATTCAAACAGCCCCAATTCGGCATTAACGGTTTTTATATTGGCTAGAACGGTTTTTATGAACGCTTCAATACTTTGGCCGTTTTGCGCGATGGCGCTACGGCATTGCTTAAAGTGGCTGGCAGGCTGTTTCATTGTGACCCCCTTATTTCTGGTGGTCAGGCTACGTCAACATGCTGCTAGGGTAAAACGGGAATATCGCCGCGCTTCAAAAAATAGGGCCGCATTATCAGGGCAGATAACCCCCAGATGGTCGCAAGCATATACATACAGGCAGTGATGGAAATATATTCCGCCACCAAACCCACCAAAGGGGGGCCGAATAAGAATCCCGTAAAGGAGACGGTGGTGATATCCGATACAATTTTAGACGCGTTTTCCGGATTGCGCCTGGCCGCAAGCCCCATCACTAAGGGAATAAAATTTGCGCTGCAAAACCCAAAAGTTGCGAAGCCAAAAACGATTGTGGCCAGTGATTGGCTATAGGTCGCGGCTGCCATCGAAACGCAGCCCAACAGCATGGCCGATGTGCCCATACCACGCTCGCCAAAGCGAGAGATCAATGAAGCGCCAAACATGCGCGCCACAATTTCAGAGCTGTTAAACGCAAAAATACCGACACCGCCAAGCGCGAGGGCAAGCCCAATATCGTGGGTTAACCACAAGGCTGACCAGTCCAAAATAATACCAATCGTTGCCATTGAGATAGCTGCGACAGCGCCCAAAAACAGCGTGTCGCCGGTTGGAATTCCAAATCGGAACTTTTGTAACGGCTTTATCTGGCGCTGGGTGTTTGAAAAAATAAGGCAGGTCAACCCATAAAGAATGCCCAGCAACATCAGCGCAAAAAACAAAGAGAGCGGCGGAAAGGCGAGGGATGCAAAAAAGCCGCCGATAAGTACGCCAAGCAGGCTTCCGATTGAAAAGCATGCGTGATGAAGCGGTAGCAAGCGCTGCCCGGTGGCTTGTTCAGTTTCCACCGTGATAATGATTGCGCAGGGGCTGATCACCCCAAAACTGAATCCCACTGGCACGGTCATGAGCGCAAAGGTTAACGCTGTTTCTGTCGACACCCACAAAAAGATTATTACGCTAAAAGCGATGACGCCAAGCGGGAGCAAAAAATGCGGCCCTAATTTTGGAATGAGAAGCTTATTTGTTGCTTGCATCGAAAAGATCGACCCAATACCAAACAGCAATAGAATATATCCGAAATTCTTTTTCGACAGCCCGATTTCTTCGATTTTCCAAGGAATGAATACAAACCAATTTCCAATAATCAACATGCAGATGATAATGGCAAATCTAGACATGAAAATGGCTGGAATGAGTGTTTTAATAGGGAGATTTGATATCATATTTGGCCTATTTAAATCGCTTGAATTGAACTAGAAAACACATTTAAACGGGCTGTGCGGTGATTCCAGGAAGCGGTATAAAGTATTTATATAATACTTTAATACTAGAGATATATGAAATTAAACCATACGGAGTAAGTATATTTTTTGTTTTGAAATGCTGAACGGTCACAACCTGTGGAAAACGCGCAAAACGAAAGGTCCAAGCGAGGTTTGGTTTCGCGTCTTATGCTGTTGATTGACGCGGATTTGCCCCGAGATGCTGCTGAGTTTGATATTTGAGGCTTTTTTGTGTTTGCGAAATCTTAAATTTACTCTGGCGGACCCTTTATCGAAAAAAGTATCGGAACGTTAATTTCACCCAAGCCTTTGAGTGGTTCTGCTTATATTGAAACCGTTATTTATGTGATTTTGGCCTGTCGGGGTGTTTTCAAAGCGCTGACCTATCAGTATCGTAGCGCGAAGATAGGAGTCGCTATGCGTTGGTTATTTTTAATTTTTTTCTTTTTCCATTCGATTGCTTTAGCAGGTCAGGCAGAACAAGAAGAAGTGGATCAGGTTTTGGAAGGGTTGAGACCCTGTCTGCTTGCCTTCGTGCATTTGAATAAAAATAATAATGGGGTGATCCAACGCGAAGCTCGGTTGCAATTGTTTCTGAAAGTTGATGAAGAGCTATTTAGCGTTGAAAACCAGCAAAAGATGGCGGCTAAATTTAAGCAGATTGTCGACCAATCCCTTTATTTGTTGATTGGAAAAGCACAACAAAACGCCAGTAAGGAAGATCAGGAATATATTTTAGAAAAGATGCGGCCTATCGTGAAAGAACTTGAAGTTCTAGCCGCAACGCCGCCGCAAGATCTGCAATCCTGGGGGGGAGAGCTGAAAGGCTGCGTGGAAAAATACGATCTTTTGAAATGACCTTTAGGCTATTTAAAATGCTTTGATCAGCAGTTGTTTTGGGCTATTGCGTAGCGTAAATTCATATGGGGGCATTCTATCGGTTAATTTTGGATCCTGTTTTTATTGGTGATAGCCGATGTCACATCTAAACTTGTTAAAAGGCGATTTTTGGCCCTTTCCCACCTTTATGAAAGTTTGTTCAGCGGCTGATCGCGAGCGATCGGTAAATATGCTTCAATAAATGTTAAAGTAGGAAGGTAAATTTTTTCGATTAACATCAATACTCAAATTACTTTGCCAAGCTGCAAATTAAGGTCGGTAAGCGTCGCTTAAATTCTATGAGGGGATTGCAGCACTCACCCTTATTATAAGGATTCTTTATTTCAAAATTATGAAATTTTAACGGCGTATGCCCGTGTCGGTGGCGGGTTATAATTTAAAACAATTTATATTTGTATACGAGATAGAATTTGATCCAGTCCGCTGATTTAGCTAGATTGTATCGAACATTCGGCGCGTGACATAAAATCTGAGAACAATACGTCCAGCAAACAATATTTAAACGTCGTTTGATGTGCCGTTTTGTTTGCGCCTATAGCTTAGCTGATGCGAGTGGTCCTGAAGCTCGATTTTGGGGGCGTAAAGTGCACGCGGGATCTTCGCAAGATTTAAGATCAAATTTGCAGCTTAAAAAAACGGGGATCCAGTGGTCTTGTTGAAACGTTCCGATCTGGCGTGAAGTGATTACCCTTCAAAGCAGGGCAGGTGGAATATCGTTGTGGCGTTACCCTATGCGCTTTGGGAGCAGCTATTAAGGGCGCTTAAAGGAAGTGCGTAAAGGATAACCGACCTTTACTATCCCGATTCTTTAGCTGCTCGGAAAAAATAGATTTGAGGTCAAAAATTAGTAAACGTGAAACGCAAATTAAATTTGTTGCCAACGGGGCTCGAAACACGGACCCGTTTGAGATATTGGATTGAGTGCGATGAGCAATGCTAGAAATACAAAACCTTGACGCCTAGA
>Ga0233450_10002591_pt1 | contig 17673 bp, 18 predicted proteins | sample 011ome_30_FD_189956 | JGI IMG/M metagenome (GOLD analysis project Ga0233450, IMG submission 189956) | Coastal salt marsh microbial communities from the Groves Creek Marsh, Skidaway Island, Georgia - 011501CT (spades assembly) | ecosystem: Environmental > Aquatic > Marine > Intertidal zone >... | reverse complement strand
AAAGGTGAGCCAATATTCTGAATGTTTAGATCAAAAACATAGTCTCTAGAAACTTTTGAAGCTTCTTTAAAATCCTCAATCAAAGGCCTGATGCCTGAATAAGTATCTATAATATCTACCTGTGAAATTTGCTTAACAAAATGATTATTTATTGAATTTATTAAATATATTTTTTCATCGTCAGATATAGAGGGATTATCTGGAGTATTAACATCAACCTCAGTTGTTCCAATTAATGAAAATTCTTCTTTATACGGAATAACAAACACAATTCTATTGTCATCATTTTGGAGTGTAAATGCTATATCTTCATCATACAATTTTTTCGTAATAATATGACTACCCCTAACTAGTCTAATAGATTTATTTGTATTTATTTTTAAAACATTATTTACAGTCTCATTGATCCAAGGCCCAGCTGCATTAATTAAAATCTTTGATTTAATTACCTCATTGTTATCTAGAGTTATTTCCCAAAAATTTTCATTTCTTTTAGCATCTATTACTTTTGTATCTTCTAGAATGGTGGCTCCCATTTTTTTTGAGTCATCTATATTCATCTCAACTAATTTCTTATCATCAACTTGAACATCGTAATATTGAAAACCATCTACAAATTTTGATTGTAAAATATTTTTATATTTCTTGTTAAAATTAATTTTTGATGATTTTGGTATCTTTGTTTTCCCCCCAAGATTATCATATAAAAATAAACCTAATCTTATTAATAACTTAGATCTAAGTTTTTTAGAGTGAGGAATAATAAAAGGTAAAGGTTTTGTTATCTTGGGTGCAATTCGTGTTATAACTTCTCGCTCTCTTAAAGACTCAGCCACAAGTTTAAACTCATAATTTTCAAGATAACGAAGTCCACCATGGATGAGTTTAGATGACCATGAAGATGTTGCTGAACCCACTTTTCCTTTTTCTGCAAGATAAACCTTTAAACCTCGACCACTAGCATCCCGTGCTATTCCAGCCCCATTTATACCTCCTCCTATAATAAAAATATCATAAATATTTGTCATATTTTAAGAATTTGGAGGAGAGATAATTAATTCAACATTATTTTTTTTGCATACACTTACTATCTCTTTGCTAGGTTTTTTATCTGTAACGAAGATATCGACATCTTTGAGATGTGCTGTAACATAGGGGGCTTTTCTCTCAAACTTATTTGCATCTGCAATTAATATGATTTTTCTACTCTGTTGATATATTGTTTTTGTTACCATTAACTCGTCATGATCAAAATCTAATAACGTCCCCTCTTTATCAATTGCTGATACACCAACTATAGCATAATCAATTTTAAAATTTTTAATGAACTCTGATGCAACAGATCCTATTATTGCTTTATCAGCAGTTCTTAGTTTTCCTCCAGCCACCCAAACTTCACAATTTGGAGAGTGAGCTACAATATTAACAATATTTATATTGTTGGTTATGATTTTTAGACCTTTCCTAGCGTTTACTAAGGTTTTAGCCACTTGCTCAGTTGTGGTACCTATGTTTAAAACTACAGAAGAATTATCACTAATAATATCGCAAACTCTCTCGGCAATTGCAATCTTTTCTTTTTCAGCAATTGCTTGTCTGGAAAAGTGATTTACATTGCTAATCCCAGATTGAAAAAATGCGCCTCCATGAGTTCTAGATAAATACAAATTATCAGATAAGAACGCTAGGTCCCTTCTAATTGTTTGATGTGTCACTTGAAATTTTTCTGATAAATTTTCAACTGTTACAAAGCCATTTTCTCTAGCATAATCAATAATGTCTTGTTGCCTTTTATTTACTGGGAGTAATGATTGATGTTGCATAATTTAAATAGTTATTAGGTAGTCTGTTAAAGTGTTAAATATTTGAGTGTTATCAATTTTCAAATTTTCATTCTCAGAATTTTGATATTCTCCACTACACACAAGTACTGTTTCTGCTCCAATCTTTTTTCCGAGCTCAATATCAGTATGAATTCTATCACCAACAACAATTTTATTATGATCTTTATCAATAATTGTATTTATGTAATTAATCATTAAATCACTAGGTTTCCCAAAATTATTTATTGATTTTTTTCCTGTTGTTTTTTCAATTAACATACCAATTGCACCACAGTCTGGCATGTTACCTTTAAGAGTAGGACAAAAGATATCAATGTGACTTAAATAATATGGAATCCCATTATTGATTAGTTCACAAGCTGTTTCAAGCTTCTGATAAGTAAGCTCTCTATCAAAAGCAACAATAATTAACTCAGGATTTTTTGAGGAATTAACGACACCAGTTTTTTCTTCTAACTCATCAATTAATTCTTGAACACCTAATATATAAACACATTTAATATTATTTTTATTAATCCAATCAATCATAACATGAATTGGAGAGATGACTGAATTTCTTGATACTGGTAAATTTAAATTATTTAATTTGCTAATATAGTGTTTAGTATTTTTACTTGTATTGTTAGTTAAATAATAAATTGATTTTCCTTTTTTTTCTAATCTTCTAATTTCAATATCAGATTTGTTAATGATTTGATTATCAACATAAACTGTTCCATCTAAATCTAGTATTATGTTATCGGTATTTTTCATTATTATTTTATTCCCGCAGTCATAAAACTAGCTATGAATTGTCTTTGAAATATAAGAAAGGCAATAAATAATGGAGCTGTTGTCATAAGAGTACCGGCACTTATAGTAGCCCACTCTACGCCTGCCTCGGACATAGAAAAAATACTTAAGCCTACAGTAAGAGGTCTTGTTTCAACTGAATTAGTAATGATTAATGGCCATAAGAAATTATTCCAGTGAAAGCTTACAGACACAAGACCATATGCAACAAAAGTTGGCATAGAAAGTGGTACATATACATTCCAAATAATTCTCAATACACCTGCCCCATCTATTCGAGCAGCATCATCAAGCTCTTTTGGTATTGATTTAAAAGTCTGTCTTAATAAAAAAATTCCAAAGCCAGAAGCCATATAGGGCAATCCTATCGCTAGTATCGTATCCATTATACCTAAAAAACGAATAGTCTTATAATTCTCAACTATAAGTATGTCTGGCATGATAAGTAATTGAAGAAGAACTAAAGCGAATAATATGTTTTTAAAAGGAAATTCAAATCGAGCAAACGCAAAAGCAACAAAGGTACATAGAATAAACTGTGAAATTACAATCATAGTTGTCATCAAAACAGTGTTAACTAAGTATCTAGCAAAAGGAGCTTGTGACCACGCATTAGTAAAATTATATGTTGTTAAAGGAGCAAAAATATCAAAATTTGCTTCATATTCTATTGGATGAACTGCTGCCCATATTGCATAAAGTAATGGAGTGACCCACAATAAAGCTAATAACCATGCTCCAATTACATTCAGTCTCTCACCTAAAAAGTTTGATAAAATTTTCATTGATAATGAACCTTCTTATCTAAAACAAAAAATTGACCTATAGCGATTACGCATAATATTAGAATTAATACTACGCTTAATGTTGTAGCATATGCCGTATCCCAAAACATAAATGCAGCCTCGTAAATATAATATAGCAATAATGTACTTGCATAATCAGGACCGCCTTGCGTCATAACAACTATATGATCAATCTGTCTAAAAGAATTAATTACTGCGTTTACAGATACAAATAAAGTTGTTGGCGTAAGTAAAGGAAAAGTAATTTTCCAGAAGATATACCATTTATTAGCACCCTCTATCATAGCTGCTTCACGTAAATCAGGGGGTATAGCTTGCAAACCCGCTAAATAAAAAATCATATAAAATCCTGCTTCTTTCCAAATGCCAACTGCCATTACTCCAAACAGAGAAGATTCCTGTGATCCGAGTATATTAAAGCTGGGAAATCCAAGCGAACTTGCTATTTGGTCTATTAATCCAAAACCTGGAGCATAAAAAAATAACCAAATATTTCCTACAGCTATTAGAGGAAGTACTGTAGGCAAAAAATAAGAAAAACGTAAAAAAGGTCTACCAACAATTTTACTATTTACCCATAAAGCCATAGCCAAAGAAAGTAAAATTGAAGTAGGTATAACACCACAAGCATAAATAATATTGTTTGTGAATACTTTCCAAAATGTAGCATCATGCCAAAGAACATCATAATTTTCTAAACCTACAAATTTACTAGGTCTTCTTCCTTTCGCAGTAGAAAAAAAACTGTTCATTAGAGTTTTTACAGCAGGAATATGTGTAAAGCTTATTAACAGAATAAAACCTGGCACTAATAAAAAGAATACGCTTATAAGATTATTTTTTTTGTTCATTTATCCCCTACTGAAAATCAAAACAGCACTCGATTGTTCAAGTGCTGTTTTGTAATATATTTATCTGTAATCTTTAAGTATTTTATCAATATCAATTTGTGCCTGCTTCATAGCATCGGCAGGAGATATTGATCCACTCATTACATTTTCAAGAGCTGTGTTAAATATTTTAACTGTCTTAGGATTTTCATAAGTTGAAAATTCTGCATCAGCATATGCTAACTGCTCTTTTGCAACTAACGCAGGAGGAAAATCAGCTACATAATCTTTCATAGCCTGTGTTTCCCAAGCATCTGGTCTTGGAGCCACATAACCTGTAGCCATTGTCCATACGCCTGCTTGATCAGGTGCTGTCATCCACTTTACAAAATCTTTAGTTGCTTGAAGTTCCGCTTCAGGCGTTCCTTTGAAAATGTAAAAATTTCCTCCACCAGTTGGTGCTCCAAAACTTTTACCAGCTGGTAACATTGCTACACCAAAATCAAATGGAGCATTTTTTCTTACATTTGTGAGGTTACCAGTAGTTGTCCACATCATCGCAGTTTGACCTTCAAAGAATGCTTTAGGAGTTGCTCCCCATTCAAGTGTTCCTGGTCTCATTACTTTATGCTTTTCACTTAGATCTACTAAGTATTGAACAGCTTCAATAACTTCAGGAGTATCTAAAAAAGTTTCAGTACCTAAGCCATTAGTCATTTGACCACCATTTTGATAGATCAAGCCAGATGTTAACCAAGATGGAAAACCTTTTGTTGGAATTCGAATTCCATATCTTTCAATGTTTCCATCTGATCCTTTTTTTGTAAGCTTTTTAGCATACTCTAATTGCTCAGCCCAATTTTGGGGAGGTTTTTCTGGATCAAGACCAGCTTCTCTAAATGCATCCTTATTATAGTATAAAACGGGAGTAGATCTTTGGAATGGAATTCCATAAGTAACTCCGTCAATTTGACTATTTTTCATAAATGCAGGATAGAAACCACCTATCCAGTTTTCTTTCTCCTCAGCTGTTAGAATATCATCCCAAGGCATAACAAGATCTTCATCATAAAATTTGAAAATATCAATAGCGATTAAAACTGCCATAGGTGGAGGATTTCCTCCCTTAGCAGCAGTTATTGCTTTAGTAGTAGCATCTGTATAAGATCCAGCATAAATCGGCTTGATTGTTACACCTGGATTTAATTCCATATATTTATTTGATAATTCCTCAACCGTTGTAGCTGCGGCTCCACCGACTGCTACTGGAAAATAGAACTCCAACTCTACTGCCTTTGCAGAAAAGCTAGAAAGAGAAATTATAAATGCAAATAAAGATATGATTTTTGTAAAATTTTTAATCATTATTTACCTCCCTAGTAAAAAATTTAAAAAGTTAGAAAAAATTATCAATCTAACCCTAATTTAATTAGAAATTATTATTAGCATTTAAAAAATAGATACAATAAAAAACGAAAATAAAACAACATTTATTGTTAATAAACGAAGATATTCAAATATCAGATATTATTAAACTAAATTTTTATTTTAATATTTTCTTTTGAAATAGCTCCATCATTATAATTTATTAATTTAATGAAGCCTGTAGTATCTAGTTCTAAATTTTTATCTGATTTAGCACCTATAGGATATTGAATTGAAGCACTTGGACAGCTTGAGAACTCAACTCCATTAATAATTTCACTAAAAGAACAATGAACATGCCCAAATATAACTTCTTTTACATTTTTATATTTAGATATTAAGTTTATAAGCTCTTTACCATTATTGCATTTTATAGGATCAAATAACAAACTACCGATCTCAATTGGTGGATGATGCATAAAAATAATAGTTGGTTTGTTGATATTATTTAATAATTTTTTTTCAAGCCACTCAAGTGTTGACTCGGATAATGTTCCCTCAATCGCATCTTCAATAACTGTATCAAGACAAATAATCTCTAATGGGTATGAGCTTATTGTATAATTTAAATAACCATTTTCATCAATTAAATCACTTTTGACAAAACTCCTAAGAGCTTTTCTTTTATCATGATTTCCCATCATAGGATAAATTGGTCTTTTCAATTTATTACAAAGCTCAAAAAAATCTTTATAAAAAATTTCGTTATCATGAATCAAATCTCCTGAAATTACATAGAGATCTGGTATTTTCATTAATTTGTTACAGGTTTCAATTATATCTACAAATCTTTTATACGTATCATATTTATCAAATAACTTTTGTTTTTTATCTACAAAATGAGTGTCACTTATTTGCCCAATTATAAAATCGTTTTGCATTATTTGATCAACGAAATAAGTTTTTTTGCTTTCTCAACATTTTTAGAGTAGTATTTTTTATATCTTTGTGACAACTCAAAATTAAAAAAAATATCTTTATTAAAAGAGCCAGAAGAAAAAATTTTATCAAAAGGAATATCTCCCCAACCCAAAGGTAAATGTATATCTCCTTGGCCATACGTAATATCTTCTGCAAAAATGTAGGTATACATGGTTTTAAATTTTCCAAATGAGTCATGGACATGAAGATGTTCAGTATAAGGGATCATTGTTTCTATTTCAGAAATTAAATCCTTATTTCTTAAATTACAATTTATATATGCATGACTGAAGTCTATAGTTGTTCTTGCATTGGGATGATTGATTTCACGAATACTGTCTGAGACTTCACTTGGTAGAGCTGTAAAATGAAGATTTGTATAAGGGAATATATTTTCTATACATAACTTTACTCCATGTGCTTTTGCTATTTCAGCCATTTCAAAATATTTTTGTTTTTGTATATCAATTAAATCATTATATTTTTTCTTATTTTGTGAAGTTGCTACTGATGTATGACCAAAATGAGTTACAAGAATTTTTATATTCAAATCAGAGCAAACTTGAATTTCTTTTTCTAATACTTGCAAATGCTCTTCTAAGTAATCCTCATCTAAAAGATTAACTGACATTGAACCGTGAATTGAAAATTTTAAATTACTTTTAAGAGTAAATTTATTAAGCAGTTTTAATTCATCTTTTATAATTTTTTTTCCGCAAACTACATCAAGTTCATACAAAGGTATTTCAGCAGATCCTGCTCCAATTTTTTCAAGATCCTCTATTTGTTTTTCAAAATCTTCAATATTTCCATCTTTAGGTTTTAATGTGAATCCAATTTTCATTTTTTTATCTATAATAGAAAAAATACTTAAAAACAGGTTAATTCGAATATTTTCGTTTATTAACAATAAATGTTTCTTTTTTTTCGTTTTTTTATTGTTTCAAATTGTAAAAAATGCAATTTCTAAATCATTAAAGATAAATAAGATTTTCTTATTTATTTTATTATAAATTTAGGAGGAAAAATGAAAAATTTATTTAAATTTTTTATAGCTATAACAACTGCTTCTTTCTTTTCTTTACCAATAATAGCTAAGCCTGTAGAGCTTCATTATTGGCATGGTCATACTGGGAAATTAGAAGCGATAATTAATGAAATTGCAGACAGATGGAATGCAAGTCAAGATGAGTCAATGCTTATTCCAACAAGTAAAGGAAGTTATGAAGATATTCTAGCTGCTTTTATTGCTGCTTATAGAGCTGGTGAGCACCCTCACATGGTTCAAGTATATGATGCTGGTGCAGCAATCATGGTTGCTCAAGTTAAAAATGGAGTTGTGTATCCATTTGAAGACATGGCAGAAAAATACGGAGTTAACTTTAATAAGGATGATTATATTCCTGGCATAAGAAACTTCTATGCTGATTCTGATGGAAAAATGATTGGTATACCATTTAACAGTTCTACTTGTTTAATGTATGCAAACATGGATATTCTTGAAGCGGCTGGTGTTGAAATTCCAAAAACGTATGAAGAGTTTGAACAAATTGCTCCTAAAATATTAGAAGCAGGCTATACGCCTATGTTGCAAAGTCATAGCCCTTGGATTTGGACTGAAAATTTCTTTTCAAGACATAATCTTTTGATGACTGATGGCAACAATGGATATGATGATGTTCCAACTACTACATTATTTGCTGATACTCCTGAGTTTATCACTCACTGGACAAAAGTAAAAGAATGGAAAGACAAAGGTTGGTATGACTATAAAGGTCGTGCATGGGGAGATAACCAAGCTCCTTTCATTGCAGGTGAAGCTGCTTTTTGGCTTGGATCGGCTGCATCATTTAGTGGTATGAAAGGCGTTGTTCCAAACTTTACAGTTAATCACATTCCATATTGGGATTCTATAACTGGCGGTAAGGAATATCCAACATTTATTGGTGGTGCTGCTAACTGGATTTTATCTGGTAAATCTGATGAAGAATATGAAGCGCTAATGAAATTGGCTGAATTTATGACTTCTCCAGAGCAACAATTGTTCTATCACAATATGTCTGGCTATGCTGCTGTAACATATTCAGCAACAGATCTTGCGAATGAAATTGGCTTCTATGAAGCTTCTCCATATCACAAAGCTGTAGGAGAACAGTTAAGCTTAACTGGTTCAACTATTCCTGGTGGATATAGAGCTGGAAACTGGCCGCAAATTCGTGAAGTACTTTATGAAAATTTCCCAAAAATGTTAAATGGTGAAATTAGCATAGAAGAAGGCATGAAAAGAATGGATGACGGTGCAGCTAAATTGCTTGCTCAGTTCGCCAAAACTTTATAACATAAAATATATATATAGGAGGGCTTAAAGCCCTCCTGATTTATTATGAAAAGAGTTCAATACAGTTCATACTTTACACAGTATTTTTTTATAGCACCGCAACTTGCTATTATTTTAATTTTTTTATACTTACCTATCGTTCAAACTTTTACAGATGCATTTACAATACAAGATGCATTTGGCTTTGGCAGATACTTTGCTGGATTTGATAATTTTATTTTTGTTTTATCTGATCCAAATTATGTAACTGCTCTAAAATTTACATTAATATTTATTGTAGTTATTACTTTTTTTTCTTGCTCTATTGGATTGCTTTTAGCAGTACAAGCAAACAATGTTATCCATGGCAAGAGCGCATATAAAACTCTTTTAATTTGGCCTTATGCAATAGCTCCAGCTGTAGTTGGTGTAACAGCAAATTATTTTTTTAGTGAAAGACTTGGCATTTTATATAATTTTTTTAATGGTCTTTGGGGTTTTGATTGGTACGACAACATATATGATGCATACATCTATGTATTCATTGCTGCTTCTTGGAAACAAATAAGTGCTAACTTTATTTTCTTTTTAGCAGGACTGCAAAATATTCAAAAATCTGTCATTGAGGCTTCAAGGATAGATTGTAAAAGTAGCTTTAGAAGATTCTGGACTATCACCTTCCCTCTCTTAATGCCTACAACATTTTTTCTAATTATTATTAATATTACGTATTCGTTTTTTGATACATTAGGTATTATTGATACAACTACTATTGGGGCGCCAAGTGGTGAAACAAAAACTTTAGTATACAAAGCCTATATTGATGGCTTCAAAGGTCTTGATCTTGGAAGTGCTGGTGCTCAATCAATAATAATGATGCTTATTGTTTTAGTTATAACAGTATTTCAATTTAGATTTATTGAAGGAAAGATTCATTATAACTAAGATGAGTAGATATTTTAGAATAACTATAACTCACTCAGTATTAGTATGGGGTGTTTTGTTAATGATAATTCCACTATGGTTAATATTTGCAAGCTCAACTCATAGTAACAGTGTTATTTATAATGAGGGTATGCAATGGAAAGTTGGTGGAGAGCTTTTTGAAAATTATGATAAAGTTTTAAATAAAAGAGGTGGCTTTACTAAAGAGATTACCGCTAGTAAAATATTTTTAAATAGCTTTATAATGGCTTTTGGGATTGCAACTTTATCAGTCATTGTCTCGATGATGGCTGCCTACTCTCTTGTTTATTTTAAAACAAAATTTTCTAGTTTTTTTTTCTGGGCAATATTTATTACTTTACTGGTACCTTTGGAATTAAGAATTTTACCAAGTTATCAAATTGTATCCGATCTAAATTTAACAAATTCATACGCAGGATTAATTTTACCTTTATCAGCTTCTGCTATTGCAACGTTTTTCTTTCGACAGTATTTTCGCTCTATTCCAGATGAATTATTAGAAGCAGCCAAACTGGATGGGGCTAATAGTTGGAAATTCTTTGTTGATTTTTTACTTCCCTTATCCAAAACGATGATTGCAGCGATGTTTATTTTTATGTTTGTTTATGGCTATAATCAATATTTATGGCCACTCATAATGACAACTTCTGAAAAATATTGGACAGTAGTTATGGGCTTAAAGATGCTTGGTGTTGGTGGGAGTGCAGACAGATATAGCTACATTATTTTATCCCTATTAACTCCTGTTCTTATTATCATATTTTTACAACGACTATTTATACAAGGATTATTTCAATCAAAATGAACTCAAGAATACTTCAATTTTCCGCACACTTCATCTTGATCATTGGTGTTTTAATTATGGTAGTTCCCATTTGGATTGCCTTTGCAAGTTCTACGCATGAGAACACAGCAATAATTACTGAAGGTATGAAATGGGGTATTGGTGATAAGTTTTTTGAGAACTATAATGAAGTTTTAAATCGTAAAGGTGGTTTTTCTCAAGAGATTACTGCAACCAGCATGTTTATCAATAGTTTTATAATGGCTTTTGGTATTGCTACAGTTAAGGTGATTATATCTGCGATGTCTGCCTATGCTATTGTATATTTTCGTTTTAGATTAGCTACCCCAATTTTTTGGTTAATTTTTATCACTCTTCTCGTTCCACTTGAGGTTAGAATATTACCAAGTTATCAAATTGTATCTGATCTAAATTTAACAAACTCCTACACAGGCTTAGTATTGCCTTTAGTTGCATCCGCCACTGCAACATTTTTCTTTCGACAATTTTATATGTCTGTTCCAGATGAATTATTAGAAGCAGCTAAGCTCGATGGTGCTAATAGCTGGAAATTCTTTATTGATTTTCTGCTTCCTTTATCCAAAACGATGATTGCTGCAATGTTCATCTTCATGTTTGTGTATGGTTATAGTCAATACTTATGGCCACTCATAATGACGACTGATGAAAAATATTGGACTGTAGTAATGGGAATGAAAATAATCTTTCAAGAATCTTATGAGGGAGGCAATCTTCCAAGAGTAGCAGAAAGATTTTCATATATAATTTTATCAATGATACCGCCTGTGTTGGTGGTTGTCTTTTTACAACGCTGGTTCATTAAGGGCCTAATACAAACGGAGAAGTAAATGAGTTTTTTAGAGTTAGAAAATGTAACTAAAATTTATCCAAATGGGACAAAAGCTGTAGACGAAACTTCTTTAAGTATTAGTGAGGGTGAATTGATGGTTTTTGTAGGTCCAAGTGGTTGTGGAAAATCCACACTACTAAGAATGATAGCTGGCCTTGAAGATATCACTGATGGAGAAATAAAACTTGATAATAGGGTCATAAATAAAGTTGACCCTTCAGAGAGAGATATAGCAATGGTTTTTCAAAATTATGCTCTCTACCCTCACATGAATGTATTTAAAAATCTTTCTTATGGTTTAAAAAATAAGGGAGAATCAAAAGAAGAAATAGAAAAAAAAGTTAATGAAGTCGCCGAATTGTTAGAAATTAAAGAGTTTCTTCAACGAAAACCAGGTCAACTATCTGGCGGACAAAGACAAAGAGTAGCAATGGGAAGAGCCATTGTTAGAAACCCAAAAGCCTTTTTATTTGATGAACCGCTTTCAAACCTTGATGCTAAACTCAGAGGGCAAGTCAGAATAGAAATAAAAAAGCTTCAAAAGCAAATGGGTGTAACTAGTGTCTTTGTTACTCATGACCAAGTTGAAGCAATGACATTAGGAGATCGCCTTGCTGTAATTAATGAAGGTGTTATTGAGCAAGTTGGTTCACCTATTGATGTATATGAAAAACCTGCAACACATTTTGTTGCTGAATTTATTGGGACTCCTCAAATGAATTTTATCGATGGAAATATAAAATCTAATAAATTTGTATCTAAAGGATTTGATTGTCCCTTAAATATTGATCTCAATAATCAAGAAGTTATATTTGGCCTTAGACCTGAAAATCTAAAAATCAATCCTAATGGAAATATAACCATTAAAGTTGATCTTATTGAGAAGTTAGGGGCTGATAGTATTATTTATGGTTACGATAAATCTAATAACTATATTTGTTACAGAGAAAACGGCAACACACATTTAAAAAGCAATGATGAGATAACTCTAGCAATTGATGATGGCTGCTACCATATATTTGACAAGGAAACGAAAAAAAGATTAAATTAAAAACTTATCAATTTCTGCTTCAATTTTATTTGGATCTATCAAATGAATAGTTTTTAAATGTAATTTTTTTGCAGCCTCAATGTTCTCTAACTTATCATCAATAAAAACAGTTTCCTGAGGGATTAGATTAAAACGAGTAATTGCTAACTCATAAATTTCAGCATCAGGTTTCATCATATTATCCTCACCCGAAATAAGCAACCCATTGAATGATTGGAGAAAAGGGTAATCATCTGTCATGCCAATAAAGGTTTCAGCAGACCAATTAGACAAAACGTAACATTCATAATTTTGTTTTTTGAGTTTATCTAAAACTTGTATGGAGGTGTCAAAAGTTCCCCTAATCATATTTCGGTGGTTCTTATAATACATTTTAATTTGTTTCTCATAATGAGGAAATTGAGGAATTAATACAGACTCAGCTTCTTTTATAGTTCTGCCTGCGTCTTGCTGAATATTCCATTCATCATTACAAACTTCAGTTAGAAAGTATTCCCTTTCTTCTACTTTGTCGAATATATCCTTAAAAAAGTGATTAGGATCCCAATCAAAAAAAACACCGCCTAAATCAAAAAGAAATTTCATATATATTATTATTTAGTATAAATTAATAATTACCAGAATTCATTAAATTTATGCAAATTGAAATTAATACGTTTATTCAAAAAAATTTAAAACAATTAACAAATAAAAATTTTTCAAAAAAATATATATCTCAATACATTACCCCAATAATTACTAATATAAATACATCTAAAAATAATAAATTTATTATTGCTGGATCTCAAGGTGCTGGCAAATCTACTTTAACCAAAATATTCAAATTAGCTTTAGAGAAAATATATAAAAAAAAAGTTATGTTACTCAGCATTGATGATTATTATTTAAGTAAAAAAAAACGACTAGATTTATCTAAAAAAATTCATCCCCTTTTAATTACTCGCGGTGTACCAGGAACGCATAACATAGAAGTATTAAAAAAAGATGTACTTAGTTTTGAAAAAAAAAAATTTCCTATTATTACTCCCACATTTAACAAATTAAAAGATGACATTAGTAATAAAAAAAAGATTGTTAAAAATGCAGAAATACTATTGTTAGAAGGTTGGTGTTGCGGCTCTCCCCCAATTAATAAAAAATATCTTTTTAAAAACATTAATAGTTTAGAAGCAATCTTAGATAAAAATAAAAGATGGAGACAATACTATAATTCTCAACTTAAGAAGGGTTATAAAAATGTATTTTCTTTATTTGATCAACAAATTTATATTCAAGCGCCCTCTTTTACTTACATTTTAAAATGGAGAAGTGCTCAAGAAAAAAATAATGCAATAAAATCTAAACATAAAAAATTTATGAAAGAAAATGACTTAAAAAAATTTGTAGATCATTATGAAAAGTTAACAAAATGGATGATGAAAACCATGCCTGCAAAAGCAGACATGTTAATAAAAATTGATAAAAATCAAAAAATAAAAAAAGTGATTATTCAAGATTAATATTCTTCTATAGCTTTTTTTAAATCCATATACTCTTCATTATTACTTCCGGCTAATTGCTCAATTTTTTCCAGCATTAACAAAGCTTTATCTTTTTGATCCCTCATTAAATATAATTCACCTAAATATTCATGTGCACCAAGGTGAGATGGATCTATTTCTATTGCCATCATGTATGCTGCAAATGATTTATCTAGATCAGGATTTTCCAGTTTTCTATAACTAAAACCAAGCAGGTTATATATATCAGCTCTTTTTGTTCCTAAATCTTCCCTTTTGGTTAGATTTTTTAACAATTTTAGAGATTTACTATAACTTTCATCTCCAATATGTTTTTCAGCTAATTCATACAACTTAATGATTTGATCTGAGGTTTCAGCTGACACATTCGTACTTGAGCTCGTTCCCGCACCAATGGCATTAAAAGAGATAAACAATAGTAAAATTATTATTTTTTTCATATTTAAAAGATATTTTAGAAATCTGAAAAATCAATAGCTAAAAAAACAACCATTTTTTTACAGCTTTTAAATATCTTTCATATTCATCACCGAATTTTTCTTTTAAGAAATTTTGTTCAACAGGAATTACATAATTATTAATCCAAAAAAATAATCCAAATGCACTCAAAAAATATGCCACATTTTCAAAAGTTAAGAACATAGCAAAATGAAAAGAAACAAATGCTAAATACATTGGGTTTCTACAGTAGGCAAAAATTCCTGTTTTAATAATACGTTTTGTGTTCGATTGTGGAGTTGGATTTTCTTTATAAGAATTAAATAAATTCAAGGAAGAAAAAAACAAAGCTAAGCATAAAATCAAGCCCATAATACCTATTAAATTAAGTAGGGTGAATAAAGGATAGGATGGTATAAAAAACTCTCCAACAATGTAAGAAATCACTAATAGTAGTACAAATATTTTGAGAGGATTTCCTTTAACCGCTGGTCCCATATTAATTGCTTTCAATTATTTTTAATATTTTTTTATAATCATTTGCAACAATAAATGCACCTGCTTCAAGCAATTCTTTTTCATCCCTTTTTTCATGCCAATGTCCACCTGCGGTAAGACCTATAACCTTAACACCTGCTGCGGCACCTGCCATCACACCGACTGCGCTATCTTCGATTATTATTGTCTGATTTTTTAGTAAATTATTATCCTGAATCGCTTTCAAATAAATATCAGGATCTGGTTTAGGTTTATCTACTAGATCAAATGAATAAACTTGCTTAGGTTGAAAGTATTTATCTAACCTTACTCTTTGCAATCCATCAATTATTCTTTCTTTCATACTATTAGAACCAATAAATATATTGAGCTTAAGATTACTTACAAAATCATATGCTCCTTTTACAGTCGTTAATTCTTTTTTATAAATATTTGAAGCTATATCCATAATATCTGTAAAAAATTTTTGTTGATCTTCAATTGAATATTTTTTTGATAAAATATCAATAACCTGAACTGTTTTTTTCCCAGCAAAGCTTGCAAATTCTTTTTCATCTACTTCTATGCCAAATTTTTGCATATATTTAGCAAATGCTTTTGCTACCAAAATTTCACTATCTACGAGAACTCCGTCAAAATCAAAAATGATATTTTTAATCATAATAGAGTATAGTTTTTATAGGTTTTTTTTAGATTTGGACGTTTTTTATTGAAATTTTATAAATTTATAATACGAATTATATAGCGATACATAACTCGTCGTCATCATACGGAAGTGGGATAGGTCGCCTTCAAATTGGGAGGTAATATGAAAATAGGCTATTTCTGCAACTCAACTAACTGGGGCAATAAAAAATCTTATAATCAAATTTTAGAAGAAATACGAGAGATTGCGACTTACTGCGATCAAAATGATTGGGACTCTATCTGGTTTTCTGAACATCATTTTAGTCATGAAGGTATGGAAATTTGCCCAAATCCTATTTTATTAAGCTCTGATATTGCTGCAAGAACTAAGAATATTAGAATAGGTCAAGCAGCTTCTATAATAACATTTTGGAATCCTATTCGCGCAGCTGAAGATATAGCTTTGTTAGATCAGTTATCTAACGGTAGAGTTGAAGCAGGAGTTGGCAGAGGTATTTATGGAAGAGAAGCTCTAAATATGAATGCTGATGCGGATATGAAAGATCAAGCTAAAAATTTTAGACTATTTGAGGAAACTCTAACAATTATTAAAAAAGCTTGGACTGAAAAATTTTTTAAACATGAAGGTGAATTTTATACATACCCCGCTCCAAATTTTGAATGGGAGCACGATATGAGCCCTCCTAGTTCTGAATTTATGAATTTGGATACAAAAATTCTAGAAAAAATTAATATTGTTCCGCAACCAGTTCAAAAACCCCATCCTCCTCTTTGGCAAGTAGTTGATAGTCCAAGCTCTATTGAATGGGCAGCTAAAAATGACATAAGTATTATAATGTGGATTCCGCCTGTTCAATCACTAAAAAAACGTTTTGAAATATATCAACAGGCTAAATCTGAAAAAGAAAAACGTCACGTAGAATTAGGTGAAGGTATAAGTGTTGTAAGGGATATGTTTGTTGCTGATAGTATGGATGAGGCGAAAGAAAAAGCTGGTGAGCAAATGGTTAATTATATGCGCTGGGTTTGTCATTGGAGAGGACTTGGAACACATATGAATCCAGGAGAAGAATTGCCTAAAACAAATCATAAATTAGATTTGCTTTCCTATGAATTCTTACATGAAAGAAATATGTTATTTGGAACTGTAGATTATATCATTAATAAAATTGAAGAAATGCAAACAGAACTAAATTTACAAAATTTGAAAGTTTGGTCTAACTTTCCTGGAGTTAAGCATGAAGATTGCATGAAGAGTATACAATTATTTACTGAGAAAATAATTCCTCATTTTAAAAGTAAAGAAAAAAGTAAGATTAAAGCTGCATCTTAATGACAAATAAAATTAACAACCCTATCTCAGGAGGTAAGGCTGTTGTAGAATGTCTTAAAGCCCATAATGTTAAGTTTGTATTTGGGTTGATTGGATCTGCTACTATGGAGCTCTTTGATTCACTTTATGATGAGAAAGACATAACTTTTATAGATGTAAGAGATGAACGCACAGGTACACATATGGCCGATGCATATGCAAGGGCTACAGGAAGTCCTGGGGTAATCATTGCAGGTCAAAACGGTCCTGGTGCCACAAACCTTGTCACTGGTGTTGCTCAAGCTAAAGCTGCTTTTTCCCCTCTTCTATCTATTGCGGGAGCAATTGCAACCGAGCACCAAGGAAAGGACGCCTTCCAAGAAGTTGATCAACAAAAATTATTTGAACCCATTACAAAAAAAACTTTTTCTATAAAAAATACTAAATCAATTGTAGACGATTTGAACAAAGCCTTAAAAATTTCAATGCAAGGAAAATGGGGGCCTGTTCATGTAAACATACCACGTAACGTACTTTCAGGAATAGAGAGTTATGATACTTTTAAAATTGAGAGCAAAGTTGAAAATAAAAAAATAGAGGAAAATGATTTAGAAAAAATAATTTCTCTAATAAATCAATCATCAAAACCA
>Ga0233450_10002572_pt1 | contig 17721 bp, 13 predicted proteins | sample 011ome_30_FD_189956 | JGI IMG/M metagenome (GOLD analysis project Ga0233450, IMG submission 189956) | Coastal salt marsh microbial communities from the Groves Creek Marsh, Skidaway Island, Georgia - 011501CT (spades assembly) | ecosystem: Environmental > Aquatic > Marine > Intertidal zone >... | reverse complement strand
CCAACTCGTCCGCCCCCGCCTCAGACAGCATCCGCAGCTGACGCCTCAGCAGCGGCTCGCCGTTAACACAAATCAAGCCCTTGGGTTTGAAGCCCAGACGACTGCCTGCACCCGCGGCCAGCACCACCGCCCCAAGGTGCAGGCGACGGGCGGTACATTGCCCGGGGGTGCAGTCATCCATTAGGACACCCTCTGTGTCGCGCGAGACTCAAACCATGGTCGCTGCAATCCGAGGCGCACCGGCGTCACATCACCATCCGCCGGACATCTGCCAGCAGGGCGATGAGGGCCGACAGAAATCGCCCGCCATCTCCGCCGTTGACCACTCGATGGTCATAGGACAGGGCAAGAGGCAACATACTGCGGGGCTGGAATGCCGCCCCATCCCAAACAGGCTGGATTGCCGCTCGACCCACACCCAGAATGCCGACTTCCGGCGTGTTAATGATGGGGGTGAATCCGCGCCCGCCAATAGCGCCGAGGCTGCTGACAGTGAAAACGCCGCCCTGCATTTCGTCTGGCTTCAGTTGCTTGTCACGCGCCTTGGCCGCCAACGCTGTGATTTCTGACGCCAGCGTCCAGATCGACTTTTTGTCAACATCTCGAATCACTGGCACCACCAAACCTCCCGGCGTATCCACCGCCATACCGATGTGGCAGTAGTCCTTCATCACCAGCGTCTCGCCGCCATCTGCCAACGAGGCTTTGAGTTTGGGGTGATCTGCCAGCGCCAAGGCGCACGCCTTGATGATAAATGGCAAAGGCGAGAGGCGCAGACCGCGCTGCTCCGCCTCGGCTTTCAGCGCTTTGCGGAACTGCTCTAAATCACTGATGTCCGCATCATCAAATTGAGTCACATGGGGAACATTCAGCCATGAGCGCACCATGTTACTCGCCGTCAATTTGTCGATGCGTGCTCTGGCCGTGCGCTCCACCGGGCCGAATCGCGCAAAGTCGACCTCGGGCACCGTAGGCAGACCCGCCGATGTCCCCGCAGCAACCTCGGGGCCCGCCAAGGCACGAGCAACGTACTGCTGCAAATCTTCCTTAAGGATCCGGCCCCGGGCACCGGTGCCGCTCACTCTCTCCAGTGCCACACCAAATTCCCGCGCCAATTTGCGCACCGCCGGACCGGCATAAACGGCGCCCCCACCCTCTGTCGGTGGTACCGCGGCGGAGGGCCTGATTGCAGTATCCGCATCATCCTGGGTCGAGCGCTCAGGCGACGCCGAGGCCGTCGCCGGGGCAAGTGCTTCCCTCGCTTGGGCTTCGGTCGCATGGGCATCGGCCTGCGTGCCAGAGGCGCTGCTTGTCGCGGGAGCACTCACTTGCAGGGTGGCAATGACAACACCTTCCTGCACGGTCTCACCTGCACCGACCAGCCACTCAATAATGACGCCTGCCGCGGGGGCAGGCACCTCCATCGACGCTTTGTCCGACTCCAGTAAAACCAGTGAATCCCCTTCCGCCACCATCGTACCCACCGGCACCAATATCTCGACCAGATCGGCACCTTGGTCGCTACCCAAATCCGGTATGCGCACAGGAATGGACGTCACCTCACCCGGGGCAGGACTGGAGGTATTGGTAGCCTCTGCATCCGCCGTCTGCGCTGGGCTGGCGCTGGGCTCAGGTAGCTCAATCGCTGTTTCGGGTTCAGGCTCTGGCGCCACCTGCGCAGGGGTACTCGCCGCACCCTCGGTAGCCAGCACCAGTATCACATCGCCCTCAGAGACGGCGTCACCCACCGCCACCCGCAATTCTGTGACGGTCCCCACCGATGACGCAGGGATTTCCATGGAAGCCTTGTCCGACTCGACCACAATGAGGCTTTGCTCGAGTTCAATCACATCACCAACGGCAACCAATACCTCGACGACTTCAGCGCCTTCGGCACCACCGATATCCGGCACTTTGATTAGCTGTTCAGCCATAGCTAGATTCCTTCTATCGCCGTTACACGCGCATGGGGTTGGGTTTGTCGGCATCAATGCCCCATTGGTTGATCGCCTGCGCCACGGTCTTAATGTCGACCTCGCCGCGGTCTGCCAGCGCCTTCAGCGCCGCCAAAGCAATATGCTCCCGGCTCACTTCAAAGTGCTGCCGTAGCTGCTGGCGGGTATCACTTCTGCCGAAGCCATCAGTGCCCAACACAGTGAATTCGCCCGGAATAAATTCCCGCAGCTGTTCGGTGTGTGCCTTTTGATAGTCTGTCGCCGCGATAAAGGGCCCCGATGCATCTGCGAGCTGCTGCGTCAGGTAGGGAACGCGCGGTGTATCCATCGGATGGAGCCGATTCCATCGGACCACGTCATTGCCCTCGCGGGCGAGTTCATTGACGCTGGTCAGGCTCCACACGTTGGTGGCCACGCCGAAGTCCTGCTCCAGCAATTCCGCCGCAGCCTCCACCTCGCGCAAGATGGCGCCGGCACCCATCAGCTGAACCATTTTTCCACCAGAAACCTGAGTGCGTCGCAACAGATAAAGCCCGCGGACAATGCCCTCCTCAACACCCTCAGGCATATCGGGATGAACATAGTTTTCGTTCATCGTGGTGATGTAATAAAAACAGTTCTCGCCGTCCTCAAACATTCTTCTCATCCCGTCCTGAATAATGACGGCCAGCTCAAAGGCGTAAGCAGGGTCATAGCTGATGCAGTTAGGAATCGTCGATGCCAGAAGATGACTGTGCCCGTCTTGGTGCTGCAGGCCTTCACCGTTCAGCGTGGTCCGCCCAGCGGTCGCGCCGATCAAAAAGCCCCTCGCCTGGGAGTCACCGGCGGCCCAGGCCAAATCACCGATCCGCTGAAAGCCAAACATCGAGTAAAAGATATAAAAGGGCACCATCGGATAGTCCGACACGCTGTAGGACGTTGCCGCCGCAAGCCAGGCGGAGAATGCGCCCGCCTCGTTAATGCCCTCTTCCAGAATTTGCCCTGTTTCCGCCTCTTTGTAATACAGAATCCCCCCAGAATCGTGCGGGGTATAGCGCTGTCCGACTGAGGAGTAGATCCCCATCTGTCGGAACATGCCCTCCATACCAAAAGTGCGCGCCTCGTCTGGCACTATCGGCACCACGCGCTCCCCCATGGTCTTGTCCTTCAGCAGCGTGGACAAGATGCGAACAAAGGCCATGGTCGTACTGATTTGTCGTTTACCCGAGCTTTTCAACTGACTCGAAAAAACATTCCGCGGCGGCGCTGGCAAAGAGTAAGACGTCGCGCGGCGGGCCGGCACGCTGCCTCCCAGCTCGGCCCGTCGTTCTCTCATATAACGGAGCTCCGGACTGTCCTCGGGTGGGCGGTAAAAAGGCACGCTCTTGAGATCCTTGTCGCTAATGGGAACACCGAAGCGATCCCTGAAGGCCTGCAGGCTCTTGAGATCCAGTTTTTTCAGAGAGTGGGTCTCGTTTGACGCCTCACCGGCCTCACTCGTGCCGTAGCCCTTCACGGTCATCGCAAGAATCACGGTGGGCCTTTCAACCTCCTCGCAGGCCGCCGCGTATGCCGCGTAGACTTTATAGGGATCATGCCCCCCGCGATTAAGGTACATGATGTCCTCGTCGCTCAGATCTTTGACCAGCGCTAAGGTCTCCGGGTGCTTTCCGAAGAAGTGCTCCCGGGTATAAGCGCCACCATTGAACTTGCAGTTCTGCAACTCGCCATCACAGACCTCGTCCATAATTTTTTGCAGTCGCCCACTGTGATCACGCTCGAGCAACGGATCCCACTTGCGGCCCCAGATCACCTTAATGACCTGCCATCCAGCACCCCGGAAGACACCCTCCAGCTCCTGAATAATTTTGCCATTGCCGCGTACCGGCCCGTCGAGCCGCTGCAAATTGCAGTTCACGACAAAATGTAGGTTGCCCAGTCGCTCGCGGCCCGCCAGCGCGATGGCGCCAAGAGACTCGGGCTCGTCGCACTCACCGTCCCCGAGGAAGCACCAGATCTTTCGATCGCGATGATCTACCAAGCCGCGCTTGCTCTGATACTTCATGACATGCGCCTGATAGATCGCCTGAATCGGCCCCAGCCCCATGGAAACTGTCGGGAACTGCCAATAGTTGGGCATCAACCACGGGTGGGGGTAAGAGGAGAGGCCGGCGCCGCCGACCTCACGTCTGAAATTCTCGAGCTGCGCCTCGCTGATCACACCTTCAAGGTACGATCGCGCATACATGCCCGGAGCGCTGTGTCCCTGGTAATACACCAGATCACCGGGATGCCCATTGGCCGTACCTCGGAAGAAATGGTTCATACCTACGTCGTAGAGCGTTGCGCTAGAAGAAAAGCTGGAGATATGCCCGCCCAGACCATCTTCATTGTCATTGGCGCGCATCACCATCGCCATTGCGTTCCAGCGAACCAATGAACGGATTCGCCGTTCCATGAACAGATCGCCCGGCATCGGCCGCTCGTCCTCAGGAGAAATGGTGTTGCGAAAAGGCGTGGTTATCGCGTCGGGCAACGGTACCCGCGAGGATTGGGCGTGCTCGGACAAATGTCGCAGCAACTGCCCTGTGGCCGCAGGGCCGTTAAATTTCAGTACGGCATCGAGGGATTCGGTCCACTCGTCGATTTCTGTTGCATCTAATTGGGCCATCTTCACTCCCCGCTATCGGAAGCGCCTCAACTCAGGAGAAGGACACTCACCGAAATCTTAAAATTGCTTATGGGTTCTATTTAGGTACTATTAATAACTACAGCCAAGGCAATGGAAGATAGCAATTTATGGCATCTAATTATATATAGTTCTTTTTTAGAATTAATTTATACCTGCGTTTTGTTGGCAGATCTGTTGCCAAGTCGACAAGCAACAGCGGCAAAGTGACCGCTGACGGCAGCGTCACAGGACGCTGACGGAGCGGAGTCGCCGCGCGCGTCGGCCCGTAAAAACGTGGCAATAAAATTTTTACCAAGCGCTGTCGAAGGGGGGATTACTGGAACAGGAAGGTTAGGCGTTAGGGATTAACGAAATCGCAGGTTCTCGCGGCTGAGATCGCTCAATGAGCGCATACCCATCAACTTCATGTCGCGGATAAGCTCGCTCTGCATGTTAGTAAGTGCTCGCTCAACACCCTTTTCACCTGCACCCGCAAGCGCATAGAGATACCACCGGCCACCCGAACATGCTTTGGCCCCCAGGGACAAAGCCTTCAGCACATGGGTCCCCCGCTGGATACCTCCATCACAGATAACGTCAATGTCGTCCCCCACGGCATCCACGATCTCCGCCAGCTGGTCAAATGGAGCACGGCTGCCATCCAGTTGTCGCCCGCCGTGATTAGATACCATTATAGCATCTGCTCCGATTTCAACCGCTTTCTTTGCATCCGATACCGACATTATACCCTTTAAGCAAAAGGGTTTACCCCAGCGTTCCCGTATTTCTGCCGCATCGTCCCAATCCATTGATTGATCGAGCATGGTGGAAAAATAGTCCGACACCGAAATGCTGATATTGGAGCCCTCAGCGACGTGGCTTTTCAAATTGGATAACTCAAATGATTCCCGAAACAAGTAATTCATAGTCCATCCCGGGTGCATCGCGAAGCTAGCCAGACTCGACAGGGTCAGCTTCGGTGGTGAGGTGAAGCCGGTCCACAAATCTCGCTCACGATTTCCTCCCACAATGGTATCCACCGTCAACGCCAAGGCATCGAAGCCCGCGGCCTTACAACGATCAATCATGCCCCAGGTCAGTGCTTTGTCCTTGTGATAGTAGAGCTGAAAGATTTTTGGGCTGCGGATGGTCTCACCCACCTCCTCAATGCTGACCGTCGCCAGGGAAGAGATACCAAACAAGGTGTTGAAAGACGCCGCGGCTCTGGCCACAGCGCGCTCACCCTCGTGATGAAACAACCGCTGTAATGCGGTCGGCGAGAGAAATAATGGCATGTCGATGGGCAATCCCATTACGGTAGTCGACAGATCCACCTCCTCGACCCCTGCGAGGACGTTGGGAACCAGATCACAGGTCTCGTAGGCCTGCGTGTTACGTCGATAGGTCACCTCATCATCCGCGGCGCCATCGATGTAATGAAATATTGGGCCGGGCAAACGTCGCTTTGCCAATTTCCTAAACTGCGCCGTGTTGTAGCAGTCTGACAGCGTGACGCCCATCAGTTATTGCGCTCTGCGCTCAGCGCCTGCCGCGGCATCGTCTCGTGAAAGGCTTCGACACTGTCGATGAGTTTCTCACCCTCGATACTGGCAAAGGGCTGGTCCTGCCAGCGCTTGCCTCGCAACTGAATCAGGATTCGGCTAGGGTCTTCTCGCAGTACCGTGCGCTGATAATAGTCTTTTACCGAAGTGAGGCTGACTGACTGCACTGCTGCGATCAGCTTCTCACGACTGCTGAAATCGTATCGCTCTCGACTCCAGTCCGCCAAATACGGCCCGGCTTCGTCTGACAGGTTGGTCGGTGGCTCGATGAGCTGAGTGAGAGCACCTGATTTCAGGTTGTCAAACTGCGCCTCAGTGAGCGCGTCTAACATTTCAGCATACTCCTTCGCAAAGTCCTCAAAGCGGGCCAGCATATCACGGGGCGCCTTGACCGGGGTCTGAATGTAAAACCCGATCCACGGGTGGTCCTGCATATTCGTGTTAAACCCGCCCGCCGCGTATCCCAATTGTTCCTCAGTACGCAAGGTGTCGAAGGCCCGGTTTCGCAAATGTTGGCCTAGCACAAGACCGTTCGCCTCATTCTCTACGCCTGAGGCGGGCGCGGCATACAGGAGCATCATGCCGAGGTCATCGACCGGCAAATCGGTGTTGTAGGTCAGTGTTTGCCCCGCAACAGGGGCGTAAACGGCGGGGCGGGTATATGGGGCAGCTATCGGCCGTCCGGAGGGAAGCGCCTCCCGAATCGTGGCCACCGCCTCCTGCGCATAGGCCTTATCGTAGTTACCAAACAGATACACCCGAACCAGCGCACTATCCAATATCGCCTCGACAAAGCCATTAAAATTTTCCAGTGTGATGTCACTCGCCGCCCGGCGGACCGAGTCCTCATCGTAGTAACCCGTCTGTGTCAGGCTGGCGAGCACCCTCCCCAACTGGCTCACGGGCAGATCCCTTTTGCGATTGTCCAACCCGCGCAAGAGTCGATCGATTGCCTGCTGTAGGGCCTGCTCATCCGGATTCACACTGAGACCCGACAACGCCGCGGCCAGCAGGTCCGGCTGCTTATCGGTAAAGCCCGAAAGGGTCAACCTGAGCCCCTGATCCGGCGCAACATTGAGGCCCATGCCGGCGATGCCCGCCTCATTGATCAGGGCTGTCTGGGTCAGATTGTAGAGGTCAATCCAGAGCACCAGCATCACGGCCGCATCAACGCTCTGTTGTCGATAGGGCGTATTGAGATAGACCTGGGTGTAACCCCGGGGTAACGCCGAAAATGCCTTGCTGCCCTGAAGCCATACGCTGATATCGGGGGCCGCCACCACCTGCTCGGGTTGCTGACTGGACTCGACGATCGCAAATTGCTCAGGCAACAAACGATTTTCTGCGGGCAAACGAAGTTGATAGCTCGCCACCGCCTCACTGAGGACCGAGGCTTCAGGCAGCGCGAGCGCCTCAACTGCGTATTGGCCGTCATAGAAATAGAGTGAGTCAGTCGCGCTCTGCTGTTGATCAATCTCCCAAACGTGCAAACGCTGGGGAATGAGTTGCGCCAACACCGCCTCCACGGCCTCTCTATCAAAACCCGTAAACCGGTAAGGCGCTGCAATAGCAAATTGAGCGGGGTAGGTTTGCATCGCCCGCGTCAGCTCATGCGCGTAGCTAAAGTCATCCATTTTTTCAAGAAAACGAAAGCGATTGGCAAGGGAGTTCCCGAATTCCTCGGCGTAGCGCGCATCGACTCCCTGCTCCCGCATCATGGCGATGTAACCCAACAACATATGGGTGATTTCCTCGCGGTGTGCTAACCCCTCGGGTGTCAAGCTGACCGAAAAAGTGAACAGTCCATAGTTGCCATAGCGCGAAGGATCGGCACTGACGACCAGCGCACTGGCCCAGCCTAATTCTCTCAATGTGACAGCAGGCGTTCCAGGCATCTCAGAGCCGAGAATGTAAGAGAGATATTCACTGGGTTTGGCGTCATCGCGATCCCGGTTGTTGTCGATAACGAAGTCGAGGCGTAATTCGCGGGTGTCATCTTTGGGCACGTAACGCACCCGCTTGGACCCGACCTTGGCAAAATCTAGGGGCTCCGCTATTTCTGGCTTGGGAATATTTTTGTTCGGGATATCGGCAAAATAGGTCTCGGCCAGCTTCCGAAGTTCGGCGAGGGAGCGATCACTGATCAGCGAGGCTTTCATTAAGTTAGCGCTGTAATTCGCCTCAAAAAATGCCACCGTCGCTGCGTGAAGGCCGCCCTCGGATTTATCCGCCAAGGACTCAAGATTGCCGATCTGAAAACGATTAGCGGGGTGTTCCCCGAGTAATTTCCGCGCCAGCCGATAGGTAATTCGAAAGTCCTGCTCTCTCCGCATAGACCATTCGGCGTTGACGGCATTCTTTTCTTTATCGATATACGTAGGGTCGAGCAACGGATCGGTAAAAAAGCTGGAAAAGCGGTCCAACGCCTCGTCAAAAGCATCGTTTTCTACCGACATCATGTAGTTGGTGATGTCCAAACCGGTGTAGGCATTGGACATGCCGCCATGCTCAGCGGTAAACGCCATAAAGCCATCGGGCTCTGGATACTGCGCTGACCCCATGAAGAGCATGTGCTCCAAATAATGCGCCATTCCGGGGTACGCTTCTGGGTCGGACGCGGCACCGAGACCCACACTGAGCGCGGCGGCCGATTTTTCTACTGTGGCGTCGCTGACGAGCATCACTTGCAGCCCGTTCTCCAGCTCGACCAGGTCGTACAGTCGCTGATCATTTGGGCTGATGACGACGCGCGCATCAGCGCTGGCACTCTCGGCCCCCTCATCCGGCGCATCGCAGGCGCTCAAACCAGTCAGCAGTGAGAACACCAGCAGGATACGACTGAGACTGGCGACTCCTGAACTCGCACTGTTTGGGTATTCGCGGCGTGGCGTACTTTTCGCCAAATTCATCATCGATCGGTTCACTCCATGTGCGGGGTTAAGCAGCATTATTGCTGCGAAGTTGTTAACGCTAACTGGCGGGCATGGCGTCCCGGGCGGGCCAGGCGGAGAGGAGCGCATTCACCATGGTGGCGAGAGGAATGGCGAAAAAGACGCCCCACAGCCCCCAAATACCGCCGAAAAACAAGACGGCGATAACAATAGCGACTGGATGGAGGTTAACGGCCTCAGAGAACAACAGCGGCACTAACACGTTGCCATCAAGCACCTGAATCACCAAATAGGCGCCGACCACCCAGTAGAAGTCAGGCGTGACGCCAAATTGAAAATATGCCACCACCACGACGGGCAGCGTAACCAACGTTGCGCCAATGTAGGGCACGATCACCGACAGACCTACCAGCAGTCCCAGTAAAGCGGCGTAATTGAGAGAGAAGAGCGCGAACACAAAATAAGACGCAAGACCGACAATCAGTACCTCAATGCCCTTGCCTCTCGCATAGTTGGAAAACTGCTGGCTCAACTCTCCCCATATGCCGTCAAGTAGCGGCCTTTTTTCTGGCAAAAACCCGGCAAACCAGTCCAGTAGTTGCTCACGGTCCTTAAGAAAGAAAAACACCATCAGCGGGATAAGAATCAAGTAGACAATAGTGGCCAGTACATTGGGGATCGAACTCAGCCCTTTGGTGACCAGCAGTTGGCCAATCACCGCCATCTCGGTCTGAATCACAGCGGTCAGTTCATTGACCTGCTGTTGGGTAAAAAAAACCGGGTACTCCTCAGGCAATGTGATCAGCACCTTTCGCCCCGCCTCAATCATCGCTGGGGCTTCGCGCAGCAACGCCACAGACTGCCGCCACACCAGCGGCGCGAGGCCAAATAGAAAAGCGAAAAATCCGCCGAGAAACAAAATTGTCGAGGCCGCCACCCCCACCTCGGCCGGCAGTCCCCGATGGGTCAGAATGTTTGCAACCCCCTGCATCAAGTAAGCGAGAATGACCGCGACAAGCACCGGCGCTAGAATGTCACCAAAAGCCAGCATGCTGATAAATGCGAGGGCGATGATCACCAATAGGATCACGGCCTCTTCTTCACTCAGATATCGATGGTACCAGCGGACTAAGACTTCTTTCACGTTGACTCAGATCCTCACGTCAGGCCTTGGTAATAATGAGTCGTATCACCTCGTCCGGCAAATGTTCGCAAGTTACGCGATGGCCTGCCAGCCGCGCAAAACTCTCAAAATCGCGCTCTGATCCCGCATCTGTCGATAGCACTTCCAGGGACGCCCCCGAGGGTATCTCGCGCAATGCGCGCTTGGCCATTAATAGCGGCATAGGGCAATGCTCGCCGCGAGCATCAACGGACTCGATCGGCACGGAAGAATCGGACATAGCGCTCACAAGAGTCGTCGGAGTCGCCAGTATATCGTTTCTGACCCGTGATAACGCTATTCATGGCGTACTTTTACGGCCCCGATAATCCACCAGAGACCGCTCAAGTGAGCTAGAGTGCGGCCATGCACAGCTCGATATTTACCCACTCTCGCGCCGCCTTACTGGCACTGTTGTGCTGCCTCTGTACCCTATTGCCCGCCCGGGCTGCTAACGAGGATCTCAAGATTCCCAATTTGGGGGAGTCGAGTACCAGCCTTTTTTCCGCTGACTATGAATATGAGTTAGGCCGAATGTGGCTGAGGAGTTTCAGGGGCCAGGCGCCACTCGTCACTGATCCGCTTTTATACAGTTATCTGGAGAATCTGGTCTTCGAACTGGCGCAACACAGCGAGCTTCAGGATCGCCGTATAGAGCTCGTCATTGTGGACAATGCGACCATCAATGCGTTTGCCGTCCCCGGAGGGATTATCGGCGTGCATAACGGCCTGTTCAACTATGCGGTCACGGAGGATGAATTTGCCACCGTCATGGCCCATGAAATTGCGCACCTGAGTCAGCGCCATTTTTCGCGAAGGATGGAGCTGGCGCAGGAGCAAGGTCCGATGCAACTGGCCGGACTGCTTGCCGGGGTGCTGCTGGCGGCCACGGTGGGCTCAGATGCCGGCCTTGCGGCTATGACGACGGCGCAGGGCCTCGCACAGGACGCTCAACTGCGTTATAGCCGAGCCAATGAGGCCGAGGCGGATCGGGTAGGCTTACGCACGCTCTTTAATGCGGGCATGGATCCTTACGCGGCACCACAAATGTTCGAGCGGATGTACGCGGCTACTCGTTACAGTCAGGGGGACCGAATTCCCGAGTTTCTCCGAACCCACCCCTTATCCGAAAAACGCATCTCGGACACCCGCGCTCGCGCCATGCAGTACCCCAAGCAGATCCGCTCCGTCAGCCTCGACTATCAGCTCATGCGCGCGCGCGTAGCAGTGCACTCGGCTCAAACACCGGAAGCCGCCGTGGCGCAGTTTCGTGCGGCGTTAGAGGGCGACCCCATTTCTGCAGAGGCTACTGCCTATGGATTAGTACTGGCGCTCACTGCAGCGGGCCGCGCCGATGAGGCCGCACTCGCCCTCGATAGCATCTGGTCCGCTAACCGTGATCGGGTCGAATACGTGTTGGCCGCTGCGGATATCGCACTGGCACAGGGCAATGCCGACCGCGCAGTGAGTGGGCTGGAAAGCCGGCTGGAACTCTCGCCCGGTAACCACCCGTTAACTATGGCCTACGCCAATGCCTTGCATCAGGCGGGATCACCCCATCTCGCCGAGGCAGTGTTACTGGAACAGTCTCGCAGGGTAAATAACGATCCAGGGCTATGGTATCTCCTCGCAGAAGTGCAAGGGTTGGCAGGGAATATCGTCGGGCTTCATCAATCTCGGGCCGAGTACTTTATCTTGGTCAACGCGTTGGACGCGGCGGAGGCGCAACTGGGCTACGCACAGCAGCTGGTCGGCAGTGACTTCACGAGAGCGTCCTTAATTAATGAGCGCATGCGCGACGTTCAGGAAATGCGGGCTGCCATGGATCGGGGGTAATCGTACGGACGCCAGCCAACTGGAGAGCACAGCTGAGTAAGCCCCATGCTCAGGCGGAGGGCTCGCCGCGCAGCATCATGGCTGAAGTGTTCTCGCAAAATCCAGCATGCGTTCCAATGGTCGCATCGCCGCCACCGCGAGCGCTTCGGGAACCTCAATTTCGTTATCCTCTCGATCAAAGACCGCTGCCATGGCTTCAAGATCATTCATCGCCATCCACGGACAATTGGCGCAGCTTCGACACGTTGCACCCTGCCCAGCAGTGGGGGCGATGATAAATTGCTTGTTGGGCGCAGCTTGCGTGAGTTTGTAAAAAATGCCCTGATCGGTCGCGACGATGAAGGTGGGGTTGGGCATCTCGGTGGCAGCGCGAATTATTTGCGTTGTCGACCCCACTCGATCTGCCAGCGCAATGACGCTGGCTGGAGATTCTGGGTGAACCAACACGGCGGCGTCGGGATGAACCTGCTTTAGATCACGAATACCGCGGGCTTTGAATTCCTCGTGCACGATGCATGCGCCGTCCCAGAGCAGCACGTCGGCACCTGACTCTCGCCGCACATACTCGCCCAGATGTCGATCGGGAGCCCAGATAATGGGTTTGTCCTGCGCTGCCAAATGCTCTGCCACATCCAGCGCTATGCTGGAGGTCACCACCCAGTCTGCGCGGGCTTTGACCGCCGCAGAGGTGTTAGCGTACACCACGATCTCCCTCTCCGGGTGCGCATCGCAAAACGCGGAGAATTCTTCGATTGGGCACCCTTCGTCCAGCGAGCACGTTGCCTCGAGTGTGGGCATCAGCACCCGCTTTTGCGGTGTCAGTATTTTTGCCGTCTCACCCATAAAGCGCACCCCCGCCACAATGAGGGTCTGCGCCGGGTGGTCGCGTCCAAAACGCGCCATTTCGAGTGAATCGGATACACAGCCCCCGGTCGCCTCGGCCAAAGCCTGAATCTCCGGTGCGGTGTAGTAGTGCGCCACAATCACAGCGTTGTGGGTCGCCAAATGTCCTCGGATCGTTGCCTCCAACGCCTTGCGACGGGTCTCAGACAGGGTCGCGGTTTCTCGCCGATCAAGATGCGTTTGCACCTGCTCACGGATCTTCTCGAGTTTTGCCTGAGCTATGGACATGGTGGCTGTAAAGCTGAAAGGTGGGACTACACTAGCATAGTGGGTAGAGCTTTTTTTAGATCACCGGTTTTTAAAATTTGCCGCCCTTTTTTCGCGCTGGGCCAAAATACCCTCCTGCACGTCTTCCGACGCAGCGCAGGCCTTCGCCAGGTCGGCGGCGGTTTTTTGATCCATCTCACCCACTTCTAGTTGTCGGATGATAGTTAACATGCTGGTCACCGCCATCGGTGCCAGCGCAACCAGCGCGCGCGCGTATGCCTCCGCTTCCTCGCGTAATTGCGCCGCCGGCACAATCCGGTCGACAAGGCTCAGGGCCAGCATGTCATCGGCAGAAAATGTTTCCGCCGCCACCAAGAGTCTTTTCGCCAGGGGAACGCCTAGCCGCTTTGTCAGGCGTTCGATACCCTGAACCGGATAACACAGCCCAATTGCCGCCGCAGGGATGCGCATCGCAATCCCCTCGCGGCCCAGCCGAAAATCGCAGCTCAATGCGAGCTCGGCGCCGCCGCCGAAAACATTGCCGGTCAATACCGCGATCGTCGGAACCGATAGTTCGGCAATCTGATTGGTCACCAACTGGAAGCGATCGCCGTTCAGTGATCCATCGCGAATTTGGGTAAGATCCGCCCCGGCGCAGAAGATCCGATCATCGGAAGACGTAATGAGCAAGACGCGAGTAGTGGCATCCAGCGCACCGAGGGCCCTTTCTATCGCATCAAGTTCTTGCGAACCCAACGCATTGCGGCGTGCAGGGTTATCAAAGGATAGGGTGGCAATACCCTCTTGCAGCCGAAAAGATATGGTGTTGGGCACGTTGGGGCTCTACTCACAGCAATTGTTCACCCCGCAAGTGTGGCACAGGGCCTGCCCGACACCCAACAACAGCGGCAGTAGCAAGTGAGTTTCCTGCCGCCTGAGAGATAAATCTGTGCCAGGCGAATTTTTCGAATGCCGAATGCGAGAGCTTCTGCCAAACAGACTTCCGTGGACAGGGTCAGTAAAAATACTTAAAGTTCAAATTCTTGAACTTTGAGGATGACCCGACGGGTCAAATTGCTCCTAAACCGCCCGTGGAAAACCTCAACCCCGAACAGCGATCTCCCTTCAGCCGCGGCTTGCAGCGCGAAACCAAGCGCGCCGCGGTGCTCTCGTGTGCCGCAAAACTGTTCAATACCAAGGGCGCGCGCTCGACCACACTGGCCGATGTTGCGAGTCGTCTCGGCCTGACCAAGACGAGCCTCTACTACTACGTGGCCACCAAGGAAGACCTGATTTACCAGTGCTACAACGCCAATGTCAGGCAGGCTCACCAGCAAGTTGATGCGGCTGAGCAACTCACCGACACACCCCTCGACTGCTTGATGTACTTCCTAGAGAGCCAGATTGCCACCACCCTGCGCGCGCTCGATGACGCCGGTGATTTTTATGCGGCGCCTCTGGAGGTGGCTTCACTGGCGGCCGAGCACCGCGAGGCTCTGGAGGAGGAATACCGCCGGCTGCTCAGGCGACTGATCGAGTTGATGCAACAGGGCATTGATCAGGGGCATATCAGACCCTGTAATCCCGTGGTCACGCTTCGCGCCATCTTGGGAGCTCTTGACTGGTCCTTTTACTGGCTCTACGAAATGCCCAGAGAAGAAGCGGCAACCGTCAGCGGTGCGCTTCGCGACTTGTTCAGTCATGGGCTGCTGGCCTCACCCGCACAGACTCAAACAAACAATCTTCCCGGCCCGGAGGCGCTGACGGCTGACGACGACATCTTTGATCGCGACACCCAGAATCGCCTCAAGCAGGAGGCTTTTCTCAGAGCCGGCACACGCTGCTTTAACCAGAAGGGTTTTAGTGGTACTTCCCTGGACGAAATTGCCCAACAGCTACAAGTCTCCAAAGGCGCCTTTTACTACCACTTTGCCAATAAGGAGGCGCTGCTGACGCAGTGCTTCGACTACACCCTCGACCGACTCGAACAGGTGATGGCGCGCGTGGCGGCACTAGAAGCCTCACCTGTGACCAAACTGGAAGTCGCTTGCCGACACATATTTTCGTTGCAGAACTCTGAACAGGGTCCGCTGGTGCACTTCAACGCCATCACATCACTACCTCCAGCGGTCAGACAGCGGCTACTGGCACGCGTGGGTGCGGTGCACGGGGTGCTCGAGCGCTTCATTACAGACGCCATCCAGCAGCAGCTGTTTCGCCCGGTGCCAGCGGGTATCGTCATTCAATTACTGACCGGTGCACTCAACGCTGCCATGGACCTAGCCACATGGCAGTCAATTGACTCCCTTGAGCAGGGAGCCAGCGATTATTTCTCTGTCTTTTTTCAGGGACTACGAGTCACCGAGCAGGTATAGCAGGGATTTAAGTGAAAAATTTTATAGAGGTGGTCGAGCATATCGCGCCACGTAAAACAGGGGCGCTGACCTTCGTTGGCAACAGTTTGATGCCGCAAAGCCGTATTTTTGGCGGGCAGGTGGTGGCCCAGTGCCTGATGGCCGCCAACCAGACTATCGAATCGCCACTCGCGGCACACAGTCTGCACGCCTATTTTTTGCGCGCCGGCGATCCGACCATCCCGATTGAGTTTGATGTAGACCCGATCCGCGACGGCCGTTCGTTTTCTACCCGCCGCGTGGTGGCACGGCAGCGAGGTGAGGCCATCTTCAATACCTCAATCAGTTATCACGTCGATGAAGAGGGCGTCTCCCATTGCTTCGAAATGCCTAATGTCGCGGCACCAAAAAATGAGGCGGACGATCTGTCCACTTTTGTGGGGTTAACCACAAAACCCGGCGACCCCAATCTGATCGATCTCTACCAGATAGAGCGGCAGCGCGTGACTCAATACCGCGCGGAAGCTCAGCCCCCGATCGGCCGCTCCTGGTTCCGCACGGTGGGGCTCCTTGCGGCCGACAAGGCGATGCATCAGACCGCCTTGGTGATGATTTCCGACTACTCGCTGCTCAGCACCGTCTTTTATCCCCATCCCTCAAGTAATCCATTCAAAGACTTCATGGCAGCCAGCCTAGATCACGCCATTTGGTTTCACCATCCGGGCAAAATGGATGAATGGGTGCTGTATGACTGCGACACGCCCCGCACGGGCGGCGGCAGAGGGCTCAGTCGCGGGTTTTTATGGGCACAAGACGGCACACTGCTGGCGTCCACTGCGCAGGAGTCGCTGGTGCGTACCAAGCGCCGCTAGTTAACGAGGCTCTCGAGCATCCGACCCCGGCTGACCCAATGCCACTCATTACCGATTATTCGCAAATGATGCACCGAGCCGTTGTCAGGCAAGCACTGGACGACGGCGTCATCTCCCGTAATTTTCGACTGCACCGAATTGATCACCAGAAAGTGGGTGAAGATGACCGTGGGTCCTTGGCACTCTGCCAGGGCATTAAAAATACGCGACTGCCAGGCGGAGACAGTGCTGGGAAGCTCACTCCAGGTCGACTTCAACACCGACTGTATCCAGGCATGGCGCTCGCCTAGCGCACCCGGCGAAGGCAACTCGATAAAGCGCGGATCAGTGACCAACTGCTGATGCCGTAGGCGGGCCAGCGGCGCACCCGTCTCGAGCGCGCGCTGCTTAGGACTGCTGAGTAAATTCGAAGATGCGGGCACCACGGGGGTCAGCAAGCGCTCGGCGGCTTGTGCCTGTTCGTGTCCCAGAGGCGATAACCCCGGGTCAATGTCTTCGCCAAACCCCGCTGCGGCCTCGCCGTGACGCACCAGCCAGATATCTGCCACAGCGCTATTACCGATACGTAACCAACGACTCGCTCAACTGCTGGCTTAGCAACTGCAAGTGCGCGGTGTCATTAAAATTGGAGAGCGAAATGCGTCCCCGAGAGAAGATGAGCCGGGTGATCGAGCAGTTAAACACCGGCTCATAAAAACCGTAGATCTGTTCGTGTCGTACTCCCAGCACCCAGCTCACTGCGGTCGCGATTGTGCCGCCCGAGGTGAAAATCGCCGTATCGCTGCCGCCGGCCGCACGCGACATGGCATCCTCGAGTGCACCTATCACACCCGCCCGATAGTCGGACCAAGAAGCAGTGTCGGGTAACACCGGACAGTCTGGAGAGACCCAGGTGTTGAATACCGCCTGAATGACTTTCTGATATTGCTTGCTGTCACTTCGTCCTGCCTTCACGCGTTCGGCAAAGGCGGCATCACGCTCGCACAGAATCGGCAGCAAGGCCGCAATTTGCCCCTCGTTATCGACCTCGTTGAGGCGGGGGTCGATGTGCAGCGAAACCGCTTCAGGCTGACCGGCCAATACCCGCTTACCGGTCTCGCGTTGGCGGGACAAGTCCCCACTGGCGGCCTGCGCAAACTGCAGGCCGATATCGGCAAAGAAACGCCCGGATACGTCGGCCTGCCGCTGCCCCAGCGGAGAAAGCTGATCATAGTTATCACTGCCAAAGGAGGCCTGCCCGTGCCGAATGAGATAAAGCGATGCCATGGCTATGCGGCCTCCTTCGGTCGGGAAAAACGAACCCGTCGCGGATAAGGATACAAGACTTCG
>Ga0233450_10002567_pt1 | contig 17732 bp, 9 predicted proteins | sample 011ome_30_FD_189956 | JGI IMG/M metagenome (GOLD analysis project Ga0233450, IMG submission 189956) | Coastal salt marsh microbial communities from the Groves Creek Marsh, Skidaway Island, Georgia - 011501CT (spades assembly) | ecosystem: Environmental > Aquatic > Marine > Intertidal zone > Salt... | reverse complement strand
AAGAAAAAGAGAGAGGGAGGGAGTTTTTTTTTGTATCTCTGTGTCCTCGGGAAAGTTCTTTCTGGATACAGAGAGAGAGAGAGAGAGAGAAAGAGAAAGAAACGAGAACTTCGGCGATGATGTTATGACCAAGTCCATGAACTCACGGCGCGTGCGATGCGTCTGAGCGATGATTACACCTCCTTCTGAGCCGAATATCGTTTCTCTCTCTCTCTCTCTCTCTCTCAGCTCTCTCTTTCCTCGGTGGTATCGTAAAAGAGAGGAGAAAAATAAAAGCAGGTGCGTTTCCGAGAAAAAGTTTTGTTTCGTTTCGTATCTCGTCTCGTTCGTTCGCGATAAACTTTTTGGGCGATGATGTGGGTAACAACCTGGCTATATTGTTTGAAATGTCTGAATTCTTATCCGTGAGTGAGTTCAAATTCCCTCCTGAGCCCGAGCGTGTGCGATTCTTTTTTATATTTCGTATCGGCGATGACTAATTTTTATAACACAAATAAAAAATACTAGCACATTTCATATGACTTTAGCACGCTGAATCAATCACTCTTTCGCGCTCAACATGTGCAACAAATCGGCATCTCGCACGTATCCTCTTTGCATCGCTGCTTCCAACGCGGTCAACCCGTCGCCGTCTTTCGCGGCGATGTCCAAGCGTTTCGCCGTGACTAAAAACTTCGCGAGCGCGTCGTTATCGGACATCACGGCGCAGTGTAACGGCGTCTTTCCGGTTTGCGTGCATCTAAAGTTTTCTAAATCGAAACCGTTACGAACTATTATCTCGATAACTTCCGTTGGATTTGTGAAATTTTGCATCGCACACGCTTTAAAAATATTCTGCGCCACGTCTCTCGAATCGATGGTTGCGCCCGAGGTGAACGTGCGCATAATTTCAGCGACGTCGCCGGATATGACGGCGATTTTCAAAAGTTCCGCGTCTGGGTGCGACATGGATGTAATTTTCTCGCGTTTTCCGTCCACGAAGAGTTTTTCGGTATACTTTTTCTTTATAAACTCGAGCTTTTCTTCCTTGGTGCTTTTCGGATGCGGTTTTCGTGTCGCGCTTTTGTCGTTGTCCAAAAACGACGACGGTTTCTTTAATATCTTTGCCTCCAAAACTGCGTTCGCGTTCGCGTTGCCCCACTTAACGAAAGTGCCATTCAATAACGGATCCGTCCAAACCTTTACGTCTAAAATCGCACTTCGCACTTTCGACACGTGGACGCCAAGACTTCGGTGCGCGCCGGAACACTCAACGCATAAAGCCACGCCGTAATTCAACGACGCCCATTCTGGTTCCGGCATCGAGCAGTCCGCGCACGTGGTACACCCAGGCGCAGAACGCAAGATTTCCAGAGGCGAATTTCCGTTTGCTAAAGAGAGTGTGGCGTACTTGTCGGGATTCATGAAAGGGTTGTTCTCGATCTGCGCGTCGCTTAAATCCGACGACAACGCGGAACATCCCGATAACGTTCTCCGGTGACCAGTCGTGTTAGTCGTTTGCGAGGAGTTTGACATCGCATCAGCGGACGTTATACCCGGTTTGTGCTTGTTAAAGTACGCATCGTCGGCATCAGTTGGCGAAGTGGAAGTAGGCAAGTGGTGGTTTTGGTTGAGCAACACCGCGATGGCGGAGGTAATCGCCTCCATCCAGTCAGCTTGCGCTTCCTCAGATTCTGCGCGCAAAACGTACGTTTTCTCCATTGAAACGATACGAAACGCGTTCGCGACAAAATGCTTCGAATTTTTCGGATCGTCTTCGCGGTCTACGCCGGTACCTGATTTCACCGTAGACGTCAACAGACGTACAGTTTCGTGCGCTTCGGTGAGATCGACGTCGTTTGTGGCGTTTTCGTGACTGCTACCGCCAAAAACCCCGCCTAATCGCGACTGAATGAACGCTTTTGAGTTCGAAGACGATCGATAATACATCAAGTTTCCGTACACGTCTAAAACAAAGTACCTTTTCTTCCAATCGCGAAGCGTTCTGGATCGTTTCCACAGGTACCCTTGCGTCAAAATGCGATCTTCGATGTTCATGTTTTGGTCGTTAGTAGTGCCGTCGCCGCCGCCGAGTAAGTCTGAGTTGAACGAGGCGTCGTGAATACTAAAGCCCTCGCTTTTACTTCTGCTGTGTTTACCTTTACCACCGCCATATAAAACATCCGTGAGTTGTTTCTGTTGTTCTCTGGCCGAAAGACTTCCATGGTTACCAAACTCCTCGGAATTCGAGTGCTGCTGCTGCTGCTGTAGTTGCCGCTCTCGCGCTGCTTTGCTACGTAATAGTTCTAAGTTCGCTAACGATGCGGTGAGTTTATTCGACAGCTCTCTTGCGCGATCTGTCGTCAAACTCCCATCGTACGGTAAGTTGGAAGGGATTGTTGTCGTCGTCGTATTCTCTGCGTCTTCGCCCTCCGATACCGGACTAATCATCCCGGCCACAACCGCATCGTGGTGCTCTCCGCTAAAACCGTTCTCCATCGCGTACGCGTCCACCTCTTGCCGAAACTGTCCCATCATCTTCTCCACCTCTTCTTCGAATCCTCTCAACGCTTCCTCGCGTTCTTTCACTCCGTCCTCCACCTCCAGATTTCCTCCCAAATTTTTTATAAACTCCAAATGTCTCTTCACCATCTCCACCGTCACCTTCTCCACGACGCTCTCGCTCTCGTGCACCCCTCTTTGCAAACACGCCATCAGCTCGAATCTCGCTAAATCCGTCGCGCTCGCGGCTTCGCTAAACTTCATCTTCGACACGCTCGAATTCGACCTCGCGTGTTTACTCCTCTCCCGTTCAACCTTCTCCACCGTCTTGGCGAAGACGCTCTGCTTCGCTTTTTGACGCTCGCACTCGTGCGTCCCGAAAACCTCCAACATGTGCCCAACCGTTTCCCTCGCGTCTCTCGAAAAGCTACTGTGTGCCTCCGCGCTCTCTCTTACTCTCGTGACCAACATATCCGTCCTCGTCTCTTCTTCGATGCTTTTGTTCGTAGCGATACTCTTCGCGCCGCTCGTCGTCGTCGTCGTCAACGCAAACCCGCTCTCTTTCCCAAACATCTCAACCTCTAACACTTCAACCTCTCTGGCGAACCGTTCGCTTTCTCGTGCCATCTGCTCGTGCGCGTCGCAATATCGCGTCAAGGCGTTCGTAAACCCTCTGCAAAGGTTTCGTTTCGTGGCAACTTTTTCGCTCAGTTTTTGCAGCTTTTCTCTCACGAACGGCGAGTCTTGCAAAGATGTCGTCGTCTGAATCGTCTGAATCGTCGCCTCCTCCGCCGCGTTCGTCGTCGTAAACACCGCGCTCGGGTGTTTATTCTCCATCGTTTGCGTCGTCCTCGTCTTTCTTTACGCAAAGAAGAATCAATCAAAAGGTCTCTCAAAAGATACTCACGACCCGCTCAGCGGTCGGATGATGACGAGAGACTTTCTCTCTCTCTCTCTCTTCTTCGCGTCTCGACAAAAAAACAAAGACGAGAGAGAGAGAGAGCGCGCAAGAAAGCGGCGTTTAGAGACGCTGCTCAGAGATGTTTCAAAGAGCAGCGCTTCTCTCTCTCTCTTTCGCGTTACGTGTGTATAAATTTGAAGAGGAAACCGCCCTTTTGTTTTGGGGAAACGTCTTCAGATATTTGTTGCTCTTTCAAACGTGTGTAAGAGCGATGTATGCATCGAAAGAAAGAAGAACGAGACGAAAGAACGAGCATCCGCAGCGCGCGATGCACGCGAAAACGGTGGTGACGAGTGACAGAGAGGAGAGAGAACGAGAAGAGGAGAGAAGAATACAGCGACAGAGAGAACAACAGGCTTTGTTGATGGTGTGGTGTGATGTGGAGCGGGAAAGGGAAAGGGAGGAGGAAGAAGAGGAGGAAGAAGAGGAAGAAGAAGAAGAAGAAGAAGACGAAGAAGAAGATGACGATGAAGAAGAAGATGAAGAAATGACTGTTAGGAAAGGAGCGAAGAGAAAGAGAGGGCACGAGTGTGGCGTGTGCGAGAAGGTGTTTGCAAAACCATCACTTTTGGCCATACACATGCGTACGCACACGAAAGAGAAACCGTACGAATGCGATGTGTGCGAGAAGCGTTTTACTCAAGCTAGTAATTTGAAAGCCCACATGCGTACGCACACGAAAGAGAAGCCGTATGAATGTGATGTTTGTGATAAAGCTTTTCGTGATTCTAGTACTTTGAAAACCCACATGCGTATTCACACGAACGAGAAACCGTACGAATGCGATGTGTGCGATAAAGCTTTTCGTCATTCTAGTGGTTTGAAAGTCCACATGCGTATTCACACGAACGAGAGACCGTATAAATGTGATGTGTGCAAGATGAAGTTTCGTCAATATGGTCAATTGAAAAGCCACATGCGTATTCACACGAACGAGAAACCGTATAAATGTGACGTGTGCGAGAAGCGTTTTACTCGATCTAATGCTTTGCAAGGCCACATGCGTACGCACACGAACGAGAAACCGTATAAATGTGATGTTTGCGAGAAGTGTTTTCGTCAATCTGGTGATTTGAAAAGGCACGTGCGTACTCAACATTAAAGCTCTTTTCTGCTCGTCAAACTTTACGCCCGCCGTATGCTTCATTCACATCTTCACATTTCGCCTCTCTGTAAAGTCCTCATTTCTCCCCACTCCAGACACCTGCACGCGCGCACACAAAGCACACTTTGCTGCGACGACGCTTCAACCATGCCTTCGCACCATCCGTTCGGAAAGAAAAAGAGGAAGGATTCCCTCACTTCGTCTGGTCATCCTCTGATATCCCCGTCTGAACTCGCGGAATGTTTCCGAAACACCTTGTCCACGGACGCTTCCGTCCGAGAGGCGGCGGAACGCTCGGTGAAAACGTTTACGATTAAAAACCAATCCTCGTGCGCGCATTTTTGCCACCTGGCGTGCGCAGGAGGAGGAGGAGGAGTAGAAAACAACAACGAGAATACTTCGGATGCAGTCGGCGTGAGAATGGCGGCGGCGTTAGCGCTGAAGAAACGCGTGAGCATCGCGTGGGTGAAGTTGAGCGCAGAGGAGAAAAAGCACGTGCAAACGCTCTTGTTAACCGGGCTGGCGAACGAGCATCAAAGAGCGGTGAGAGAGGCGTTGTCGCAATCGATCGCGAGGATCGCGCAGATATGCATACCTGGGGATTCGTGGCCGGAGGTTTTGGAGCACTTGAGTCAGATGTCGGTGAGCGCGGAACCGAGGCATCGCGAAGGCGCGGTGGGATGTTTTTCGGCGTTGGCGGAAACGGTGGTGAGAGTCGCGCCGGTGCATTTTAGGACGTTGGCGGATATATTTATTCGAAGCTTGATGGACCAGGAGAAGTACGTGAGGAAACGGGCGATTGAAGGGTTGAGAGCGCTCGTGGGTGAAGCGCCGTTTATCGGAGAGGTGGTCGTCGTCGAGAAGGGGTCTCAGACGCAGACGACCGGGAGAGACGGAAAGACGAACAAGAAAGAAATCGAACAGCAAAAAATGGTCGTCAGAGAAACGGTTTTGAGAATCGTGGAAGCAGCCGCGCATTTTTGCGTGTCGAGCGCACAAAGTGCGGATTCCGTGGACCACGCGTTGCTCGCGTTTGATGTCTTTGATGAACTGTTTAGCTGCGGCGAGTCGAACATCGTGAAAGCAGTCGCCGCGGATATCGTGAACGTGTGTTGCGAGTGCGCGAAAGCAAACGGGGTGGATAACGTCGTTAAGTTGAGAGCTTTGGACGTGTTATCTGTCGTCGCGGAAAGGCGTCCAAAATCTTTGCGCAGGGCGAATCTCGTCGAGCCGATGTTGAGAGCGATTTTACCTTTACTCGGAGAACCGGACGAAGACGAAGACGACCAAGATAAAGACCTCGATAAATCTGATTCCGAAGACGAGGACGATAATCAGTCCATGCGTTTAGCCGCCGCGAGAGTGGTTGATACGTTAGCCTTAGCGTTACCGGCTAAGTTTGTGCTACACGTCGTTCTCGATTTCGCGTCGAATAACATCAAATCGCAGGATGAACGCTTGAGAAGAGCGTCTGTAGGCGCCGTCGGGGTCGTGTGTGAAGGGTGCGCGGAAGCGTTATCGAACGACCCCGTCATCTGCGAAAACTTGCTCGATCAATTAGGCGTATCTTTAGAAGATGTGAGTTTCGGCGTCCGACGCGCGGCGGCGTTTGCTTTAGGACAATTCGCCGAGTTTTGTCGATCGGCGGTACCGAAAATGCACGCCATCGCTTTACCGCGATTGTTTCAAGCCGTGAAAAAGAAAGCTGAAGCACAAAAAGAAGACGCGATTGCGAGACAAAACGCGTTCTTTGCCGTCGAGGCGTGGACGTCCGAATTAGAATCGGGCGAAATAGCGGCGTACGTGCCATTGGTTTTAGAAGTCTTATTTGAAGCGTTAGACGACGGCACTAACGAACAGCAAAACCAACCGTTTTCCTGGTCCGTGTATCGAAGAAAAGAGTGCGCGTTAGCGATAGCTACTTCTGCAGCCACGGACGCCTCGGACACCTTTGCGCCGTTTCTCGCCGATTTACTTCCAAGACTGGAGAGCGTCGTGAGCGCGCACGTGCGGGACGAAAACGACGCAATCGACCAAAAGAAACTTCGTTTGAGAGCGTGCGCGATTCGATTATTAGGCGCAATCGTTGAAGGGGAAGCGTGCAGAGCGGCTTTGGGCGATCAAGCTATCGAAGCGCTGGTACAAAACGTCGCGAGTGGGTTCGCGTTGACGTCGTGCGACGCTCGCGAAGCCGCGCACGACTTCTTTGCCAGCTTTGCCAACGGGTGTAAATCCGCCGACGAAAACACTAAAGATACCGCAAACGGAAACGAACACTTCTCGCAATTTCTGAACCCGTTGGTCGAGAAAGCGTTAGAGAGTATCACGTTAGACGACGGCATCATGTTCGGTAAAGATTTTGAAGATTTCGTGGCGGATAATCCAGAACATGACGATGAGTACGGGGACGAATACGACGAGTACGACGAAGATGACGACGACGAGGACGAAAGCAACGCCAAAGGGTACGACGACGTTCGGTCCGGTCTTGTCGAGGAAAAAATAGCCGCCATTCGTGCGATCAAGTCATACGCCGAGTCCGCGCCGAGAACGTACGTACAAAGTCAAGCGGCGTTTGAAAAATCCGTGGAAGTTTTGTTACAAACCGTAGATTACCTCGACGATGAAGTTCGTTCGTTCACGTACGATTCCATCTCGGCGTTAGCCGGGGGCGAGTGCTTGGTCGTTTTGTGCGAGCACAATCCGATTGCGGCCAAAACGCTCGCGGAAAAAACTTTAGAGGCGTGTTTAGACGCCGCGATGCACGATTTCGAGAAGAACGTCGTCGCTTCCTCTTTGTGTTGCGCGGCGGAAATTTTGAAGAGCGCGAAAAAATGCAATCAACCGATTTTCGAAAACAAACCGCCGCATTTAAGCCGATTGAACGAAATATGTTTATCTCTGCTCCGAGGCGACGCGATGTGTCAGCAATCGTTCGACAGCGACGATGAAGACGAATACGAGGACGGTGATGATGAGGACGACGACTTCGGCGCGAACGATAACGAAAGCAATCGCGCGAGACGCCACCACAACACCAAAGGTAAACCGAACGGAGCTCACGGTGGCAACTTGGAAACGAACGAAGACGAAGAGGAGGCGGAGTCATCGCTCGTGCTTCTCGAAGCTGTCGCGGAAGCCTTGCCGGCGTTGGCAACCGTCGTTGGCGCGCAACCGTTCGCGTCTGAATTTGAACCGCACTTCCAGGCGATTCTCAAAAGAGCGCACCCGTCTCGAAGCGGCGCCGAGCGATTTGCCATTTACGGTTTACTCGCAGACATTGTTGAATCCGTCGAATCTTACGCGTCGCCGTGCGCACCGGCGTTATTACCAACCCTCTTGGAGGAAATGCGATCGATGAGTTCGCCGGAAGCGACGAGGAACGCCGCGTACCTCGCCGGTCTCCTCGTGGAAACCGCGAGACGAGAAGATAAATCCAACGCGAACCCGTATTGCGACGACGAAACCGTCAAAGCCATCGCAGAAGCCGCGGTGGTTGGCGCGCAAAGCGACGCGTTCGTGATAACTCACGACCACGTTGGACGATGGGCAAAACTCATGGCTACGAGAGATAACTTAGCCGGGTGCGCGGCGAGGTGCGCGAAATCCTTACTCAATCGAAACGAGAGCCGGGAAATCGCAAAGGCGATTCTCCACGCCGTACCCATGGGCGAAGACGTGGACGAAGGCGAGGTGGTCGTTGACGTCGTGAAAGCATTCATCTTGAACGATGACGACCCGATACATAGCGGCAACAGCAGCAATACCGCGTGCGATGAAGTTCTGAGAATGGATGCGGTGAGACGCGTCGAGTTACACGCCGCCGCGATGAACGCGAAGACCAAAGCTAACTAGAGACTTTTCGTAGGGGAAATCCACTCCACATCGCTTCACACTTTACACTCCAAAGAACAAAGCGTACACGCGCCTCTCTTCTCACTTAAATGCTGCGCTCGCATAAAAGTGTAACGAACAGAGCGTGACTGCGTATATATTTGAGCAACACTTCGTTTTCTCATGGTGACATCGAGCGCGCTTTTCGGTTTCGCGCTCTTTTCGTCTCCCTCTCGTGTGCGCTTTAGGTGTTCGCACTCTCGTCCTCCTCGTCGGCGCACACGCGTTTATGCTTTGATGATGCACAACAACAGCGACGCGAAAAACAAACGAATCTCTTGCGGCGACGCAAAAATCGTCAACGACGCGCTCTCGAAGCGTCCTCCGAAATCGCACTCGACGTTTGATGTCGTCGTCGTCGGAAACGGTCCTTTAGGTGCCGCGATCGGTTTACACGCGTCGTTGGGATCGTCGTCTGGTAAAAAAAGCGTGTTGATTTTAGACTGCGGCTCGGAAAGTCTGAGCTCCGGGTCGGACGACCTCGGGAGAATCGTTCGGCCGTTAGATGCGGAAGGCAGGGAGGAGTGGACGCGGTTCAACATCGATTCGATCGAGAGTTTTGCAAAGGTACAAGAGGAGAGCGAGATTGCATTCTTCGAAAAGAAAGGGAGCTTGAGCGTCGGCTCCGACGTGTTCGTGTCAAAACCGGCGAGCTTGTTACGGGCGAAAAAGATCGAACACGAGATTGTAAGAGGCGGGGAAGAGATATGCGCGAAGTTCGCGTACCTGAATCGAAGGACGATTCCGGAGGAGTACGTCGCGGTTTCCGATCGAGTGGGCGGATACGTTTCGCCGCATAAGATGCGCGCGGCGTTTAATCGGTTGGCGGTGAAAAAGAACGACGGGAGGACCGTGGTGTGCGTGCAAACCGCCGAGGAGATTCTCTGGACGGACGGTGATGGTGGTTTTGTGAAAGTACGAACGACGGATGGGAACGTATACGCGGCGAAAGAAAAAGTCTTCGTCGCGTGCGGGTATTACACGCAACCGTTACTGCACCGCTCGAAAATAGACATGGAGAGTTTAGAAGACGTGAAGATTTCAAAGAGGACGATTATTTTAGCTAAAGTTTCCGAGGAAGACGCGAAAGGTCGATTTCGGGATATGCCGACGATTAAGTACGAGTTACCGGAAGACGTGAGAAGTAAAAGCGCCGCGACTGACGCGAGCGCCAACGCCGCTTCCGATCAGAGCAAAAACGAAGCGAAAAGCGTGTACATTCTGCCGCCGATTTGGTACCCGGGCCCGGTGCCTTCGCCCGGGTATTACGTGAAAATAGGAGGGGGACCGAATGATTTCATGACGCTATCTAAAGCGGTCATGTTTGACGAAAAGAAGAGCGGCAACGTTCAAAATGAAAAAGAAAAGACACCCATAGAACAGCGCAAAGAGTTAGACTCGGTTTGGGAAGACCATCGAAAGGCCACTTACGAAGACCAAAAAGAGGACATCGAATCGTGGATGAGTTCGGACGGCGACCCGGAAATCGTGCCGCAACTCAAAACCGCGTTACTGCACGTCTTTCCAGACGTGGAATTTGAAGCGTTTGAAACGAAGGCGTGCGCGACGACGTGCACGTCAAACGGGAGTATGAAAATTGAACACTATTTAGACGGTAAAATATGCGCAGTTACCGGATGCAATGGAAAAGCCGCCGGTCCGGCGTACGCGATTGCTCGAGAAGTCGTCGCGAATACCAAATTTGTAAAACATATCATTTAAAACTCTGTAAGCGCTACAGGCACTATTACTACTACTACTACTACTACTACTACTACTACTTCTATCACCCGCGACTCGACTTTTTTCCCGCACCTCTTTTCTTGCTCCCTTTCGCGCCCTTCTTGGATTTCTTTCCTCCCGCGCTCCCTTTCGCGTCTCGATTCTTCCCGCTCAGTCGTACTTTCGTATCTACGTTTACTTTATTCTTCTTCACGTCCCCTTTCTTCAATTTCAAAATCCCATTCTTAAACCAAGAGCTGCCCCACGCTAATCCTCGGTCGCTCTCTTTCTCTCTCTTCTCTTCCTTTTCGCTATTCGTCATCTTCCTCCTCTCTTTCTTCTCTAACTTATGCCCGAGCCGAAACAAATCCAACCGCTTCTCTTCGTTCCTTTGCTCGTTCTTCTTCCAAAGTCCGACGCCGATAGTCGCGGGAATCCGTATCCCTTTCGACGGTTTCATTCCCAACTCTTTCAGCTTTTCATTCTCTAACTCCTTCCTGTCCCACTTGTTCAAGCCTTTGATGCCGAAATCTCGCACCTCGCGACGCATGTGTTTCATGCCAAACTTCGAGTCTTTCGCGTCGTCGTTGTCGTTGTTGTTGTTGTTGCTTTTCGCATCTTCCTCGCTCTGAAATCCATTCTTCTTCTTCTTCTTTTTCTTCTTCCCGTCAAACCCGTCTTCTTCCATCTCGTCCTCTCGAACGATCCGTTTCGTCTCCGACGCCATGAATCGTTTCATCTCGCGTTTCACGTTTATTCTCTTTCGTAGTAAAGTCTTGTTTATGTTGTTGTCGTTCGTCTTGTTTTCGGCGGCGGCTCCAAAAAGTGTTCGCTTCCCGTCGAACGCGAACACTTTCACCTCTTTTGCCTCTTCTCTCTTTTTCTCTCCATCATCCATTAACACCCTCTCTTCTTCCGCGGTTGTCGTCGTCTTCATCTTCTTCTTCTTCTTTTGTTCCTTCTTAAACGCGTTCATCGGCGCGTTCAAACTTCTCTCTGGTGTTTCTTTTGTCCGATTTTTCCTCGCACTTGTGTTTTAGGGTGTTAAACCCTATTCCGCCGAGTCTCTTTCCCTCCTCTGGGAAAATCGTCACAAGGAAGGAGCTCTTTGAGGAAAGTATTCACAGAACCACATCATCAGAAAGAGAAGTGGAGAGAGAAACGAGAACAGTAATAGTACTACTACTAATAATAATAAGAACGTTTTACCACACCGAATAAGAGGACATGATGAAGCGCATTCTGAACCCGAATTCTTCTTTTTCTACCCCGGGAGGAACGCGGGATGAGACGAACGAAGAGAATTTAGGAACGGAAGGTGACGAGAACACGAACACGAGTAACAACAACAACAACAACAACGCAAAGAGGACGACGAGGAGTAGTAAAGACGGGGCAGACGACTCCTTGTTGTTTCCTTCGGAAGAGCACACGGAAGAGCAACTCGTTTCCGCGATTAAAGATTGGAACAATATGAAACCCGTGGTGGTGTTGAACACGATATCGTCCTTGTGCGTGATTGTACTCGCGCAGCTGATGGCGTTTCTTTCGATACCGATCGGTGTGATTGGGCTGATCGCGTGCTCGGTGTACGGGTCGGAGTTGTTTCGGATGAAGAGAGGGTTAGGCGCGACGGTGGCGACGGTGAAGATGTTGTCGTTGGTGTGCGTGATATTGGACGGCGCGTTTGCGGCGGTGAGTTTAGCGATCGGGACCTTGTACGCGGGGGGGGATATGGTGACGACGATGGTGTTGATGTCGTCGTTGTTTGGCGCGCACGGGCTCGGGTATTGGGAGATGTATAAGAGGGCGAAGGAAATTGGGAAGATTCTGAATTGAGAGTGTCATTCGCGAACATCGTAGAAAAACGCTAAAGCTTTGTATCATCATCATCACGCGCACCTGGTACAGGTACGCATGTACTACTACTACTATTATTACTACTACTATTACTACTGCTACTGTATGATCTAAATAGTTCCACATCTCACGAGAGCTGTACTTTTCAATCGAGCGCTGACTTTGTCCATCTGGTTTTGGCCGTTCGGATTTTATCGGTCGTTTGTTTCATTCGTAAATAAAAGAAGAGGATGGCAAACAGGAACCACAACAGCGTTCGGAACATGCTATTTATGTAGGAAGAAATACCCGAGGACGCAGAGCTCGACGCAGAGGACATGAGTAGGTACTGTTTCCTCTTTTCGCGAGCGTGCACGTGGTCGCTGAGTACCGTAGCGTGGGCGAAAAATTTGTCCACCTCTTTCTTCGCCCGGGAGACTTTCGCGGAAGCTTCGTCCGCGTGTGAGGAAACGGAAGATAACAACGTTTGCGCTTCCTTCAAATACCGAAACGCAGCTTTTTTCGAGGCGCGAAGTTCAGCCGATAAGCGCTTACCTTCGCCGCTTTTCGCGGCTTCGTAGACGCCGTCCGATTTCGCATCGATGCGTTCGAGCGAAACGACGGCACGATTATACGTCAATAAAACGCGGTCGATTTGCGCGACGACGATGTTTCTGCGCGCGATTTCGCGGTGTATGGAGCCAAATCGAGACCCGGGCGTTGTGAAACTTAACGGGTTATCTCCGACGGACCACGCGTAACCGTTCATAGCTTCGACGACGACGTTTTCTTCAGACCCATTTTGATGACTACTCGTAAACGACGTTGATTCGTGCGGTGCGATGAGTCCGGAAACGAATTGCGCCACCATCGAGGCCACTTCTCTCGCCGGGTCCGCGAAGTCCGCTTCGAGCGTTTTGATTTCGCAAAAGGATCTCGACGCCGAAAAGGGCATTCTCCCGTGCGTCGACGAGAGGAGCTTTTCGTTGATTGGACTCGAGCGAGTGACAAAGATGGCGTCGCGAATCACTTCTACCGGTTTTGCATTCGTGAAAAGTAACGGAGAGTCTCTGTGTTCGCCATCGAAGCGTTGGTCAAAGACGAAAATAGGAATTTCCAAGTGGTCTTCGTTATCTTCTTCTTTGTCCTCTTCGTCTTCGCCAGTGTATTTTTCATCATCCACGAGCAAATGTTGCGCGAGTGCGTCGACGTCCAACCATCGCGCTCGCGCGTGGTCGCTTTGTTTTCCATCGACACCAAACCCAGAAACTTTACCGGTTCTCAAAGCTGATGCGAAAGCTGACGCCATCGCAGGTTCTTCCGACGCGGTGACGATACGCGCCGTCGCGGAAACTTTCGTCGATTTCAACGAACTCGCATCTAACGCGTCCAAGATTTCCAATCGTAACGCATCCGAGTACGCGTACTGGTACTCGCTCTTTTTATCACTAGTAATCTTTTTGTTGTTGTTGTTGTTGTTGTTCTCGTATTCATCTTTCTCACCGAGTTCGAGGACATACATATACGCGTGAATCGTCTTGTATGGTTTCGCGCGTTTCAAAAACGACCGTCTCGTCGCCGGCGGCACGATGACGGAAGAAGCGTACGCGCCAATCATTGCCGTCGCTTCGGCAAGGAACACGTCGTTCGCAAACTGACCGGGCGTTTGAAAAAACGTCTTGGCATCTTCCGAGCCGTCTCCACTCAATCGCACTGATTCTCCAAACGACGCCACATCAAAATCGGCATCCGCGCCGTGCTCCAACGCAGTTTTCGTCTTCATCGCGTCCTCGCACGCTTTCGCCGCGCCTTCGTTCGCTTCGTGTAAACAGTGCTCGTTGAAAAAACGCTCTAGTAAGTCAATCTCTACCGCGGCTAAATTTTTCGACGTCAACTCGTCGCGGCTTTGGTGTGATTTTTCCAACCGCCTACCTCGCGCCGCGTCCAGTTGTTGCGACAGGCGTTTTCTCTTCACCGCAAACTCTTGACTGGTCATTTTACGTCCACTTCCAAACCGCATCTTCGTGCTCGGGAAATCGTGCGCACCGTGTCCGATTACTTTCTTCGTGTGCGCGCGCTCTAAACTACCCCACGTGAACGGGCCGGCGGATAAATCCAAGAATACTGTTTTCGTCCTCGAGGAGAGGATGGCTTCGGTGAGACATCCTTCGTGGCCTTGTTCGATTTTCGCGATTTGTCTCGCGATTCGTGTGGCAGCGATGATATCGTCGCCGTTGAGTTTTTGCAAAGCAAATTGCTTCAACGAACTATCGTCGACGACTTTTATTATCGACGTTGAACTCTTCTTGTTCTTCTTGTTCTTCGCGCTACCTCCTCCGCGGCCGTTCACCTCCACCGCGAAATCTTGCCTCGCCGCCCAAAGATCGCCAAACGTCCTCAAATCGTGCATCGAAAGCATCTTCTTCATACTTCTCTCGCCTTGATGTTCTCCGTCGTTTCTAACATCCTCCCCTTTCTTCAACCGTAAAAACTCCGCGTCGTCTTCAATCTCGTCCATTTCGTCCAAGACGCCGTGCGCGCCAAATCCATCTCTCGAGAGGAGCGTTTTCAACTGTTCGGTAATCTTTGACGTCTTTTTTTTCCTTGTCTTTTTACCGTATCCGCCACCGCTGCTTCCACCGAGGAACACCCTATCGTCGTGATCGTAAGTCAACTCGCCACTGCGTAACTCTTCTGCCCTCCATTCGATGGCTTTCTTCGCGAAAAGCTCTGCTTTTTTAGAAACCTCTGCATCTTCTCGCAGGACGACGACTTCTTCGTCGGTTAATCCGTACCGAAATCCATACCTGGGCACTTTACTCTCGCCGCCAGCATCACCTTCCACCGTTTTTGCGTTCACGACAACCATAAAATGTTCCTCTTCTAATCCTAAAAACTCCGCTAAATCATCCGCCAATTTCTCAATCGCGTACGCGTCCACGATTCTACTGTCGACGCGGTTCACCTGTCCGTGCAAGCGATGCACGTCTCGCGAGTGCTTCTCGATTGCCTCCTCGAACACCTTCAACACGTTCGACCCGAGTTGAAGCACTCTCGAGTGCACGTTGTACGAAACCTTGCTCCTCTTATCCTCTTCCCCTTCCTCGTCCTCGTCGCCGACGTATTCGTGCCTTAACTTTACGTTCAGACGTTCCAACCACCTCGCCTGTTCCTCCGCGCGGATTGAAACGTCGTATCGCCCGTCGTTTTCAAATCCAACGAACGCGACGTTTAAAGAGACGTCGATTCTGTATTCCTCGATTTTCTGTGCGTTATCTGCCGCGCACTTTGCGAATGTTTTCGATTGAGATGTCGCGCGTTCGCTTTCCGAGGAAGAGGAGGACGAGGCGCACTCTCGCTCGAAATCGCTTCGACTTTTCGTAAACTTTGTGACTCCTTTCTTCTTCCCGTTTACCCACATCAAGTCGCTTAAAATCGAGTCGAGCAGACCACCATCGTTACCGATATCATTATTACCGTTGATTTTTGCGAAAGTATCAAAGTTTTCCTCGTCCACGACTCGGGAGAAGGAAGACGAATCCTTCGCGCGTTGGTGTTTCCCCGCTGAAGCAAACGAACGACACCAAAAGAGGAAGAAGAAGAACACACAGGAAACGAGCATCATCGTGGGGAACGATGCGCGTTTTTTCCGGTCACACGTGTTCCTCTTCATCGTCCTCGTTGCCCTCCTGCGCCTGCTTTCTCTGATGACTTCGTACACGCACGCAGTCAAAGCGCGTCAAACTCTGACGGGAAAAAGTTTCTCTCGTCTGTGCGATTGCGTTCGTCATTCATTTCCCCGGGGACTTTCGAAAGAACGAAGCACGTTTCACCCGTTCTTTTGGAGAGAAAAGGCGCGAAAAAGAGAGCGCGCGTGTTCTACTCTTGCTGCTTCTGCTGTTGCGCCTCCTTTTGCGCGCGGATGAGTGATACGCGCGCTCCTCTTTGCGAATACAGATACCAACGGTGAAATGTCACGCGACGGGGAAATGCGAGAGAAAGTGAACAAATTCGAATCCGAACCGGTTTCATACCGCGCGTTACCCGCGATCGCCTTTACCAACTCTTCTTCTTCTCCAGAGAACAGGAACAACAACCCTCTGTCGAAAGCCTCGCAAATTTTGTTCTACCAATACGTGGAACCGGAATGGTCGAAAGCGAAAATGAAATCGGTTTTAGGATTCATGAGACAAGTAGGGGACGAGTTAGGGGTCACCGGACGAGGGCGGATATCGCAAGAAGGCGCGAATTGCACGTTAACGGCAAAAGATCCTCACTCCGCGCGAGAGTTTTGCAACAGATTGCGAAAATTTGACAAAATATTCGAGGAGACGGATTTTAAGATTACCGATATGGTGGAACATTCGCAACGGTTTAAGCGGTTGACGCTCGTACCGAAGGACGAGCTCGTCGCTTACGGGTTGGAGAAGGAGAAAGCGCCGTCGTTGAAACAGAATAAGAGCAAACACGTGAACGCGATTGAATATCACGAGATGTTGAAGGATAAAGATTCGGTGGTGATTGACGTGAGGAATCATTACGAGGTGGACATTGGGAGGATTGAACCGCCGGAAGGTGGGGCGACATTTTTGAACCCGGAGATGCGAAACAGTCGCGAATTTCCCAAGTGGTTAAATTTGCCCGAGACGAAGAAACAGTTGGAAGGGAAGCGGGTGATGATGTACTGCACCGGGGGCATACGATGCGAACGAGCGTCGGCGTTGATTTCGCAAATGGAACGGGTTGGCGATTTGAAGGAAACGAAAGGGATTGCCATGGTCAGAGGTGGGGTCGACAGGTATTTGAAGACGTTCCCGGAGAGCGGAGGGTTCTGGAAAGGGAAAAACTACTTATTCGATTTGAGAGAGGCGCAGATGGCAGAGAAAGAAGGCGAGTTAGAGACGACGAGTAAGTGTTGCGCGTGCGAACGCGCGTGGTCAAAATACGAGGGGAAGTTTGTCTGCGGAGATCAAAAGTGTAAAGTGCCCGTTTTGGTGTGCGACGGGTGCAGGAACGTAATCGAAGCGAATACGAAGAAGAACAGTTTTGTTAAGAGACAAAAAAAAGGGAGCAACGGCAACACTTGGAACGCGAATAAGACGAAAAGCGACGATAAAAACGACCCGCACGACGTAAAAAACCTGAGATGTCCTCTGTGTAAAGTCGGTAAGGAGTTACGCTCGATCGAACCGGTCGATTCGGCGGCACAAAAGCGCTTGCTCACCTTAGAAGGCGGCAACGCGAAAATCAACGCCAGCAACAAACGCCCGAGGAAAGAATCGAAAACGTTGTTCATCGGCAAACTCCCACTTTCTGTCACCGCCACGGAAATCAAAAGCGCGTTAAAATTAAACGACGACAATAACGCCGAAATCGAATGGATGATGGATTCAAAATCCGGTTTCTTTTACGGCAGCGCCGTCGTAAAACTCGCGAGTAAAGACCGCTGTCGAAGCTTGTTGGAGCAGTACAAAAAAGACCCGCCTCGAATCCAAAACAAGTTCATCGCCGTCGGGTATTTCGACGAAGATTGGAAGAACAAGAACAGGAAGAAGATGAAGGAAAAGGAGAAAAAGAAGGATAACGACGCGAAAGAAGACGGCGGCAAAAAACGACGACTCGCAGAAGAAGAGTACAAGAGACTGTTCCGGAAAGGCGAAAGGCCTCCGGTGACGTGACGACAACAACGACAACATCTTTCCCGCGTTTACGACGATAGAGAGAACTTCA
>Ga0233450_10002550_pt1 | contig 17822 bp, 13 predicted proteins | sample 011ome_30_FD_189956 | JGI IMG/M metagenome (GOLD analysis project Ga0233450, IMG submission 189956) | Coastal salt marsh microbial communities from the Groves Creek Marsh, Skidaway Island, Georgia - 011501CT (spades assembly) | ecosystem: Environmental > Aquatic > Marine > Intertidal zone >... | reverse complement strand
TAGGTGAAATATGCTTGTTTGTATTTACTTCTTCAGCGCATAGAAAAGATGCTATGGATGCTTGTCGCTATTTAGTAGAAGAAATTAAGGCAAAGGTTCCTGTATTCGGGAAAGAATTATTTTCGGACAACACCCATGTTTGGAAGGAGAATAAGTAGTTGTAATAATCTAATTGGTTTCTTTGATAAATTGGTTTATCAGTTCTCATTAATTTAAATGAATATTCAAAAAATAATTAGAGTCTATTTATTCTTGATTCTAACTAGGTATTATATATTAAATCAAATTGTTATATTCATTTACTCTAGATAACTCTATCCATAGTTAAGAATCTTTGGAAATAAAACTACATTTGATGATAAAATGGCACAGAAATTGGTCCGTGCGAGTCGAACTAAAAAACAAATAATTATGTTAAAATCAATACTATCAGCATCACTTATACTATTATCGATAGCTGGAAATGCGCAAAGTGATAAATCAAAAAAGGTTAAAACACAATATATGCAATTGCCTTCTTATGATGTTTCAGTAACTAGTCCTTCTTCTATCGGAATTGAATTTGCGATGAATGAAGTTTCTTATGGAACTGAAAAACTAAAGGACACAAAATCTAAATGTATGCCCAAAGGAGGAGGCTTGAAAGATATAATAGAAATAACAGCTTATCATTATGAAGTTCCCCAAACATTGCCTGAGTCTTATGTTGTAGCGAAAAGCTTGGATGGAACAATTGTTTATGCGGTTAAGTCTTCTGAGGTGGGTGCGTCTTCAGTAAAATTTGGTTGGGATGATAAAATGAAACAATCTTTATGTGAATATTGGCAAGCAGCGCAATTAAAGAAGGACTGGGCTAGTAAAGCCACCTTGTTTAAAGACCAGGAGGCTGAAGCTTACGAAGAGAAAATATATAAAAAAGCATATGCGGAAGCTGTAAATAATGTTTCTATCAATTATGTGCTGCAGGAATTTTCTGTTTTTACTGCAAAAGGAAAGGGGTTTAATTACTCGGAATTAGATTTAGCATTTGAAAACGCATTGACCGCTTACGAGGGTATTAGTGAAAATGGGTATAATGAAAAAGATTTCGGAATATTGAAAGAATCAATTGTTGTTTGGGAAAAAGAATTGGCTAGTGCCGATCTGGAAAATAAGAAAGCTAGAATTAATAGGAAGATTGCAAAGGGATTAGAAGAAAATTGTACGCGTGCTTATTTCCATATTATGGATTACGATAATGCCAAGAAGCATGCAGAAGCTTTTGATAAATTATTTGGAAACATGAGTACAACAAGATCTCAAAATTTTGAATTGGTTGCAAAAAGAATTCGTTTGCAGAGTGTTGCTGCTTCCAAAAATAAATCAAGTCTCAACGATATAGCTGCATTAAACGCAAAAGCAACTGCTGAAAAAGGAGATTTAGCTGGAAAAAAACTAGAAAGTATTAATGTTGAGAGATTAAAAACTGATTATAATACTTTGCGAAGCACTCAAAGTCTAGAGGTAGCTTATGAAGTGAAGCAAGGAGAGGCGGATGCAATTGCAAGCGGTGAATTGAACCCTTATCAGAAATTTTATATCGATGCTGCAGCCGGTGGAGCCGGAGTGATTATGAGTCTTCCGCCTTCTACTCTTAGTGGAATTCCTGAGCTAACTGAGTTCCCAAAAGAAATATGTCAATTCACAGAAGCGAAGCAAGTGGTGATATTAAAAAATAAAATTGCAAGTATTCCTGCAGAAATTAGTAAGATGACGAATTTGAAAAAGTTAAATTTATCAAATAATAAGTTAACTGATTTACCCGCCGAAATAGGAACGTTAGGAAATTTGGAAACATTAAAGTTGGCCAATAATCCTTTAGAAAGTCTTCCTGCTGAGTTGGCTAATTGTAAAAACCTTAAAAGTCTTGTGCTAAAAGGAACAAAAATACCTGCTGATCAGATAAAAGAGCTACAAGCTAAATTACCAAATTGTAAAATAAAAATTTAGTAGCTATGAAGAATTTACTGAATGCAAGTTTAATTTTAATAATGTTTATTTCATTGGGATGCAAGAAAGAAGAAGCAGGGCCGAGTGCTGCGGAATTGGTTGCTGACCAATGGACAATTGATTCGTCAGAAATTTTAGGGACAGTTATTCCTGGTGATGGTTCTTACTTGCGCTTTGATGCATGCGGCTCTTCATGTAGCGGGATAGATTACAAAGTAAGCGATACAACATCAGGTACTTTTACCTATACGATTAATGAAGAAGCTACGACTCTAGCGATAACAGATAACTCAAGTGATGGAGGAAGTTGGTCTGGAGAATGGGATATTCTTGAATTAACAGAATCAGATTTGAGAATTACTACAACGACAATTTTTGGAAGTATGAAAGTTGAAATGTCGAAGTAAACTTGGTATTTTTTTATTGAAAGCCCTTTTTTATAAAGGGCTTTTTTTTTGCTAATTATTACACAGATAAATTCAATGTTCCGTTTCTTTGATAAATTGGTTTATTAAATCAATTGTAGTCTTTGGATGAATCATATAAAAAAGGTGTTCCTTAAAGATCTCTTTTTCATCTGTGTTTGTTACATCAATGATAGTTGTGTTCTTGCTAGTTTCGTATAGGTGTGGTACAAATTTAGCAATTGGATCAATAGCACTTTTTAAGACTAAAGTTGGGATATTGTTATTTTCAAAACCAGTCAGCATTTTAATCTTGTCTAATTCTTTAGATTCTCTTAAGGCAGATTGTATTTGAATGGCAAATATTTTAATTGGTAATTTATTTAGCGTGTGCTCAATAGGTATTTTATTCAGTTCAGGAAGCATGTCCATATCTGCAACCAAAACCATTATACGTTGTTTTATAGCTTTCCATATTCTGTTATGAACTGTGGAGTCGGATTTTATCAACCAATGTGTTAAACCAATTGCGAGGTACCGCATTCCTTGTTTAGTTTCAAAAGGTCTCATAGTCCGTAAAGCTCGAAATAGTGACTTATCCACCACAGAAATGTTTGATTTGAGAATTACACTGTCTACAAATCTTGCGGTGGCGTGTTTGGTCTCAAATCCAAAAAATGGATTACAGGCAATTCTTCCTTTGAGGTAGGTTTTTACAGCATCGTATTTTTCAATATTTTCACTAATCATTAGCAGGTATGTGTTTGCCATTGAGTGATCAAAAATGTATACTGGATGACCAAGTTCACCAAAGTAGCCTACCGTATGATTTATGTTTTCTGTTACAAATTCTGAATATTTTTTTGGAGGTAAAGCGTGTGGGATGGAACCATAATGCATTGCAGCAGAAATATATTTATCGGAAGGATTAAAAGCTAATAAGGCATCAAAAGTATTTAACCCTAAAAACCCGTGAACCATAATTATGACGGGCAACTTTTTTTTCTTTTTTTCATCGAAAGGCAAGGCCATATCTATGGTGATATGCGTATCTCCAAATTTTGACTCTCTTTTCAATTTTACTTGTGGCCAAGTTAACGCCTGATCATCGATGAAAACCATCATTCTATTTTTAACATCATCGATAAATCTTAAAAAACTTGGGCTTTCATTCTCTTTTCCCCATTTGTAATATAGCCAGGCAAGCGGCATCCTTTTTTCAGCCTTAGTAGCTAGGAACGCAATTCTAACGGATTTTTTTAAAAAGTCTGGAGTATATGTCAGTTCGGGCTCTTCAGTGTCTTTTACCACAACTACCAAGTCTTTGGAGTTAAAAGCTGTTGAGTTTTTTGTTATTCCTGCAACTTGTCCTTTAGTAGTGGAAGCGACAAAAACATAATCAAGGCCTTTTTTATGCAGTTTATTGAGGTATTCTGCCAAAGAGGTGTTTAACCCATCTTTATAGGTTTCTATATTTTCACGATCCAAACTTCTTCCTAAAATTTGATCCTTATTTATTTTATTAGTCTCGATTAAAGCTTTCAAAAATGAAATTGCATCCATAACATCAACCAAGCCTCTTTGCCTTTTTAACTTAGAGTTGATACATGTGTAATGAATTCGTTCTGGGTGCAAAATTTCATCGTAGTGAGCCAGAATGTAAGCGTATGCACCAGCGGGAGATTTTCCATGCGACAACCCCACTAAGAATTCTTCATTATTCTGGGTTACCTGGTTTACATTCCTGATAAAATCGCAACCTATTTCTTTATCAAATTCTTCTTTGCTTTTGCAATAGATAGTTGTAGGAGCTACATATTTTAGAGACTCTTTTAGAGTTGGTATTATTTTAGCCATTGCTTCTGTCAACATCTTATTTTTGGTTTGATAAAATAAATAATATAAGCTACAATATACTGGTTTATCTAATACAAAGAGGCTGTGCATGTTATTAATTAGCCGAATAATTATTATCTTTAGATGTGTCAAATTGATTATTGAAAAAGCAGAATACCAACAATATGAAAAACAAAAAAGAGGTGAAAGAGATGTATTTAGCCAAGAAATCGGCTAAAGTCCTAAGACCTTTATTAGAGAAGTATTATCGTGCAAAATTTATTGGTATTGAAAATATTCCGGACACTCCATTTTTAGGAATTGGAAATCATTTAGGAGTTTATTTTATGCCGGAATCTTTTCTATGGCTTACAAAGTATTATTCTTTGAAAAACAAACCCCCTATGAAAGTTCTGGTACATAGTGCTTTACATAATATTGCAAAATTTCTGGTCTTACCTGAAAAAGAATTTGGAATCTTAGACGCGAATCCAAAAAACGCTGTTGAATCTTTAAAAAATGGTAATTCTATAACAGTTTATCCTGGGGGCGATCGGGAGAATGCCAAACCTTTTTCAGAAAGAAATGAAATAAACTTTTACAATCACCTTGGCTACATAAAATCAGCACTAAAAGCGAATGTGCCAATTTTGCCAATTGTTGGAGTAGGTGGAGGAGAAACACTTTTTGTGTTATCATCGGGAGAGGATATAGCTAAAAAAACGGGGTTGACTAAATTATTTAACCTAAATACTTGGCCGATTTATTGGTCGTTTCCTTTTGGTTGGCACGTTGGACATTTTCCATTCTTATCTTTGCCACTACCTTCGCAGGTTACGCTTAGTATATTACCAGCTTACTCCTTGGATGAATATACTGCTGAAGATACGGATAAACCTAAAGTTTTAGAAAAAATTAACAAAGAGATTATTTTTCTAATGCAAACGGAATTGGATAGATTAGCGAAAGGTAGAATACCTATTATAGGTAATATTAAACCTTGATGTAGTAATAAAATCAATTTTTTTTGGTAAAAGAAAGTATACCTATTTTTAAGTCAATACCTAATTGTACAATTTCTCTAAATAGTAAGTCTATTGTTATATGCTGGTTTTACCTTCAGTATTATATCATTAATTGCATCCCAAAGGGAAATTCTGTTCGATAAAGATTGCTTTGCTACTTCTAGGCTTCCTTTCCATTTATCGTCGTCATTACCGCATAGTTCTGAAATCATCTTAAGAGAAAGTGGTCCATGTTGGTCCCCGTCTACATCTATATGTCTTTCAAGATAATATGTCAATTTATTGTACAAGGTATTTTCTGAGTCTGCAGATTTAAGGATTTCAATAAACATATCTGGGATAAGATCTTCTCTTCCAAATGTAAATGCAGAAGCAACAAGGTGAGCTTTGTTAGTTTCAATAATTGAAAAAGAAAACTTCACGAAATCAGCTACTCTATTGTCAACATTGATCTGGCTTAATGAATAATCAACCGTATTTCCAGCTTCAATAAGCCTTATGAAATTAGTAATATTGGAGATGTTTCCATTGACTTGATGCATTGCATCTAAATACATTTCGAAATGACTCTTAGGCTCTCCTAATTCATTGATGTCACTTTCTTCTCCGTGTACGATTTCATTTATGAATCTTGATAGAGTTGCGTTTTTAGCTGGAGTCCAAGGAATTTGCACATTTGTCAATTCGATTTGAAGATATTTTACAAGTGACATAAAGTCCCAAACGGCAAACACATGGTTCTCCATAAAAACCGTTATGTCATCTACAGTTTTTAAGTTTTCATACAACTTATGATTTTGTAACTGATTTCTTAGCCCTGAAATTTCATTTTCTATATGTTGTATTCTATTCATCCACTGCAAAGATAATTCAAATTTACTCCATTTTCCAATCCGGTAAAGGAATTCTGCCAGGAGTATATGGAGCTTTGTGTTTGTCTAATTCTTTTTCCATTTCTTCCACACTGGTTATGACTTCTTTAAGTCGATTAAGAAGAGGTTCAAATTCTTGCCCAGCTTCTTCATACAATCGAATAGAAGTTTGTGAGGCAGTTGATGAGTTGCTTAGGGTACTCCAAATCGCCGTTTCAATTCTATCTGAAAGACTATTTTTAACTTCAAACTCTCTAGACGATAAACTTGATTCACCATAGAATGCTATTTCTAAAGTGGTGATGTCGTTTTCTGCTTTTTTAGCTTTTGGCATTAAAGAAAGCGGTAGTTGAGGAACAGATTCCACGGCAACTTTAATATATTTTACCCGCGTATCAATATCCGAAAGGATTTTTTCAGCCCCACGAACAGCTCTTTGCAAATCACTTATTTTTTGTTGAAAAACCAAAGCTTCTTCTTTATTTAATTCAGGAAGAGAAAGATTGTTTAATGTTTTGATTTCAAAGGATACAGGGTCTGTTAATTTTGAAATAATTCCATTATGACTTTTGTACATTTCTACGGAATACTTTCCCGGAACTGCAATTGGTCCCTGATCAGCTCCAGAATACCTTCCAATAACTCTTGGTTTAAGTCGCAATGGAACGGATGGAGCATGTCTAAAATCCCAAACTAACCTGTTTATTCCCGTGGTAACTTTAGTTTTAATTTTTCTAACTTCACTTCCTTTAGAATCTCTAACAAGGAATAAGAGGAAAGGTTTTTCCTCATTATCCTCTGCTTTAATTTCTTCTATAGTAGGATAGTAAACATCTCCTCCCAATTTTTTTATTTTAGCTTCTTTGGTTTGCCTAATTTCTTTTATTGTTTTTAGCGTATCATTCATAATGTAGGTGAAAACAGCTCCTACGGGAGGGTTGGGTGAAGTAAAAAAGGATTCTCCCATTGAGCTTTTACCTTTCATTCCCTTCGGACTACTTTCTTGGAACATTAAACCTTCCTTGATGGGATATATTTTACTTTTTACTTCAAAATCTTGTGGGTTTAAATAGCGAAGAGGAGTGTAGTCATCTAGGATGTAAAATCCACGTCCAAAAGAGGCGAGAACCAAATCGTTCTCTCGTTCCTGAATTTCAATGTCTCTGATTGCAATAGTGGGAAGACCCGATTTTAATTGCGTCCAATTCTTTCCGCTGTCGTCAGAAAAGAAAAGCCCAAATTCGGTTCCTGCAAATAATAGGTTTGGATTGATATGGTCTTCGGCAATATCATAAACAGATCCTTTTTCTGGTAAATCTCCCTGAACAGGGTTCCATGTGATTCCTTTATCGGTACTCTTAAGAATATAAGGTTTAAAATCACCTCTTTTATGATTGTTAAATACTGCATAAACTGTATTGGTGTCATGTTTAGAACAAACAATTGCATTTACATATGTCATAGGTAAAATTCCTGGGAACGCTTCTATTTTTCTCCATGTACTACCGTTGTCTTCTGTAATTTGTATTAGCCCGTCATCTGTGCCAATATAAAGGAGCCCTTCTTGCAAAGGAGACTCGTCAAGAGCTACAATGTTTCCAAATATTGTAGTAGATTTATTTTTCATAACGGCGTCCATTCCCCAAACACGATCCATTGTTTTCATTTTATTTCGATCTAATTGGCGTGTTAGGTCATCGCTAATTTCTTCCCAACTGTTTCCCCTGTCATCACTTCTAAAAAGCTTGTTAGCTGCAAAATATAGCCTTTTGTGGTTGTGAGGTGAGATTAGTAATGGCGCATCCCAATTCCATCGAAGAGCAGGATCGCCCTTTTTGTGCTGAGGCTTTATTGTTACTCTTTCGCCGCTTTGTTTATCGTATCTGACCAACCAACCATATTGACTTTGTGCATAGACTATATTTGGGTCCATTGGATCAATTGCAGATTCAAAACCATCCCCTCCGTTAGTAATAAACCAATCTTCATTCATAATTCCATGATTGGTTATTGTGCGTGACGGACCACCTTGACTATTGTTATCTTGCGTTCCACCATAAACATTGTAGAATGGAAGGTTGTTGTCTACCGCTACTTTGTAAAACTGCGTTAACGGAAGATTTGGTTTGTATTGCCAATTTTTTGCATGATCCCACGTTTCGTATAGACCACCGTCGCATCCTACAATCCAATGGTCTGTGTTGTTCGGGTTTATCCACATACAGTGATTATCAACGTGTTTTGACTTTTCTCCGGTTTTAATAAATGTTTTACCTCCATCGGTAGTGTGATGCAGCCAGGTATTCATTGAAAATACTTTATCTACGTCTATTGGGTCACAATATATTTCTTGATAATAATTTCCACTGGTGCTGTAGTCACTCATTTTACTCCAACTTGCCCCTCTATTCATAGTTTTAAAAAATCCACCTTTTTTATCCGAGGCTTCAATAATGGCATATAAATAATCGGGATTTACCGGTGAAATGGCTAGGCCAATTCTTCCAACATCAACAGCTGGAAGCCCTGAAGTTAGTTTGTTCCAAGTTTTACCCCCGTCTGTTGTTTTGTGTATCCCAGATCCAGGACCACCTCCAATATAAGTATATACATGCCTCCTTCTTTGTTGAGAAGCAGCATACATTACGTGTGAATTTCTTGGGTCCATGACAATATCAGAAACACCCGTATTTTTGTCAATTTCTAGAATCAAGTTCCAAGTTTTACCACCATCAATCGTCTTGTATACACCGCGTTCTCCTCCTTCATTCCAAAGAGGGCCCATCGCCGCTACATAAATGATGTTTGAGTTATTGGGATCTACAATAATTTTCCCAATATGCTCAGATGTTTTTAATCCAACATTTTTCCACGAGCTTCCACCATCTTCAGATTTGTAAACACCGTCACCGTAGGCAACACTTCTTTGATTATTGTTTTCTCCTGTACCAACCCATATTACATTTTCATTGTTAGGATCAATTGTGATACAACCAATAGAGTAGGAGCCTTCATTATCAAAAATTGGTTGATAGGTTGTTCCAGCATTTGTTGTTTTCCAGACCCCTCCAGATGCAACTGCTATATAATATTCGGAGGTGTTTTTTGGGTTTACAGCAATGTCTGCAATTCTTCCTGAAGTTAATGCGGGCCCTATATTTCTAAATTTCAAGCCATTAAAGGTTGAAGATTTATACTTTGTCTCTTTTTTGTCCTTTTTACCTTTTTTATTTATTGCTAAAGTAGGGTTGAAGGAAAGAATTCCAATAAGTAGTACTACAAGTTTAATTTTTTTCATAGGGTTGATTTTTCGTGTATAAAATTAATTCATTCTTTTCAACATTATAAATTATTTCCATGAGAGGTAAGAAAGGTAACTTTATGGCTGGCTAGATATTTTGTAATAAGTAATTTAGCTCCTGTTGGAAAGTTGTTATCTAATCTAAAATAGCAGCAATACCCGGGAGTGTTTTTCCTTCAAGATACTCAAGCATAGCGCCACCTCCTGTGCTAACATGGCTAACTTTATCTGCTAAGTCAAATTTATTGACGGCTGCTACACTATCACCGCCACCTATTAAAGAAAATGCACCATTTTGGGTTGCTTCTGCAACTGCAATAGCAATATCCTTTGTACCTTTTTGGAAGTTATCCATTTCAAAAACTCCCATAGGGCCATTCCATAGAATGAGTTTTGAATCCAATACGGCTCGTCTAAACTTAGTGATGGATTCTTCCGCTATGTCGAGGCCCATCCATCCATCAGGGATTGAATCTGTAGAGCAAGATTTTATATGTGCATCATTTGAAAAAGAATCAGCAATCACTGTGTCAATAGGTATGAGTAGATTTACACCTTTTGCTTTAGCATTTGACACGATAGCTTTAGCCATTTCTAGAAAGTCATCTTCTACCAAAGAGTTTCCAACCTTACCACCATTTGCTTTTGCAAATGTATAAGCCATACCACCTCCAATAATTAAATTATCTACTTTGTCGAGAAGTTTGTTAATGATGGTTATTTTGGATGAGACTTTAGCTCCCCCAACAATTGCTGTAAGCGGCTTTTCAGAACTGTTCAGAACTTTGTCTACGCTTACAATTTCACTTTCAATTAAGTAACCGAACATTTTATCATTCGGAAAACATTCAGCAACTACAGTAGTGGAAGCATGTGCTCTATGCGCTGTACCGAAGGCGTCATTTATATATACGTCTCCATGTTGCGCCAATTTTTCAGCAAATACTTTATTTCCTGCTCTCTCTTGGGGGTAAAAACGAAGATTTTCCAACAATACGACTTTCCCTGGCTTTAAATTTTCGGTAATTGCATAAGCACTTTCTCCGATGCTGTCTCCAGCAAAAATAACTTCTTGTCGCAATTCTTTTTCAATTCCCGAAACTATATTTTCTAATGAATATTTAGGTTCAGGTCCTAATTTAGGCCTTCCCATATGTGACATAAGTACAACACTTCCTCCTGCATCAAGAACTTTTCGAATTGTAGGAATTGCAGCTTTGATTCTCGTATTGTCCGTTATTGTTAAGGTAGTTTTATCCATAGGGACATTAAAATCTACCCGTATTAAAGCTCTTTTACCCGAAAAATTGTATTTATCAATTATTGCCATTATTCAAATTTTCAACAAATTTAAAAATGATATTCAGAGTAACATTTTTTAAAAGTACTTTTGATTAAATAATTTTGATTTATGGCACAAAAACTAATTTCGTGGAATTTAAATGGCATTCGAGCCGTCGCAAAAAAAGGATTGATTGATATTTTACATGGTTTAAATGCCGATGTGTATTGCTTTCAGGAAACAAAAGCACAGGATGATCAAGTTATTGAGGCGCTAACTGGTTTGGAAGGTTATCATATTTATTCTTTTAGTGCTATAAAAAAGGGGTATAGTGGAACCGCTATCTTAACGAAAGAAAAACCAATTTCTGTTGTTAACGGTTTAGGAGTTGAAGAGCATGATGATGAAGGTAGGGTTCTAACTGCTGAATTTAAAGATTACTATTTAATTACAACTTATGTTCCCAATAGTAAAAGTGGATTATTGCGGCTACCGTATAGAAAGGTTTGGGATGCAGCTTTATTATCGCACATGCAAGAACTTGAAAAAACTAAACCTGTTATTATTTGTGGTGACATGAATGTGGCGCATCAACCGATAGATTTAAAAAATGATAAAGCTAATTTTAATAAAACTGCTGGATATACCGAACAAGAAATAGAAGGGATGGATAATTATATTAAAGGTGGATATACGGATAGTTTTAGACATTTTTACCCACAGGAAGAAAAATACTCCTGGTGGAGTTACCGAATGAATGCCAGAGCAAAGAATGTTGGATGGCGGCTCGACTATTTTTTAGTAAGTGATGGATTAATGAATAGGGTAGAAGACGCTTTTATTTTAAATGATATTTTTGGTAGTGACCATTGTCCAGTTGGAATCAATATAAAATAAAAAAAGCCGATTTAAAAACCGGCTTTTCCTGAATCGAATACATTATTTTTTATATTTCTTTTTAATCTTTTTGACTTTTTCCTCAATCTTGGATTGACTTTCGTCTAGTTTGGAATGCTTTGCATCTATTTTAGCTTGTTCTTCTTTTGCTTTTTCAGCATCCATTTTTCCTTTCTTAATTTTTTTATCCAGCTTTTTCTGATCGGCATCTATCTTACTTCTTTTGTCATCGATACTAGACTGAATCGACTTTAATTTTTCAAGTTCCGCTTGGTATTTTGCTTCTGCTGCTTTTGCTTTTTCTGCTGCTTTGACTTCTTTTTCCGCTTCTTTTTGTTCCTTTTCGGCCTCTTTTTGTTGTTTCTCTGCTTCTTTTTGGTTTTTTTCTGCTTCTTTTTTAGCTTCTTCTTGCTTCTTTGCTTTTTCTTTCGCTTCCTTTTCTTCCTTTTCCGCGTCTTTCTGCTCCTTTTTTGCTGCTGCTTCTTTTTCTTTCGCTTCCTCTTCTATTTTTTCGGTTTCTTTTTTAGCTTCTTTTTCTGCCTGATTAACCTCTTTCTTAGCATCCTTTTCAGCTTTTTTTGCTACCTCTTCAGCTTCTAATATCGCTTGTTCTTCTGCTAGTTTCGATAAGGTTTCTTCTCTTTCTTTTGCTAATCTCGTTCTTTCTTGAGCGCTTTTTGCTCTATCGTCAGATGTGTTTGAAATTTCCTTCTCTGCACCTGTACTTAGCTCAGAAGCTTCTTTACGCGTTTTATCTGCAATTTTTTTATCCTCGTTAGCTTTCTTTCTAGCTTCTTCTGCCTTTTTTCTTATTGCCTCTGTTTTGTCATTTGTAGAAATAACACCATCTTCCGTTTTTTTAGCATCTTCATTATACCTTTCTGCTCCCTCATGCGCTTTTTCCGTATCTGCGACATGCTGTTCTGCCTTTTTCCCAATTTTATTTACTTTGTCTTCAGATTTAGAATAAATCGATTCAACCTTACTTTCAACAATAGTAGTTGTAGAGCCTATTCCTTTTATAAGGCTAATGTTAACAGACTTACCGCTGCTTAATGCAGTACCTTCAATTGTGTTACTTTGGTATCCAGCTAAAGATGTTTTAATAGAAACTAGTTTGCCATTATAATTAGCTATGTTAAAAGCTGCTGAGCCTTTTATGTTGGTAGTAGCTGAACCAATACTTTTACCTTCTTGCATAATATTTACAGAAGCTCCGGAAAGAGGGTTTCCAGAATAGGTAACATTAACAGAAAATTTTACGTTAGAAACGTTGGCAGTTTGGTTAATATTTTCTTCTATTGAATTGTTGATTACAGCTGCATTCAAATTTATGCTCGCTACTAAAATTCCAAAAAGGATTAAATTCTTTTTCATAATAAGTTTTAATCTAACAAATATAGCGTTATTCATAAATCATTCCAATTTAATTTTTAGTTGGGTTTTTTCACCCATCCGTTTCTACCACTTTGTTTTAGTACCTTTTTTGCTTCATTTACATTTGAAAATATACCTAATGAAACACTTTTTAAATTTCCATTTTGGTAGATAACTGCATCATTATACCCTTCCTCTTTAAGTGATTTTATTAAGTTTTTTGCATTTTTCTCTTTAGAAAATGAGCCGACAACAACATAGTAACTTGCTTTGCCTGCATTTTCTATTTGGGTTATCTTTTCAGATTCAATTATCGTTTCTTCGACTAAAACTTCTTCTTCTTCTTCTTCTGCGCTATCCAAAGTTTGATTGTAACCCTCTGAATTTTCGATTTCTTCAGGAATTATTTCCGATTTAATAATTTGTTCCACCTTTTCTTCTTCTATAGTGATTTGTTCTACAAGTTCTTCTTCGATTTTTTTTTCCTCTGTATTGTTGTCCAATTCAGAACCTACTATTGTATTAGAAGATGGGTTATGAGAAAGTTGCTCGGAGTTTTTAAACCAACCTGCAATAACGTCCTGTTTTAAGTACCCTATTATACTACCCCCGCTGAAAATACAAATTAGAGCAAACCAAAAAATAATTTTATTTCTTTTTCTCCGCTTGGCCTCTTTTTCTATCCTCACTGCTCCTGCAGATAGCGCAACCAAATCTTCTTCTTCTGTCGTTTCGGTATTTTCAATGTTCTTTTTTTCTGTAGAAGGTGTTTTATTGTCTTTTTGTACAAAAGTTTTTGCAGTAGTCCCGATTGCTTGTTCTTTCTCTTTGATTGTGTTATCCTCAATTTCTTTTTCAATGACTGTTTTTAAAATATCACTTTCTTTGGCTACTTGTTCTTTTACTTCTTTTTCCGAACCCTCTTTAATAGAAGTGTTTTTAACATCTTTATGCTTCTCTGTTTTTAATTGTGAAGCCTCTAGAATATCTAATTCATTGTTGTCAATATTATTGAGTGACTTTAACTTTTGATTTAAGGCTGCAATAATTGATTTTCGATTATCACCTCTGGTAAAAAATATAATTTCTTGTTTGTCTTTCAGTGCCTTTATTTTTTGCTGCGCTTCTTTTACGGGAAAGTCGATAGACAAAATATTAGCTATTTTTTTAGTGTCTTTTTCCTTGGGAGTTGATTTATCTTCTTCTTTTTTAGCAGTGAAAGACAGTAGTTCTAGTTTTATCTTGCCATCTATAAGGTTTAGCGTACCAACTTCGTTTAAAGAAAAACTCCCAGTTTTCGAAAGTTCGTTTTTTATTTCTTTTATGAAATTTTCAATTTTTATATTTGCCTCTTCTTCACTGATGCTTTCAGTTTCTTGTAAGAACTTAGAAAATTTTCCATCATTAAATTTTAGGAATTCATTAAACATGTAGGAAGATCCCATTTTCATGATTCCTCCAAAACCCGGAAGAGTAACACTATTAAAATTGTTAAGGGCTTTGAGTAAGGGTTGTAGCATTTAAAATATTAAGTCAATTAACAAGGTGATAAAAATAGAAGAGTGATAGGTATTTTCAAAACTTAACTATCAACAATAATTAAGTTTTTATTAATAATTATTTAATAACATCTACAGTAATGAATAAATCTTCAATAGGTCTATCATAAGCATCAGTAGTTTGTGTTGCGATTTTATCAACGACACTCATTCCCGCATAAACTTCTCCAAAAACTGTGAAATCGCCATCGAGGTGCGGCACACCTCCATATTTACTATATATTTTTCTGTTTTTAGCTGGGATGGAAAATTTATACCGCTTTTCAAGTTTTTTCATATAGTTTTCAGACAGAGGCTTTTGTTGAACAATATAAAAATTGTAAGGGCTTGATCTTTTGTCTTTCTTGCTTTCAGGAATATCATGTTGCTCGTGGACTGCCATTGCTATTACTCCTCTTTTGTGTATGTGGTGCGAATGGATTTCATCAGGCACTCTGTACTGCCCAATTCTAGACATTTTTACGGCTACGTTGTCTCTATCCGAGTTTCCTCCTTGAACTACAAAGTTCTGGATTACTCTATAGAATAGGGTGGAGTCGAAATAATTCCTTTTCGTAAGCATGATGAAATTAGCTCTATGTAAAGGAGTGTCTTTAAAAAGACGGATTTTAATATTTCCAAACTTGGTAGTGATCATTACTTTGGTCTCCTGATTTTTGAGACCATATTCTGTTAATTTCTCCAAAACATTGGAATTGTTAATTAAGTTCTTTGCTTGCTCAGAAATAGTTGAATCAGGGATAATATAGGGGTTAACAATTTCAATAGAATCCTTTTGAATTTCTACCTTGGAAATGAGTGGGCCAGAATGATTACCTTCCTTTTCTGAAGAACATGAAAAGAAAAATAATGCCATTATTAATAAGTTAATATTACTAAATTTCATAAAATGTAAAATTACAATAAGGCTATTAATAGTGCAATAAAAACAAAAATAGGTAAATAAGCATTTATGTGCACAATCACTAAATAAAGTGTATTGGGACCTCTTATTGCAAAATTAAGTATCGGAAGAAAGAATAAAATAATAAACACCCAAAAAGCAATATAAATCGAAAATCGGTTTATCATGGATGTTTCGAAAGTATCTTTTTCATGAGAAAAGGAGATGTTTTCATTTAATATTCTCGACTTATAAATATTTATAAAACTATTGAAGTTCAGAGCTTTGAGATTATCACTAGAAAGAGCTGTAGAAACTTCATACTCTCTTTTTTTAGTTGGAATTTGATAATTTAAATCATACACATAGTAAACTATATTGTCAATATTGTACCGATAATTCAATATTACAGCTGTTTCAACCTTGGGTTCTAAAACTGCATAATCAAGGAACAATATAGATCCAATTAAGAGACTGAAAATTGCCACAATATTCGAAAATTTATAAAGGAATGATTTTCTTAATCCATTGTAGGAAATTGTAAGAATGTATTCCTCATACATTTCTTTATATTTAGAATGTTCTCGAGCTTTTTGTCTCCTTTTTGCTATATCTTTATTGGTTAGGTTTTGGTTATATTTTCTGTAAAACTCATTCGTTTCCGGTGGAATAGTTTCGTCAATTTTTTCAAATGTTCCACTCGATAAATTTTGATATGCATCGCAAACTTTAATGAATTCGTTTTGCGCATTGTCGCTTGGGTTTTTATCCGGATGAAATTGTAAAACCTTTCTTTTCCAAGCTTTTTTTATTTGCTCATCACTAGCACCATCATTTAAGCCTAATATCTTCAAATACTCTTTCCTCACAAGCTTTTAATCTTCTTTAATTACTTAAATAAACGACTAAAAATTGTTTTATCCATGGATAATATAAAAAATTAAAAATGATGCAATCGGTTAATTTTTATATTTGCAAAGAAATTACGTGAAACTTCAATTGGTTAAAATATGTCAAACAATTTATTAAAAGGAAAAAGAGGGATTATTTTTGGAGCTTTAAATGAGCAATCAATTGCTTGGAAAGTGGCTGAACAAGCTCATGAGCAAGGAGCGACGTTTGTATTGACAAATGCTCCGATAGCAATGCGCATGGGAGAGATAAATAAATTAGCTGAAGATACTGGCAGTCAGATAATTCCAGCAGATGCTACAAGTGTCGAAGATTTAGAGAATTTGGTTTCACAGTCAGTAGAAATATTGGGCGGAAAGATTGATTTTATTTTACATTCCATTGGTATGTCTGTTAATGTAAGAAAAGGAAGACACTATACTGATGAGAAATATGATTGGACTATGAAAGGCTTAGATGTTTCTGCATTGTCATTCCACAAGGTTCTTCAAGTTTCTAAAAAATTGGATGCAGTAAATGATTGGGGTTCTATTGTAGCATTAACTTATATTGCTGCGCAAAGAGTATTTCCTGATTATAACGATATGGCTGATAATAAGTCGTATTTAGAGTCTATTGCTCGGAGCTTTGGTTATCATTATGGTGTTGATAATAAAGTCCGTATAAATACAATTTCTCAATCTCCTACAATGACCACAGCAGGAAGTGGAGTTAAAGGTTTTAATGAGTTTATTAATTATTCAGAGGCAATGTCACCTCTTGGCAATGCAACGGCTTTAGATTGTGCCAATTATTGCATTGCAATGTTTTCTGATTTGACTCGATATGTTACAATGCAAAACCTCTTTCATGATGGAGGATTTTCAAATACGGGTGTGACCAAAGAAGTGATCGATAAATTTTCGGATTAAATAGCATTACATATTTTTCAAAAGGCCATTCTAAATTACAGGATGGCCTTTTTTTTTATGGAGATTATTTTTTCGTATCTTTTAAGCATATAGTTAAATATGAATCTAGGAAAAAAAGCAATTCATGAAAATCCATGTTCCGAAATATGGGAAAATATGGAGGATTTCTCCGAGGGAAAATTTTGCGGAGTATGTAATACCAAGGTTTATGATTTGTCAGAGAAATCCTTGAAAAAAATTGAGTCGGATTATATCAATAAAGATATTTGTGTGAAAATGACAGAAGAACAAGTAGATGCCTTTCGTTATGTTCATCCAGTTAAACGTTTTGCAATAGCTGCTTTTTTTATTTTTGGGACTTCCCTTTTTACAATAACTTACGGGCAAGAGCTCACGGATTCTGTACCAATGTATAAGTCCAATGAATGCAAAGTTTTTGGTAGGTTTGTTTTTAGAAAATCAAGTAGACAGGTAATAGGAAAATCTGTTGTGATTGAAACTGAAACCAATATATACACTGCACAAACAGATGAGAAAGGAAGATATGCCATTACACTGCCTCATGGTTCGAAAA
>Ga0233450_10002549_pt1 | contig 17824 bp, 14 predicted proteins | sample 011ome_30_FD_189956 | JGI IMG/M metagenome (GOLD analysis project Ga0233450, IMG submission 189956) | Coastal salt marsh microbial communities from the Groves Creek Marsh, Skidaway Island, Georgia - 011501CT (spades assembly) | ecosystem: Environmental > Aquatic > Marine > Intertidal zone >... | reverse complement strand
CTGCTTTCGCTGGGTTCCGTAATCGATGTAGTTGTTTTTTACATGCTCGATTAGTTTCTCGATCTCTTCGTGCTTGGTATCGATATAGGTTCCTTGGAAAATCCCCGGCAAAAACGCATTCTGCCAATTCATTGCATCGGAAACGGGAAAGCCATTGGGGCACATGGATACGAATCCTGGCAAATTCTGGTTTTCCGTTCCCAGCCCATAAGTCAGCCAGGAACCCATGCTGGGCCGCGGCAGCCGTGACTCTCCGCAATTCATAAGAAGGAGAGACGGCTCGTGGTTTGGCACGTTCGTGTGCATCGAGCGAATTACCGCAATATCATCAATGCACTCGCCGACGTGCGGAAAGAGTTCGCTGACTTCGATTCCGCTTGCTCCGTAACGCTTAAATTTGAAGGGCGAAGCCATCGCCGCTCCGGTCACCCGCTCTGTCTTCAGCTTAGTAGGCAATTTCCTGCCATGCCATTTCGTCAACATCGGCTTCGGGTCGAAGGTATCGACCTGAGAAGGCCCTCCGTTTGCGAAAATATGAATGACCCGCTTCGCTTTAGCGGCAAAGTGAGGGACTCTTTCCGTCAGCGTGGTGATCGCCTCCCCACCAGCGCCCATCGCATTGGGCCCCAGAGTGGCGCCTAATCCCAGGGCGCCAAAACCCATCCCGCATCGATTGAGGAAATCGCGTCTCGTGTAGAGGATATTGTTTCTGTCGTGCTGGGACATTTAAAAAACGCTGTTTGAGATAATTACGGCAAAAATGACAATGAACAAGCCTATCACTTAGGCAAAGTTAAAAACTGAGGCCTATATTCACAGGCACAACCCGTAAAAATTACCTCCTGATCGCCCATTTTAGACACAATTGGGCGAAAAGTTTTATCATGCCGCCCCGTCCAGTCTCTCCCCAGATCAGACGCCATCGATCTTCAACTCACCATGAGGGATAAATAGCAGACTTTCCCTACTCCACCCCCGCAGCGCCTTTCGTCCTCGAAGCGCTAAAATATAACAGGAGCCGCTACCGGCCTCTTTCACAAGGAAACCGTAAGCTCAAAGTTTGAATACAAATTATTCAAGCTTCGGCACCCGAAGGCCCGAAGCCTGAAATTACTTTCGTCCCTTTACGCGATTGGAGCGTAGATTCAACCCTGCCTCGGACCGTTTAATTTCAATATAGACCATGCCGCCAAAGGCCAAAACGGCCATAATTTCAAACACTATTAATGCAGTCATCTTATTTCTCCTCCTTAAAAAACTCCTACGTCAAGAGAACGGCGAAACTTGAGATTCGGTTGCGCTATTTTGACCGAAAATCCGATTTTCGTTTTACTCGCTTGGCACTCGCCCCGGTTGCGCGCTAATTGAACAATTACACTGCACTAAAGACCTCTATGAAAGCATTCCCTGCCCCATTTTTATTCCTTTTGCTCCTCAGCCAATCCTATGCGGCCCCTTCCTCACTCATTCGACTCGAAGAACGCGACTTTGGAGAAGTCGATGACGGGTCAACCGTCCGGCAGTTTCTTCTTCGCAATGCGAATGGGATGACAGTGAGCGTCATATCTTACGGAGCTATCATCACCGAAATACAAGCGCCTGACCGCGAGGGAAACTTTCGCAATGTCATAGCCGGCTCTCAGTCATTGGACGACTATCTCAGCCGGTTCCCTGCCGCGGCCGTCATTGGACGCTTCGCCAATCGAATCAAAGACGGACGGTTTAAGATCGATGGCCAGACCTACCAAGTCACCCAAAACGCTAGAGGAAACCATATTCACGGAGGGGCAAAGGGTTTTGCCAAAGTCAATTGGACTGCCGATGCCTTGCCCGCCTCGGAAACGGAAGCCGGAGTGATCTTCTCATATTTCAGTAAAGACGGTGAGGAAGGTTACCCCGGTAACCTCATCGCAACTGTTACCTATACCCTCAACGACCGAAACGAACTATCGCTCGCGTACACTGCCAAAACGGACAAACCAACGATCGTTAACATCACCAATCACGCCTACTTCAATCTGGCCAACGAAGGAGGATTTGAAGATCACATCCTTTGGCTCAATGCCCACCAGTACACCCTCGCCGATGCTGATTTGCTTCCGACCGGCGAACTCGCTGCCGTGTCTGGATCTCCCTTTGATTTTACCGTTCCACAAACGATTGGCTGGCGGCTCGATCAGATCGGAGAACCGCATCCCAAAATCTACGACGACAACTTCGTTATCAAAGGCGGAGGAAACAAAATAGTCGTGGCCGCCCGTGTCCACGAACCCCAAAGCGGTCGATTCATGGAAGTAAGAACCGACCAGCCTGGCGTTCAGCTCTACACGGGTAACAAGCAGGGCTTTTGCCTCGAGACCCAGCACTATCCTGATTCAATCAATCACCCGCAGTTCCCCTCTCCCATAGTCAGACCCAGCAAACCTTTTACGAGCACCACCCAGTTCGTGTTCTCTGTTCAATAGCATGGTCCCAGCCGATTTTTCTCCCGATCTCTTTCCCAATCTTTTAATCCGGAACACGTGAATTCCTCCACTAGCTATTCAAAACGCGCTTTCGTCACAGGTGGCACCAGTGGCATCGGTCTTGCGATCGCTCGCGGGTTCTCAGAATCTGGATACCAGGTAGTCGCGGCAGGGATCGGTGACCTTCCTGAGTCGACGGACGGAATCGAGTTTAAAGCTTTGGATGTGCGTGACGAAGAATCCGTCATAGAAGCCTTTTCCGGTCTGGATCGACTCGATGTTCTAGTGAATGCCGCTGGAGTAATCCGCCGCCAAGAAGAACTTCAGCCGGAGATTTTCGACTCAGTCGTCGATATCAACCTAAACGGCACCATGCGAGCGTGCATCGCTGCTCGCTCTCTCCTCGCGCAATCAGGTGGATGCATCATCAACACCGCTTCGATGCTGAGCTACTTCGGCGGGGGCATAGTCCCCGCTTATTCCGCATCCAAGGGTGGCGTGGTGCAGCTAACCAAGTCTCTCGCGATCGCCTTTGCGGGCGACGGAATTCGCGTCAACGCAATTGCTCCTGGCTGGATTGAATCCCCAATGACCCAATCGCTCCGCGACGACCCCACCCGAAACCAGGCAATCATTGACCGCACACCCCTCAAACGCTGGGGTGCCCCCTCTGAGCTGGTCGGCCCCGCTCTTTTCCTTGCTAGCGCATCCGCTTCCTTTATTACCGGAACTGTTCTCAACGTCGACGGCGGATATGCCGCGATGTAATTTCTATTTAATTACCGAACCAGCAAATCCATCCCAAAATGCCGCTTTCCGAATCTGATCCGAACCCACGCGTGCCGTACCAGCACCCCATGCCGCCCGATGCTCAATCCGACATCGTCGTTCCCAACGCCATTCCCGATGACGATCGGATTTGGGTGCCGCAAGCCGAGGGGGTCTTTTTCCGGCCGCTGTGCCTCAACATATCCCAAGGCTATTGGATGAACATGCTCAAAGTGGTCAAAGCCGGGGTCCTATCACGCCACCGCCATCCCAATCCCGTGCACGGCTATGTGATCAAAGGACGGTGGCACTACCTCGAACATGACTGGGTAGCCACTGAGGGCAGCTACGTTTACGAACCACCGGGCGAGACGCACACTCTGGTCGTCCCCGACGATGTGGAGGAAATGATCACCTACTTTCAGGTCAATGGAGTCATGTATTATGTTGATCCCTACGGTAAACACCTTGGGTACGAAGATGTTTTCACCAAGATCGACATGTGCCGCAAACACTACTCAGCAGTCGGCCTCGGTGAGGACTACGTAAACCAGTTTATCCGGTAGTCCCAATACGCATCATCCAAGGTAGGGAGGACCGGCCCGGTCCTCCGCATAGGTTCTCGATATCGGAGGACCGAGCCGGTCCTCCCTACCATGGCTCTAGTTCATCAAAACCGATCCTACTTTATTGCCCCTCAACGTAGTTGGAGGGCGCTTCATTGAATGCCTTCGACTGGCCAAGCGGTATGCTCAGGCTTTTCCATTTGCCCCCCGCAAGGCTCTTCGATACAAACACGATTTGACCTACATGATAAGCGTAATGCGTCAACTGCCTTGCCATCGCTTGCAGCACGGTTAAACCCTCCCCTCGAATCGTGACCGTTCGCGACAAGTCTTTTGGTTCCAAGTCCTCCAACTCGGAGAACAACACTCTCCAAGATTCCTCCCACCGGGCGATCAGGTCCTCATATCGATCTGTATCCAAAATTTGAAATTCACTATCTCGATTACGCCATTCCTTTTCCCCATCAGTGGTCAGAAAGTCTTTCCAACGCGAAAGCATATTGCCCGCCATATGCTTATACATTAGCGCCACGCTATTGTCGCATTCACCCAAGGTCTGAAAGAACTGCGTCTCCGAGATTTGCGCGACCGCGTCATCCGCAAGTTTCTTTAGCCGACTGAACTCGCGGATCGACAGTCCAATGAAATCCTCAATTTCAGTCATCTGCCTTCACCCTCGAAACGAAACAACTATCGCCAAGCGAAGCGATCTCGTACCGCCACAATCACATTCAACTTTGCCAGTACAGGATAGATCTCCGCAAACAAAGCAGCATCATAATTCGCATTGTCACTTACGAAGGGCAGATTCTTGAGCACCTTTTTACCGTCTTCATTTTCAAGAAGATTCACATCCGTAACGATCCGGCTTATGTAGGTCAGAAAACCTGCCTTCACTTCGAACTCGTATCGGTCTTGAGACTCGTGACTCTTCGCGCCTGACAAGGACCAATCGTAGATCTCGTAGACACCGGGCTTCAGCGAAAAGGAGAAAAGACCCTTCTTGGGGACGAGCTTCTCGGGCTTCCCTAACCCGTCCTTCCGGCGAATGTAATACGTCACATTCGGCTTCGATCGCCCCAGATCACGCGCCACCACGGCCGTTGTTCCAAACAGTATGCCATTCGACCTCAGATCCAGCCAGGCCCCTTTGTTGGGGACCATCTTCTTTGCCAGACCGCTCTCGTAGGAAAATGCGAGAGCCAGAATGAACATGAGGCACAATGAGAGTTTGTCTTTCATGGATCCTTGTGAACACCGAAAACTATGCACCTGAGATTCGCTTGATCCATCCTTTCTTACTGGAAGCACCTTCTCACAAGGTTTTTCACGGGTATTTAAATCTTCCAGGAACGCAGTAAACCCCAGCGTAGCACTAGGACTGCAACTGGGGTGCGGCGACACTCATCAAATGGAGGCGAACAAGACTTTCTCTCGCGATCAATGCCTTGAGATCCTCATGAAGCAGTAATGTCTTCTCGCGGACTCCCGTCAACTTAGCGGCCTTTTCCAAAATCTGACTATCGATATTTAGCGTCGTTCTCATGCATAAAGGTCTGCATATTTCATACAGACTTCCATTTTCAATTCGACTCACGTGATTCCTAACGAAGAGCGGAAAGATGAATCACCTTCCATAGCACCCGGCCAAACATTCAGTGCCCCACTCCAAACGCGAAAAACCCCGGTCGCTTCAATAAGGCAGCAACCGGGGTTTGGAATTTTCAAATAACCCGCGAGGCCATCAAGCCGCCTGGGCTCGACAATCAGGCAAGATCAAATCGATCGAGATTCATCACCTTTTCCCACGCCTTGACGAAGTCCTGCACGAATGACTCCTTCGAGTCATCACAGGCATAGACTTCTGATAGGGCGCGAAGCTGGGAGTTCGATCCAAAGACCAAATCAACCGCCGTTCCTGACCATTTGAGTTCTCCCGTATTGCGATCTTTTCCTTCGAAAAAATGCTCGCAACGGGGAGACTTCTTCCATTCCAGGTTCATATCGAGCAGATTGACAAAGAAGTCATTGCTCAGCGTTCCCGGTTGCTTGGTAAAAACGCCCAACGGGCTTTGTCCTGTATTCGCATTCAAAACACGCAATCCACCAACGAGCACCGTCATTTCGGGAGCAGTCAGCGTTAACAAGTGGGCCCGGTCCAGCAAAAGTTCTTCGGTCGAACGATCTTCGTCTCCCTTGGAGTGATTTCGGAATCCGTCTGCCTTCGGTTCGAGCACCGCAAAGGATTCGACATCGGTCATCTCCTGCGACGCGTCGGTACGTCCTGGCGAGAAGGATACACTTACCTCGTGCCCCGCTTTTTTGGCCGCTTCTTCGACTGCCGCGCAGCCTCCGAGAACGATCACATCCGCAAGCGACACCTTTTTGCCACCTGAGGCAGAGTTATTGAAGTCGGTCTGAACCTGCTCCAATTTTTGCAACGCTCTGGCCAAATCTTCCGGGCTATTCACCTCCCAGTCCTTTTGAGGAGCAAGGCGAATACGGGCTCCGTTAGCTCCTCCCCGCTTGTCCGTACCACGAAAGGTCGAGGCAGAGGCCCAAGCGGTCGCAACCAATTGTGAAACCGTCAATCCGGAAGCCAAAATCTTGCTCTTTAGAGCAGCAATATCATCCGCATCAATCAAAGGATGATCCACATCGGGAACCGGATCTTGCCAAAGCTGTGGTTCTTGGGGAACCAATGGCCCCAGACAACGGGAACGCGGTCCCATGTCGCGGTGGGTCAACTTGTACCAAGCCTTCGAGAAGGCATCCGCAAACTGGTCGGGATTCTCGTGGAAGCGCCTGGAGATCTTTTCATAGACCGGGTCCACGCGAAGAGCGAGGTCCGTCGTGAACATGATGGGAGCGTGTCGCTTTGACGGGTCGTGGGCATCGGGAACGGTGCCATCAGCGGCCGCATCCTTGGGAATCCACTGAGTCGCGCCCGCGGGGCTTTTGGTCTTCTCCCATTCGTAGCCGAACAGGTTGTCAAAATACTCGTTATCCCACTTTATTGGATTGGTCGTCCACGCCCCTTCCAATCCACTGGTGATCGTATACTCCGCGTTGCCCGTACCAAAACTGTTCTTCCATCCGAGTCCTTGCTCTTCAAGGCTGGCTCCTTCAGGCTCCGGACCAACGTATTCGTTTGGATCGCCCGCGCCGTGCGCCTTGCCGAAGGTGTGTCCCCCCGCAATAAGAGCGACCGTCTCCTCATCGTTCATCGCCATCCGGCCAAAGGTCTCGCGAATATCCCTGGCTGCCGCGAGCGAGTCCGGATCTCCATTGGGGCCCTCAGGATTCACATAGATGAGACCCATCTGAACCGCTCCAAGCGGGTTTTCGAGTTCGCGGTCACCCGTGTAGCGCTCGTCACCCAGCCATTCGCTCTCGACTCCCCAGTACACATCGATTTCCGGTTCCCAAACGTCTTCGCGTCCGCCCGCAAAACCGTAAGACTTCAAGCCCATCGACTCGATCGCGCAAGTGCCCGTGAATACCATCAAGTCCGCCCAAGAAAGCTTGCGACCGTATTTCTGTTTGATCGGCCAAAGTAGCCGACGCGCCTTGTCTAAGCTCACATTGTCAGGCCAGCTGTTCAGGGGAGCAAAGCGCAGTGTGCCCGCCGACGCCCCGCCACGGCCATCTCCGATTCGGTAGGTGCCCGCGCTGTGCCAGGCCATCCGCACGAAAAGCGGTCCATAGTGACCATAATCGGCCGGCCACCAGTCCTGCGAAGTCGTCATCACTTCCTCGATGTCCTTCTTCAACTCATCCAAGTCAATCTTGCTGAACTCCTCAGCGTAGTTGAAATCCTCGCCCATGGGATCGGACATAGGAGAGTTTTGATGGAGGATTTGCAAGTTTAGCTGGTTGGGCCACCAGTCCCGGTTCGACTTGGAGCCTGCCGCGGTGTGCCGGCTCGCCGCTCCGCCCATCACTGGGCACTTGCTAATGCTGTTCATATCTTGGTCGGTACTCATAAATTACTTCAATTACTATCGGTTTTCAGAATGGGTTAGGATTTCGCCTTCGATTGGCAATCGGGGCACGAACCCCAGTAAATGACTTCTGCTTCGTCGATCCGGTAGCCGTGGTTGTCCTCGGCATCCAGGCAAGGCGCCCGGCCCTTTGCGCAATCGGTATCCACCAATGAGCCACACTCCCGGCACACTAAATGATGATGGTTGTCGACCCGGTCCTCGTATCGAGCGGCCAATCCGGCCGGCTGGATTCGACGTATCAATCCATGCTCTGACATCACATTAAGCGTGTCGTATACTGCTTGACGGGAAATCGCACCGATTTCGGACCGCACATGATCGCAGATCTCGTCGGCCATCGTATGGGGATGATCGCTCACCGCCTTGTGTACCGCCAAACGCTGAGCGGTGACCTGTAGGCCCGCTCCCTTCAACGCGGCAGATACATCTAGGGGTTCGGATAAAGACATCAAAATCCAGAACAAACCTAATTCTGGACTAGATCAAGAATTCATTTCAGAAATTCTTCTGGAGAACTAGCAACTAAACGCCTTCCCCACTTTCCTAAAACCGGACTCCAAACTCTCTAAACGAACATGAACGGGGATCAGCCCGAGAGATTGAAGATAAACCTTCCCTTATCCCAAAGGTTGGGCAATACTGCTCCAACAAGTTTATCTTGGTGGGGACCTCTCGCTGACTTTCGACCATTCTGGTCGGTCCAATCCGGTCGCCTCCTCTGAGTCTAGCTCGAATGAGGAGTTCCTATGGAAAGAAAGCACCCACTATCCGTGCTGGCGACGCAATCTATTGCTTCCCCAGCCCCCACAACCGTTTACAATGTCTCGGAAGTATCCCCCGATAATTCCGTTCGCTTCAAAACAGCCATTGCCTACTGCGAAGCGAATTTTGGCGGGATCGATGGAAAAACAGCTAACGGTCTCGTGCGGCATTCGGAGAAATACAAAATCCTCTCTATCATCGATAGCGAAAAAGCGGGGCTGGACACGGGCTTCGTTCTCGACGAGGAACCAAACGGCATTCCCATCGTTCGCAATCTAGCCGATGCCTTGAACCAGGCGGAACAGCTCCCGGACTATTTCATTTTTGGAATTGCGCCTGCGAGCGGTATGCTCTCGCCGACAGAACGCAAACTGGTGCTCGAAGCCATCGATCACGGGATGAACATCGTGAATGGACTCCACGAGTTCCTCAACGACGATCCAGAGTTCGTAGCCGCTAGCCTAAAATCGAATGTGGTTATTCGCGATGTTCGTAGACCCCGTCCCAAAAAGGACCTGCGTGTTTTCAGCGGCCATATCTCCAAAGTCACTTGCCCACGTATTGCTGTTTTAGGCACAGATTGCGCCATCGGCAAGCGCACCACCGCCACAGTTCTTACCCGAGAATTGGTTAAGCTCGGCATCAAGGCGGTGATGATTGGCACCGGCCAAACCGGCTTGATCCAGGGAGCCCGCTACGGACTAGCACTCGATGCCGTACCATCACAATACTGCGCAGGCGAGCTAGAAGCCACAATCGTGGAGGCATTCGAAGGAGATGATCCAGATATAATCATCGTCGAAGGCCAAGGCTCTCTAAGTCATCCAGCCTATTCGACCTCGAGCTTTATCCTCAGGGGAAGTTGCCCTGACGGTGTGATCTTGCAACACGCGCCAAAGCGGCAGCATCGGTGTGACTTCGACCAGATGGAGATGCCAACGCCCGTCTCTGAAATTAATCTCATCGAAACCTTTTCAGACACCAAGGTTATCGGCCTCACCCTAAACCATGAGGACATGACTGATGTCGAAGTTTCTTCCGCCATCATACGCTACCAACAAGAATTGGGCATTCCCGTCACCGACGCTCTATCCCGCTCCCCAGAGCATCTTGTGGAAATGGTACTCTCAGCATTCCCTCAAATTGGGGGAAGATTATCAGCCGGGGCAGCCTAACCGCGCCACGGTTGGAGATTGATCTCGACAAGATCTATCACAACGCGCGGACCCTCGTCTCAAGATTGGGAGAGCGGGGCATCTCGGTCACGGGTGTCACCAAGGCAGCACTAGGTTCCCCTGAGATTGCAAACACCTGGTTGCGAGCTGGCGTACGAAACCTCGGAGACTCTCGTATTGAAAACATAGCTACAATGCGACGTGCAAATGTCGCGGCATCAATGGAGCTCATTCGCTCTCCCATGCTCAGCCAACTCGACTTAGTTGTAGCCAATGCCCACCTAAGCTACAATACCGAAATCGAGGTAGTGCGTGGCCTTTCGTCGGCCGCCAGCAAAGCAAACCACACCCACGGCATCATACTCATGGTAGAACTAGGAGACCTCCGAGAAGGTATCATGCCCGAACACCTTGAGAGTGCCGTTCGCGAAACGCTCCTCCTCCCTAACCTTGTATTTCAGGGTATCGGGTCCAACCTCGCCTGTAGAAGTGGCGTTTCCCCCGACAGTCGAAACATGGCCGCGCTTTCTGCGCTCGCCGATAGTATCGAGGCTAATTTGGGCGTGAGCGTCCCAACCGTTTCTGGAGGCAACTCTGCGAATCTCGAATGGGTCCTAAGCGGAGCCGAAACAGGACGGATCAATCATCTACGCCTTGGGGCGGCGCTGCTTTTGGGACGCGAGCCGCTTCACCGACAAGTGATCAAAGAGCTGCATACCGATGCCATCACGCTCAAGGCAGAAGTCATTGAGTCCAAACGTAAGCCTACTCAACCCTGGGGCGAGATAGCCCAATCCGCATTTGGAGAAGTGAGTCCCACCTACGACAAGGGAAGCATCACCCAGACCATTTTTGCCATTGGCCGTCAGGATGTCGATTTCGCAGGTCTCGATCCTCCATCAGGAATAACAATCCTGGCAGCAAGCAACGACCACCTTGTCGTCGATTCGAGCAATTACCCGGGAGGGCTAGCCGTTGGAAGCGAAGTCCCCTTCCAGCTCAATTACAGTGCCTTGCTCCGCTCCATGACTTCTCCCTTTGTTACAAAAACAATGTATTCGCAGTTGGAACACAGCTGATTTTGAGTAAAGGCGTGCCCAAATGTTCGAAATCCATTTTCCTGATTACCGAACCCTTGTTTTTACTTTAACAATTGGCTTTCGATCACACTCCCGTGATCCCTTCCAACCGAATATCATGAAGTATCACCGGATACTTTTCAGGAACTGATTCATAATTTCAATACGCTTGGCGTCATAGAAGGCTTCCCCACCATGCTTGGCTCCGTGAAGCGGGATGAAGGTAACGTCTAGATCGAGCTCATTGTATTTACCCAGAAGTTCGATTGATTGATTGATCGGCATCTGAGGGTCCTGGTCGCCGTGGATCATCAGCAAAGGGGGATCCTTTTTGTCGACATGAAACACCGGACTGGCGAGTTGGGTCTCCTTGACGAGATCTTCCGGTTGTCCTCCAATGAAAGCATCCAATGCCGGCACTCGGACGCTCAGACCATGAGGTGTCGATTGATTGAGAATCGTGGTCAAGTTGCTCGCGCCATATAGGGACACAATTCCTTGAATGTCGGAAGAGACTTTTCCGTCGCCTCCCACCGCTCCTTCCAACCCTGCATGACCATTGGTTACGCCCACTTGCGCCGCCAAGTGACCGCCCGCAGAAGAGCCAATTACGAATACCCTATTCGCTCGTAAACCGTATTCCTTCTGATTTGCCCGCAGAAATCGAATGGCTCCTTTAATATCGTGTGATTGGGCGGGAAAACGCGCTTGACCGCTCAAGCGATAGTTCACGCTAGCCAACGCCCAGCCCTTGTCCACAAGTCCGAGTATAGGCACTTTTTCCTTCGAGCCGGATCGCCATGCGCCTCCATGTATCCAAACGATCAAGCCGTTATTCGCTTTCCCTTTGGGCTGATAAAGGTCCAGAGCCAGAGGAATGTCCCCAACCGTTGCGAATACAATGTCTTTGGTAACGTTTCGTTCCATAGCCCCTAAACTGAATGGCATGGCGCTAACTAAAAAGATCAACGCGGCCCCATATCTCAAAATTCGATCGATCATGAACCGATCTCATTCCGGAGCGTGAAAAAGACAACGCTTTTTAAACGGAGAATCTAGCAGGAGTGATGGGACTGCCCTTCCAACCAAGACGGCTAACCGGATGACCGGGCCCGGTCTTCCCTGCCACAAAAGGTCCCTCAAACCTCCACCAGGAGATCATTGGCATAGAGTAGCTTAACGAGCTCTACGTCCGCAAAATGGTTGCCCTTGAAATCGGTGATGTCTCCCACAAAGCGGCCTTCCTCTATCAGGGCCAGGGCAGCGACGAGGTCCAGAATGGCTCGATGCCAGGCCGCCTCAAGAGACTTGCCTTCGACTTGGTGCGTAGGCTCGTTCACATAGCCGTTTTTCCCCGCCACGAGAATGTTCTTTTTGTTGTATCCGATATTACGGACATCAGCAAAGATTTTCCCGAAGGTTCGAATGAACATCATTTGCCTCCAGGTCGCATTGGTGCGGGCGGTTGAACCATGATCGAACGAGCGTTCATTAAGCACGAAACGGATACGCTGCTGGCCGATCGCATTGGGAAAATCGCGAGCGCAGTCGACTCTCAATCCCCGGTCGCCGGGCTGGCAAGGAGAAACGGTCGTGAACCCATCGTGAGGCGTGCCTATGGTGACCGTTTCCTTTACCGTGAAATATTTGACCTTTCCAGGGCACTCTTTGCGACCTGCTTCCTTCAAAGCCGTCACCAAATCCTCACTTCCTGCATTAAACAGAGGCGGATCTCCGGACTTCATACGGATCATCAAGTTGTCCACGTCCATGCCCGCCTTCAGGGCGATGATGTGCTCAACCAGTCGAGCGTAGTTGTGCGGCGATCCGGACCGCAGAACGATATTGCTGACTACTTTTCCGGTCGTCCAAACGTTTCGCACGGACACTTTAATAGGTCCTGAATCCGGCAGGTCCTCCCGGTCAAACCACCACCCAGGTTGGTCGGTTGGCTCCAGCCTGAGAGTTCGAATCTCGTCTTTCGCAAAGGTTCCCGGCGCACTCACTTCCACTGGATTCGCGATCGTCAAAGGGCTTTCATGCGACGGTCCCGCCGAATCCTCGCTCCAGTCTTGGTCGACCGGCAATCCACTGAATCTTTGGTACGACCGTTCCAAGGCATCCTTGTTGCCATCCAAAATTCTTCCAAAGTCGAAGTCTCGGGCCATCGGGGAATCGTCATCGCTTAATTGGAACGCTTTGCAAGCTTTTCGAAGGCAAATTTTGACGAGCGCCTCGCCCATTCCTTGAAAGCTCCCACCGTCCGTCTGAGAATCCCGGCCGAGGTAATGCCATAAGCGAACCTAATACGATGCCTGCATAGCAAAAAAAACCATTGTACCTTCTTCGCTCCTTTCTCAGTCTGAATCCCTCATTTCTTGCGGAGATTGCATCTTTTCCAACCCCGGAAACAAACCACCGATTTACCTAGTTAAGCAGCTTACTATCAGCTTCTTATACTCAATTTAAACCACATTAAGACCATGATAGCCTCCAAACCAAAGTATCCCGGAATTCGAATCACTACGAACGGGAATCAACTTGTAGCCCTTTACACCGAAGCGCGCATCACCGAAGCAGGCGTCTTTTACCCGATCACCCCCTCCACCGAGATGGGTGAAATGTACGAATTTGCTCGAGCCAAGGGTCAACTCAACGTTTTCGGCCGCCCCACCATTGCCATCGAATGTGAGGGAGAGCACGCCGCCCAAGGAGGAGCCATCGCCCAATCGGTTACGGGGAAACGTACGGTCAACTTTACTTCTGGCCAAGGAATCGTCTACGGGGTCGAGCAATACTATCACGCTCCCGGCAAATTGAGTACGATGGTTCTCGAGGTGGCCGCACGCGCTCAACGTTCACTGCGGACACGACGACATTTACGACGCGCTCGATGTAGGCTGGATCATGCTCTTCGCCAAAGATGCCCAGCAAGCAGCAGACCAAGCGGTGATCCTTCGCAAAGTAACTGAGAAAGCGCTCACACCTGGCATGAACATCCAGGATGGATTTCTAACCTCCCACCTGGAACGTACCTTTCTCAAGCACGAGTCTGGCTTACTTAGGGAATTCCTCGGCTCGCCTGACGACATCGTTGATTGCCCCACGGAGTCGCAACGCCAACTGTTCGGTCCCACCCGCCGAAGGATCCCCAAGACAATCGACTTGACCAATCCGGCCCTCATCGGACCGGTGCAAAACCAGGAGCACTACATGAATGGCGTCGCTGCTCGTCGCGACAATTTCGTCGAGCCCATTCTCGACTTCCTGGCCGATGCTTATTCCGAATGGGGACAACTTACCGGCCGCCACTATTCTTTCGTCACCGAGTACAATACAGACAATGCGGACACTGTATTCGTTTCATTGGGATCGGCAGCAGAAAACATAGAAGCAGCCATCGACCATATCAAGGAAAGCCGAGGTGAAGAAATCGGCTCCGTTCATCTCAATGTCATCCGTCCCTTTCCCGAAGCCGCGGTCGTGGAAGCGCTGGCTGGCAAGAAAAATATCATCATTATTGAGCGGACAGACGAGCCCATGGCGGGCGACAATCCGCTGGCTCGAGACGTGCGCACCGCACTCACCAAGGCGCTCACCAATCACGCAGGCAATGCCTACGCGAACATTCCTGCCATATCTCCCGAAGAGATGCCTCGCATCTATTCAGGTATCTATGGACTGGGTTCGCGCGACTTCCGTCCGGAGGACATTCTCGGGGCCTACGAGTACACGCAAGGCAAGATCAAGCGCCAAGACGGCAAACACAAGGACGACGGCGAATCCTATTTCACCTTGGGAATCAACCATCCTTACAATGTCCGCTCCGCCGAAAGACCCTCCCTCCTGCCCAAGGATGCGATCGCGGTTCGGCTTCACTCGATCGGTGGCTGGGGAATGATCACTACGGGGAAAAACCTCGCAGAGATCATCGGCGAACTCGGTACCTATGTAGCTGAAAGAGACAACGTCGTCGACGAGCAAGGACATCCGAAAGAAGTGGTGCATGTATCCGCTAACCCCAAATACGGTTCGGAGAAGAAAGGAGCTCCCACCGAGTATTTCATGACTGCGGCGCCTGAACGCGTCCGCGTCAACTGCGACCTCCGACACGTCAATGTCGTCCTTTGCTGCGACCCCAAAGCCTTTACTCACATCAATCCCATCGACGGCCTAGTCGAGGGCGGGGCCTTCGTCTGGGAATCGGCAGAGTCACCCGAAGAAGCCTGGCAACGCATCCCTCAAAAATACCGCCAGGAGATTATCGACAAGAAGATTCGTGTATTCATTCTTCCAGGATTTAATATTGCTAAGAAGGCGACAAACCGGCCTGACCTACAGCTTCGCATGCAAGGCAACTCATTCCTGGGAGCCTTTTTCAAGGTATCCCCTTTCCTGAGGACCTTCAACATTGACGAAGACCATTTCAAAAGCGTAGTCCACTCTCAATACAACAAGAAGTTCGGCAAATTCGGCGATGCGGTTGTCGACTCCAACATGGAAGTCATGACAGAGGGCGGCTCCCTCCTGCAGGAGGTGCCTTACGGCGATGTTGAGGCTCCTGACTTTTCCGCTATGCGAGGCGAGCTTCTTTTGCCCAAAAACACAGATTGCGGCGGTAAATGTGGCTGCGCCCCTCACGACGAGCAGCCCGAAGGGCTTCCCATGTACCAGATGGAAACCTTCGACAAGGAATACCGAGCGGGCTTCGGCTACAATCAACCCGCATCCCCTCTCGCCGCCGTCGGAGTAATGGCATCGGCCTCGGGCGCGACGGCATCCAAGTACGGGGCGCGTCGTGAAACTCCAAAGTATTTCCCTGAAAACTGTACCCAGTGCATGGAGTGCATCACCTCCTGCCCGGACACGGCCCTTCCCAATGCTGCCCACGACCTGCAAACCATTCTGCAAACCGCCGTGGACAATTATGTTACCGACGAGTCGCAACGCGAAGTAATCCGCAATGCGGTTCCCGATGTCGATACAGCGATTCGCGACCGCATGGCGGAAAACGCAAAAAAGAAGGAAGGCGAAACGGTTCGCGAACTGGTGATGGGGATTGTGCGACAGAACGAGTCGGTTTCGCAATCGGCCGCCGACGAGCTAGACGCCATTCTGGAAATTCTTCCGCTTTCCTACCTGAAAGTACCCGCTGTCTTCTTTTCGCTCGAACGAAAAGAAAAAGGGGCTGGCGGCATTTTCTCTATATTCGTATCCGATCTTTGCAAAGGATGCGGGCTGTGCGTGGAAGAATACGGCGACCACAATGCCCTCAAGATGGTTGAGGATACCGAGGAGTATAACGCCGAGATCCTTTCGGCGACCGAATTTATGCGACTTCTCCGGGATACTGATCAGCGATTCCTCGGAAAGTACGACACGGAAACTCCCGAAGAGTCGCGTCCGGCAGCCTGGAGGAATCATCTGATGGTTAATCGCAACTACGATGCCCTCACCTCGGGTGACGGGGCCTGCGCGGGTTGCGGGGAAAAGCCGATCCTCCACTCCATCGCCTCGGTGACAGAAGCCTACATGCGACCGGCATTCCACAAGAAGGCCGACCGGCTTACACAAAAAGTGGAAGACTTGAAAAGGGATGGCATCGCTCTTCTGGAAAAACTGGCTGATGAGGATCCAAAAAGCTACGCTTTGTGGAAACGGATCGTCGCCCACATCATCATGGGGCTAGGAGGTGACTCTGAAGAGGATACCGACGAGCGAATGAAAGAGCGTGGCGAAATTTCCGATGCAGAAGCGATCGAAGCCATCTGCCTTATCCTCGAAAGAGAAGCGTTTAACCACAAGCATTTGCAATCCTTGGACGGACGTCTCGCGAACGGGATGTCGGTCATGGCCATGGGAGCCCACACCGGTTGCAATACAGTCTACGGTTCCACTCCACCCAATAATCCGCATCCGTATCCATGGCTCAACTTGCTCTTTCAAGATGGCGCGACAATTTCCTGGATGATGGGTGAAAGCTTCATGATGGACAACGCTCGCCGTTCCATCATCCCCGAGCGCATGATCGACCATTTGGATGGCACCGACTCACTCGATGAAGCAACTTACTTCAACTATACGCATTTCACCGACGCGCTCATGACCGATGCGGAAGTGAAAGAGCTTCCTAAAGTGTGGTGTGTCGGCGGCGATGGCGGAATGGGCGATATTGGATTCCAGAACGTTTCCAAGGTCATTTTGCAGAATCGACCCAACGTAAAGTTGCTCATGCTAGACACGCAGGTCTATTCAAATACCGGTGGCCAGAATTCAGATCACAGCCCGATGACCGGCGGATTCGACATGAACCAAGCGGGCGCTGCGAGCCAAGGAAAGCTTAACGAGATGAAGAACGTCGCCGAGTGCTTCCTCAATGGCCACGGGTCTCCCTATATCGCCCAAGTTTCCATGGCGGATTCCGCCAAACTCTACACCAGCATACTCGAAGCCTTGGAATACCGCGGAACCGCCTACTTCCAAAGCTACACGACTTGTCAACCTGAGCATGGAGTCGCGGACAATATGGCCACAAAGCAAGCGATACGCGTTCGTGAGAGTCGCTGCCTGCCCGAATTCGTCTACAACCCGCAGTTGGGAGAAACCTACGACGAGGCCCTCAGCTTAAAGGGCAACAAAAACACAGACCGAGACTGGTGGCAGGCCAAGATGAGCGAGACGAAAGAGCCTTACGCGTTCACCATTTCTCACTGGTGCGCCACCGAAGCAAGGTTCCGCCAGCATATTATGAAGGCATCTGCCGAGGAAATTGAACATATGGAGCACCTCGAAGACGTCCTCGTTCGGGTCACTCAGCAAGACGTCGTCTATCGGCGTTATGTAGATCCCAACAGTCGAGCTTACGTGCCCGATTTCGGAAGCTACATCATTTACGACGCGGGCAATGGAAAGCACATTCCCATGAAGCTCTCGCGGCAAATGGTTCTTTTTAATATCGAACGCCGCAAACCCTGGCGCTTGCTTCAGTCTCATGCGGGACAA
>Ga0233450_10002537_pt1 | contig 17872 bp, 26 predicted proteins | sample 011ome_30_FD_189956 | JGI IMG/M metagenome (GOLD analysis project Ga0233450, IMG submission 189956) | Coastal salt marsh microbial communities from the Groves Creek Marsh, Skidaway Island, Georgia - 011501CT (spades assembly) | ecosystem: Environmental > Aquatic > Marine > Intertidal zone >... | reverse complement strand
TACCGCACTTTTCCTTACATACACTAATGTTTTCAAAGTTGTCCGTAATTTTGCGATAACCAGGTCCAGCAAGTATCTCTTCAACACTGTGGTTATATATACTCATACTTTCTAAATCTTCCGGTGTTAGTCCAGCACCTTCAATCATGCGGTTATCCTCACTTCTCATATAACAGCAAGGATAGTAGATACCGTTACTGCCTATAAACTGAGCCCAGTTTTTAACATTAATACATTGTGGATATACACTTTCAGTTTCGTATTTTTCTTCTTTCTGTTGTTGTGATTGTATTACATTATCATATTTTGCTGTATTAGTAGTTTTTAGATTCTTTTCCTCAGTAACTTTTCTAACTCTTGGATGAATTTGTATTCTTAATCTAGGAGGCTTAAGATGTTTAATGGATTCATAATATTCTTCTAGTAGATCAAGGTTTTCACTAAACTCTTCAATAGGAATAGTTTGTCCTGGTTGGGCTCGTTTAGTATGTACTAGCATAAACTGTCGCATACCCAACTCCCATGCTTTGTCATACGCAGCTTTAATATCTTTAAAACTACTGTTGTATCTAAAAACAATATACTTCCAACGTGTAAATTTACCCGCCTCATTCAGTATACGAATACCACGCTCAATACTTGGCCAGTGACCATTAACACGATACGTTGTAAAATTATCTGGCGGTCCATCAATACTAAAGACCATACCATGTAGTTTTCCTTGTACTGGATCAGGCATCGCTTGGGCTATTTTGTGCCATGTTTCTTCTTTTACATAACTGCCGTTCGTATCAAAATTAAACTCAATATCACGTTGTTTAAGTATCTCAATAATCTTATAAGCATCAGGATTATAGATGCCGTCGCCAAAACTACCACCAAAATATACTTTGGTTACAGTATCGTCAATAGCATCTATTAACTTGTCAACATCGAGATGTCCATTGTCCCATCTCTCTCTGTCTTTGACTTGTCTAACTCGTGGGCAAACAGGACAACTAAGTGTACATTTACTTGTTAGTTCTATTTCAAGTGTATTACTTCTTGGGAATTGTACCATAAGGAATTCCAGTCATTTCTTTATATTCATCTAACCACATTTGTTCATATTGTTGTCCCCATACATCGTTCCAGGGACCACCATTGGTAAAATGTAGTGCTTTAGGCGTTGCCTCTGCTACGCCATATTCTCCAACCAGCCAGTTCCAACTATAACTAATATCACCTATTTCTCGATCATGACACCAATGAAAGCGGTGTAGCCATTCAGCACTTCGGTTTGACACGGTCAGTGGTGTTAGTTTACGACAACTTGGATGATTGTTATTGAATATCATAAAACTACTCCAGTTTTTTCTAGGAAGAGCAACTTGCTCGTGTCCCCAAAATTTAACTGGTTGTTTGGGATCATAAGGTAAGTGCCTTACACAAAACACAGCATAATCATCAGCATATGGTTCGCGATTAATTCTATCAAATAAACTTGTAATATCATGTGTAAATAAAAAATCGCTATCACAAAACATACTCCAACCTTTATAGTCGTTCAAAAACGGTACTAAAAAACGAGTGTATGTAAATTCTGTGCTAGCAGGAGAAAGAGGATCTCGATAATAGGCACCACTTTCTCTTAGTTCATGCTGTTTTAAATGCTGAACGCTCAGCGTATACCTAGCATGTTTGTAAATACTGTATTCACAAACGTCACTGGCATCTTGTTGTTTACTATCCCAACCTATATAAATCTTCATTGATTCCTTCTGTGCGAGCTAATACAAGGTCTTGTATTTTCAAAGAAAAGAGCTCTGCTTTCAATATACTTCCAGTGTGTATCGTTCAAACTTTTTGGGAAGTGAAAGTATCTACTTGGATACCAAACACCATTATGGTGTACAAACTTATATTTACCCAGATAAAAATCACCGTTTTCAAATCGTATTTGTCTAAACAATTTTTTATCAGCAAACATTCCCATACGATGTACACCGTCACGATAACTTAAATGCGGTAAAGTTAAACTATAATCGCCACCGGTGATTGTTCCATATTTTTGTAACCCTTTGTGTACGCCACTGGCAAATGGTTTAAAATGATTATTGCCCCCGGTATCATATCCTTCCTGAGTAAATGTTACATCACAATATTCTAATTCAAATGTATTGTGTAGTATTTGTGGAAACATAGCACAAAACTCTTCTGGAGTTTCCACTTCTTCGTATCCCTGAGTCCATATCCAGGGTGTGTTATCCAGTTCAGGATACCAGATATAAAAGCATTTGACGTCTTCCAGTGGATTGAGAAACGTGATTACAAACTTTTTATCACTGCCTGGATGACTTGCTACATTTCTACCTGTTTGTATTAGTTGTACTGGTGCTTCTTGACCATTACGTTCTATATCCTGATCTAACCAGAAAAGTTTGTAAAATTGATAGCATAAATACAACTGTTCGTTTTCACTATTCCATTCGTTTGGCATACTCTTTTCAACAAAGTAGTCCTTTACACTGTCTGGAACTTCAGCAAAACGATCTATCATACGGCTGAGTAAACCAACCATATGTCCACAAGTGCTACTCTTGGTGTCACAATCATAGGCACTCCGTAAATGCTCACCCTGTACAGTGCAACGTAATATTTTTGCTCTGCCAGTAGTGTTCATCCAGGAATAAAATTTATTGAGGGCTTCTAGATTACTAGAAGAAATGCTTGACAAATACATTGGTTGTCCGTATAATAAATACTAATATAACTTATTTATCGTAAGGAATCTAATGCTAGACGTATTCATGCTCACATTCGGTGAGCCCGAAGCGGATGCTAATTTTGAAAAACTATTAGAAAAAGCACCGCATGCCAAACGCATTGATGGGATAGTTGGACTATTGAACGCACACAAAGCATGTGCCGAGGAAAGCAGAACCACATACTTTTATGTTTGTGATGCTGATGCCCAGATCAAAGACAATTTTCAATTTAATTTTACCCCAAGTAGACGAAAAGAAGCCTATCCTGGTGTCCCAGAAACAGAATGCGTTTTTACATATCGAAGTCATAATCCTATCAATGATCTATTGTATGGATATGGCGCAGTAAAGTTATTCCCCAAAAAGCAATTACTGGCCTGTGAGGAATTCAAAGTAGACATGACCACAAGTATTGGAGCAAAATTTGTTCCTAAATTTGAGATCAGTAATACAACAGCGTTTAACACTGATCCGTTTAACACTTGGAGAAGTGCGTTCCGTGAATGTACTAAACTAGCAAGTGGTATTATTGACAACAAAAAACAAGTTGATGATATGTACCGTTTAGAAGTATGGTGTACACGAGGGGAAAATAGACGCTATGGCGAGTACGCCATTATGGGTGCTGAACAAGGTAAAGACTTTGGCACACACTATAAGTATAATAAAGAAGCACTCCGTAAGATAAATGACTGGGCATGGTTAAAGGAACAATTTAATGAAGCACTCTGAATTTGTAGAAAAGTATCATTGGTTAAATGGACTAGATGAATACTTTAAACGTGAAACACAGGTAATAGATGGTGTAGCACAAAATGAACGTTGGGAAGTAATATTCAAAGCACTGTTTCACAACAATTGGTATAGGAAACGAGATTTAATCCTGGAACTAGTTCAGCGAGATAAAAGTGATGATGTACATGTAAAAAGTTGGTTAAATGTACTGCTCATGGATCATATTGAAGTAGATTATGATAAGCCACAACTTATTATCAGTCTACTCCGTAAGTACATGAAGGAGGACATACTACTAAGCAACATGGTAAACTTTATGAACTACTGGGTAGATGATAACGGCGAGTTTGGTGATGCTCCTGATCTAGGAGACTTCCTCAGCAGAGGACAGATAATGAGTAAACTCTGGCTTGCTGATGAACTTGAGAAAGTAATACCACGTAGTGAAAGACTGGGTAATGTAGTTTTTTATGGTGGTTGGTATAACTTTTTTGCCTACATGTTATATCACAGATGGGACGTAGACAGTATTTACAGTCTTGATATGGATAGTAAAACAATTGAACCTTGTAAAAGATTATACCCTGGTGAAGTTGAAGAACATAGATTTTTTCCTATACATACAGATGTAAATAATCTGAAATGGGAAGACAACGAGTTATTTTATCCAAAGATGAATCTCAAGAACCGTAAAACAGATCATTATCAGAGTATGGTTGATTCATGGATTGAAAAACAAGAAAAAAAGTATACAGAAAGACTACAAGAAAAAGAAGCAGAAATACGACAAGGATATACCACGCCTGAAGAAATCAGAGAAGGATTGTATGCTGATAAAGAAGATGTTTTTGCCCGGTTTAAAAAAGCGGCAGAATTAAGTAATTTTAATAAAATTGGCAAAGTAGATTTGGTTGTTAATACTAGTTGTGAACACATGAATAACCAGTGGTTTGAAGATTTACCTGACGGACAACTAGTAGTATTACATCAAAACGATTACTTTGACAACGAGCAACATGTAAACTGTTGTAGAGATCTTAACGACGTTAAGAAAAAGTATCCCATGAGCGAACTATACTATGAAGGCGAACTTGATACTTATTTGTACAATCGCTTTATGCTTATTGGTAGAAAATAATGGATCCAGAAATTATAGTCTATAATACTATGGACTTTACTAGGATTATGGAAGGATCTTTCGCTACCTATGACGCTATTGCTAATATAAGCAGTCAAATAACAGCAATGGGTGTATACTATGGTGTTGATTGGGATCTGGGCGAAGTATTTTATGATACTGATGGACAACAATGTATACAACTAGAATTCAAAGACAGCGCCACGGCAATGATGGTAAAACTTAAAGGTATAAAAAATCAGTTAGGAAATACAGTATGAGTGATGAAGAAGTAGTTATGACAATGACTGAGTTTGATATGTTTTTGGACGAACTCAGTACAAGAGAATTACAGAGAGAAGCGGCTAGAGCAATTACTACACAGCCTGCTGACAATAACAGTATTTTTAGGTTTAACAATGTTGCTAGACATAATAGTTTGCTATGGTATAAAGCAGTGATAAAAGATTATGTCATGGAACATGGTGGTATGCCCAGTGAAATTGGTCCTGGGGTTGACGTGACGTTTGTATTAGATGATTGAATTATTACTTGTTAACGCAACCTATGTAGCATATAGGTTGGTAGTAACGGCACATATTGTAAAGTTCTTTAACCGTTACATGAACTATTACTTGGCTGTACTAATTGCCGCACAGGTAAGTTTTGCTTATGACAACGGATTATTTGCTTTTTTGTTTGATGCGTCAAACATACCCAACATAAAAGACTTGTTGTGGGCAGATGTACAATATACTTTAAGAGTTATAGCCGCTTGGTGGCTTATTAAACAGCTCTGGGATTGGTTAAAAAATTACTACCTAGCAGTGTTTATTGGCGCAGAGATTACCTTTGTTGTTGATTACTTTATTTTTGATGGGATTTACTAATGTATAAAGTAGAAGATATTAAAACAGTTCACTTGGAAGTTACGCAAAGATGTAATGCCGCCTGTCCAATGTGTGATCGTAATGAGAATGGCGGTGCTGTTAATCAGCATATCAGAGGCAATCTTAAAGAGCTCAGTTTAGAAGATTGTAAACGTATATTTCCACCAGAATTTATTGGTCAACTTAACACAATGTATATGTGTGGTAACCTGGGTGATCCTATCGTTGCTGAAGATACACTGGAGATTTTTCGATACTTCAGGGAACATAACCCTAAAATGTGGTTAAGCATGAACACAAATGCTGGCGCCAGAACTACAGAATGGTGGCAAGAACTTGCCAGTATCTTTGGACGTATGGGTGCTGTTATTTTTAGTGTAGATGGACTAGAAAATACAAACCATTTGTACAGACAAGGCGTTGTGTGGGAACATGTAGAGCGTAGTATGAAGGCATTTATTGGTGCTGGTGGTAGAGCTCGTTGGGATTATATTATCTTTGAACATAGTGAAGATGATGTAGAACGTGCTGAACAACTTGCTAATGAATGGGGTTTTGAGAAGTTTATGAAAAAGAAGACTGGGCGTTTCTTTAGCAGTGCTAAAAACAAAGGCAAGGAAACGCATCAAGCACAGAACCGCAAAGGGCAAGAAACAGTAACACTTGCGAAACCCAAAAAAGCAGAGTATCAAAACTTAGCACTGCTTAAAGAAAAAGAGATTGAAAAGACTTATGGTAGTATGATGGATTACTACAATAAGGCAAAGATTGATTGTAAAATACTAAAAGACATGAGTATCTTTGTAACCGCAGAAGGGCTGGTTATGCCTTGCTGTTGGACCGCTGGACGCATGTACAAGTGGTGGCACAGCGACTATCGTGCCGAACAAGTGTGGGATTTTATTGACCGTGCTGGCGGCAAGGATGGTATCAATGCCATTGAAAAAGGACTTGACAAAGTCTTTGAAAGTGGTATAATGGAAGATATTAAGAGAAGTTGGACTCTCGAAAGTATCAAGGCGGGCAAACTTGGTGTGTGTTCACAAAAGTGTGGCACTGAATTTGACCCATTCGCAGAACAGTTCAAGTAAGAATGGCCGTTTTAAACGCATTATGATCAAAAAAGGCTTGACATTTTCTAAATAATATCATATAGTTATAGTATTAAATCTAACAAAGGAGAACTCTAAATGAGTGTAACTAAAGACGTAGTACAAGACGTTGTAAAAATGACAGCAGGTCTTGGTTTTATTAGTGCCGTTAAAATTACAGGCACAGATGCTGAAACAACTCTTGACGCAATGGATGCAGAACGCACTGTTATTCTTAAAGCAAAACTTCACAATCCTGTGACAGAGTTTAACGGTGAGTTTGGACTAGGCAACCTTGGTTTCCTAAGTGGTGTAACTAATCTAGCAAACTACAAAGAAGATGACGCAACTGTAGAAGTTGTTAATCGCGAACGCAATGGTGTAAGTACGCCGGATCACTTGTTGTTTAAAGACAAAGACGGAAACACTGACCAATATCGTTTTATGAGCAAAGAGATTATTGAACAGACACTACAAACTGTCAAGTTCAAAGGTACAGATTGGGACGTCACATTTGAGCCTACAAAAGCAAAAGTAGGTGAACTACAGGCTATTGCTGGCATTTATGGTGGTATTGAGCCTAACTTTACTGTTAAGACAGACAACGGTAACCTTATTGTTACAGTAGGCGCCGCTGATGGATCATTTACAGGTAAGCGAACATTTGCTACAAATGTAGAAGGTGAACTTAACGAAGGCTATGCTTGGCCATTGGGACAAGTATTGGCAATTCTTAAACTTGGTATGTCAGGACAGTGTGTGATGCAGATTTCAAAGCGAGGTGCTTTGCAGATCAGTATTGATACTGGACTTGGTAAATATGATTATATCCTCCCAGCAATGACGGTGTAAACCTTGGCTAATAAAATTAACTTAACAGAACGTAATAGAGACTATGCGGTATTTTTACCAAGCATCAGCAGTTTTTACGATCGTACAATCAGCAAATACAGAGAACAGGGCGATGCCTTTTTTCCTCCTGAACGTATTCCTGCTGGATTTGAAGATGGTCTAGACGGCTGTGACTTCCTAAAACCAGACGCATACTACAATTACAAATGGAGTTTGTATAGTGCTGGCCATGCTCAGTTAGATACAAACAAAGCTCTTGTACATGATAACATGGTACAAGGCAGAGACCGAAACACCAGTTTTGTGCTTGGTGATAGTGGTGGTTTTCAGATTATTAAAGGTGTTATCCAGTGTGACTGGAAAAACTTTAAAACTGATGACAGTTTGAGACATACAATTCTCAACTGGTTAGAACACACCGCTGATTACAGTATGATACTTGATATTCCTACACTGGCGGCAGAACCTACATTCAGAGAACGAACTGGTATCAGTAACTTTAATGAGTGTTTGGATTATACCGACTTTAATGTACGGTGGTTTATTAAAAATCGTAAGCATCAGACAAAGTATCTAAATGTTATGCAAGGGCGTAACTGGAACGAGGCTGAGTACTGGTACGAGAATATGAAGCAACATGACCTAGATGGATTTGCTTTTGGTGGTAGCACTAAAAACGACATTAACATTGTGTTGCGTACACTAATCAAGATGCGTGATGATAAGCAACTTGAACAAGGTAAACGAGACTTGCTACACTACTTGGGTATTAGTAGACTTGAGTGGAGTGTAGCCTATACTGCTATCAAACGTGCGTTGCGTGAGCATGTAAATCCAAATATGGAAGTAACGTTTGACTGTGCTAGTCCGTTTATTGCGACAGCCAAAGGACAGATGTACACACAACATGTACACCGAAACGATCGTTTTGGTTATGTGATGGACAGTGCTGTTGATAGTAAAAAACTTTCACAAACTAATTTGCCATTCCCCTGGAGTAGTCCTATTGCTGATAGGCTTACAATGGGAGATATTTGTTGGTATGCTCCTGGTATGGTCAACAAGATTGGCAAAGAAGGTAAAACAAGTTGGGATAGTTTATCCTACTTCTTGTTAATGGCGCACAATGTCTACCAACATATTGAAAGTGTACAACGTGCTAACGCACTAACAGATAGTGCCACTAAACTTTATCAACCTGACTATCGTCAGTGGCGTAGAGTTAAAAATGGTAGTAAAGAGGATCAGTTCGACGCATGGGTTCCAAGAAACGTATTGTATCTAGTAAACTTTATTGATGAACTGTTTAAAAGCGAGACTCCATACACAATGTTAGATGACGCAGAACAAATGTTGGCTAACTTTAATGGATCAAAGAGTATTAAATCAAGCAATGCGTCGTTTAACAACTTATTTGAAGTAGAGGAGCCAGAGAATGATTTTGATGGTGAATTTACAGATGATCAAGCCGAGGAGGCAGAAGCGTTTCTCGAAGCACTTAATTAAGGAGGTATTTAATGGCAAGTGTTAAAAAACTGGAAGCACACAAAACACAACTGGAAAATAAGCACAAAGAACTTGACAGTCAGATAAAAATAATGTATAAAGCATATGAAGATGATTTAGACATTAATCAACTGAAAAAGGAAAAGTTGGCCATTAAACGAGAAATTGAAACCATTTCTGAAGAAATAACAAAACTTACTAAGGAGTAATACAATGGTAAAAAAGGTAAGACTAATTGATGACGAGGTAACAACTGTGGCAGAGGATACTGAATCATCAGTCGAAGCACCAGCAACCACCGGAAGCGGAACTTTTTCAGCAGAAGAAAAAGAGCAACTGATGAAATATGCTGAAGCAATTGACTGGAAACTTTGGGAAATTCTTAAACTTTTAAGAACACAAACTGAGGACAAATAATGCTTGAAGTAGCACAACGCCAAATCTGGGTAACATTCCAGAAAGAAGGCATTCACTTGTACCCAGCCGCGAAGGATGATCCTGCGCTGGCTACTGGTGATGAATATGATGTGTCCTTTTTAGGCGTAGCACACAGACACATTTTTCACTTTCGTGTAGCAATTGATGTGTTCCATGATGATAGAGACATTGAATTTATTCAGTTCAAACGTTGGCTAGAAAAACTATATGCTGAAAAGACTCTGGAACTTAACCATAGATCATGTGAAATGATTGCTGAAGAACTAGCACAAGTCATTCACGCAAAGTATCCTAACCGTTCAATTACAATTACAGTGGCAGAGGATAACGAGAACGGTGCCACATTAACTTTTAATCCAATAGAGGAATAAAATTATGTCAGTTTTTATTGGCGGCATTTACACACTTCAGGATATCAAGTACGATCTCCTAAAAATTATCGAGCCATATGATGGCTATATGTATAACCAAAACAGTACGAACGAAGTAGTTCGACTATTCAATGCTTTCCTTGGTGATCTCAGGAACGCCCATAGGATTCGCGAGTATGAAATTACTGCTACTGATAAGGATAACGCAGTAACTTTTGATATTGTTATTCGTATTCAAAAGGATCGTAGTCCTAAGAAACTAAAGATCCATGTTGGACGGTTAGTTCATTTTCGTGACAGAGCGGAAGCCGCCTAATGGATCGCACTATAGTTTTAGTTACAGGCGGATTTGATCCGCTACACAGTGGACATGTTGCTTATTTCAAAGCGGCAAAGTTACTGGGTGACGAACTATGGGTTGGATTGAACAGTGATGATTGGCTGACTCGTAAAAAGGGTCAGCCTTTCATGCCTTTTCAAGAACGCATTAGTATCATTGACGAACTCAGTTGTGTTGACAAAGTTATCAGTTTTGACGATACTGACGATAGTGCTTGCGGTGCTATTTTTAAAACAATGTCAACAACATCTCCTAACGACAAAATCATCTTTGCCAATGGTGGCGATAGAACAAACACAACCACTCCTGAAATGGAAGTATACGATGGCAACCCCAAAGTAAAATTTGTGTTTGGAGTCGGTGGGGAAGACAAAAAGAATAGCAGTAGTTGGATACTCAAGCAGTGGGATAAACCCACAACTGAACGTGCTTGGGGAAGATATACAGTACTGGACAAAAACGGGCGTTGGCAAGTTAAAGAGTTAGAGTTTGATGCTGGTAAAGCATTGAGCGATCAACGACATTTTGAGCGTAGTGAACACTGGCATGTTGTTCATGGTAGTATCAGAATGGATTTAGAATATCCAAACGGTGACAAAGAAAGCAAAACATATCACAGTGGTGATAGTATTGACATTCCTGTGTTTACCTGGCATAAAGCATATAATGTAGGCGATACAGCCGCCAATGTTATTGAGGTTTGGATGGGAGAACAATTAACTGAAGACGATATTGAGAGACGAGATTAATGAATACAATTTATATTATCCCTATCGAACCTATTGATCAAAGATACACCAAGCAATGGTATGAAAATATTCCAGTCATGCTGGAACGTAAAATTGCTGAACACAATCTTGATTACACAGTAGTTACAATCGACGGAGAAGATTTTGCTCCAGAACAGAGAACTGAAGGTGCCTTTCTAGACTTTGGTGCTACTAATGTTTACAAAGCAAGCCAGGCAGTGGAAGTAAGTAAACTGTTCAGCAATGGTAAAATTAAATCAGGCGATAAGTTTTTAGTAACTGATGCCTGGAACTTTATTATTACTCCCATCAAATACATGAGTGACTTGCTGGGTATTCCTGTGGAAATACACAGTATTTGGCATGCCGGCGCATATGATCCAAGTGACATTCTTGGATACAAAATGAGTAAACCCTGGCCTTGGGCGGCAGAAAAAAGTTGGTACTATGCTAGTGACTATAACTACTATGCTAGCAATAACCATATCAAAATTTTCCAGAGCAATCTCAAAATGGATCATAATTTTGATTACAAGGCAATCCGTAGCGGGCAACCACATGAACTTATTGTTGATCAACTAACACAATATCAGAATACTACTAAAGATCGTAGTGTTATGTGGCCACATCGTTACAACGCAGACAAGCAACCTGAAATTGCTGAAGACCTAAACAATGACTTTGACATGATTATTACACAAAAAATGAATCTTGACAAAAGCAGTTATTATGCTACAATGGGTCAAAGTAAGGCAATTTTTAGTTGTGCTTTACACGAAAACTTGGGTATTAGTGTAATGGAGGCAGTGCTTACTGGCGCCATTCCTATCGTACCTGACAGGTGTAGTTACAGTGAAATGTATCTGCCAGAGTTCAAATATCCAAGTGAGTGGACAACTTCCTATAAGGCTTATGAAGCGAACAAGGAAAAGGTAAAAGCATTCATAACTGATAAGTTAGATAACTTTGATAGTTATGCTGATGCTGTTAAACAGCAACAAGAGATTCTTATTAGAGATTATCTTAATGCTGATATTATGTATAACAAACTATTAGGGATAGGTGACTGACACATGAAAACCAGTGATAAAATTAGACAGCGCATTGTAGACGCAGGCGCAAAATTTAATTGTAACGATAACATCAGTGAATTTATTGAGCCAAGAGAACTTCCAAAACTTCAGGCTGAAGTTGAGAAAGAAATGGAACGTGTACTTCGTGCTCTAGTTATTGACACAGAAAATGATCATAACACACAGGAGACGGCAAAACGTGTAGCCAAGATGTTTGTAAACGAAACATTTGGCGGGCGTTATGTACCAACTCCCAAGGTAACAAGTTTCCCAAATATGGGATATAAGAGCCTGTATGCTACAGGCCCTATCAGTATCCGTAGTACTTGTGCTCACCACTTTCAAAACATTGTGGGTAAAGCATGGGTAGGGATATTTCCTGAAGATGAAGTTATTGGATTAAGTAAATTTAATCGTATAATTCATCACATTGCCGAAAGGCCACAAATTCAGGAAGAGATGACTACACAGATTGCGGAAGAGTTAGTAAAGTATGCTAAAACTCCAAACGTAGCGGTTGTAGTTAAAGCAGAGCATCACTGTATGACACATCGTGGTGTTAAAGAACATGAAAGCGATATGACTACCGCAATTATGCGTGGTGCTTTTGAAACAGACCCTCATCTCAAACAAGAGTTTTATAACATTTGTATGAGTATGAAGGGACATGAATAAGGAGGAGACAATGTTCTCAAAACTACTAGAAGGTGTAGATAGAGCTCTAGTTACTAAACTAGTAATCCTACACACCCTTGTAATTGCAGTAAGTAATTACTTGGTAACAATCCGGTTTAATTTATTTCCGGGTGCCGACTTGCCATTGTTTGGCGAGTTTCCACTTGCGGCGGCTGCATTTACGTTTCCGATCGTAGTGGTAGCAACTGACCTTACAGTTCGTATGGTTGGTAAAGAGGCAGGTAGAGCCGTTGTGGCAATGGCTGTTATTCCTGCTATTATCGCATCAGTACTTGTGCTACTAGCACTAGGTGATGAACATGCCTATAGAGTAGGTTTTGCCAGTGGTACTGCTTATGCTGTTGGTACAATGCTTGATGTATATGTATTCCAGCATATCAGAGAGCGTTACACACAAGCATGGTGGGCGGCTCCAGCAATTTCAACTATTGCGGCCAACATTATTGACACATATACTTTCTTCTATGTGGCATTTGCCGGCGCAACTGACGCAGAAGGCAAACTAACTTGGATTGGTGCTAATTGGGATATTGTTGCTCAAAATAATACACTTACTAAGATTGTGGTAGGACTTATTGTGTTCCTTCCTGCTTATGGTATTCTTTTGAAATACATCCAAAACCAATTGGACTCTACTGTAGGAGATGACACTCCAACAGATCCTAATACAACATCACCTGTTGTAATTAAACCGGCGCCTAAAAAGGCTCCTGCTAAAAAGCGGGCACCTAAGAAAAAGGCCTAATGTTAAAAGGGGAGGTGTAATGCCTCCCCCAATAACTGGAGAAGAAAATGAAAGATCCAAATGTTGAAGAACTAGTAGATACCTTTTATGAGCAAGTTGCGGCCCTAAATGTTACATGGTCAAGACTTAATAAAGAAGGTGTTTACATTAGTACTAAAGTAGAAAATGCCCATACACTAGATGAAAAGGTATTGGTCATTGATCAAGTAAGGCAAACTGTAGATTATAAAAGACAATCAGCAACCCCTAAAATTGTTAAACCTAGGAAAAAATAATGGTTAAGAAAGTACATTATACTTGGAAAGATATTGAACACATGATTGTTGTTATTAACAATCTTATGTACGCAGATGGCTGGCGCCCTGATTATATTGTGGGTATGACTCGCGGTGGATTAGTGCCAGCAGTTATTATGTCAAACATGACAGGTATTCTTATGCACGCCTTGGATGTTCGTTTCCGAGATGTTGGAGAGGGATACTCAGGTCCAGAAAGTAATTGTTGGATGGCAGAAGATGCTTTTGGATATCCACATGCTGACAGTGGCGGACAGGGTAAAAACATTCTTGTCTTTGATGACATTAATGATACTGGTAAAACATTTGAATGGATTAAACAAGACTGGATATCAGGTTGCCTGCCCAATGATCCACATTGGGATACAGTTTGGAATAACAATGTTCGTTTTGCTAGTTTGATTGATAATGCAGGAAGTAACTTCCAGGAATGTGATTACACGGCATTGGAAATTGACAAACGAGAAGATGATGCTTGGATTGTTTTTCCTTGGGAAGGCGAACGTGATTATGGGAACTTTTAATTATGTGGAATAATAAGAGTGCTAAAATGTTATCAGAACATTTTTATGATGATACTGATAGCGAACTAATTATTCAAAATAACGGAAAAGAATATCGCATCACAGAAATGTACGAGGATATTAGTTTACGTTTGGATGTATTAAGTGAAATCATTAATGAAATGGTTGAAATGTATCCTGATCAAAGAGAAAGACTAGACATTGAAAAACGTGTTGAACAAAAACTTATGCTCAGGAAATTATCTGGAGATTTGTAATGGCAACCTATACTATTGAAATCAGTGGATATGGTGCAGAAGTAGCACTAGGAAAACTTACCGATCAACAATTTGATTTTTGGATGAATAAGAATGAAGAATTAGAAAGTCATACTTTTTGGGATCCATACGAAGATAATGACGGTAAAAATCCTGTTACTGATTCAGAAGATGAGAAATTCCTTGGATATTGGCATGAGTTAGGAAATGTAGAATATACAAGCGGTGCATATTTAGATAACCTTTATGTTGAAGTAACTGATGAAGACGGTAATGTAGTTTGGACTTCAGAAGATATTGAATTAGTAAATGATAACAAGGAAGTATACACTGAAGATACATTAGATCCAGGTTATTATGTACATGCCTATAGTAGTGAAAAGGGTGGATTCTACTGTGGTGAATTTGAAGCAGATGAATTTGATCCGGCAAAGTTAACGTTCAACGGTGTACAAATTATGGGAGATACTCTAGTAGATACAATACATTATAATGATGAATATATTGATAATGAAGGCGGATCTACAAACGGTAAATCTCAAGGAATTGAAATATTCGAAGTTTTCTAATATGAGTTATCCAAGAGGAAAACTAGAAGTAATTGCTGGGCCTATGTTTGCTGGAAAAAGTAGCGAACTTCTCAAGCGACTTTTATTTCTTGAACATAGTGGTAAAAAAGTTCTGGCGTTAAAGCCACACATTGATGATCGTTATGATCCAAACAACATTGTGACACACAATCAACTAAGTCACGATGCTCTTGCTGTCATAGACTTGGAACTTGTTAAAGATAACTATACTATAAGAGCATACAATTTTCACACGGTGTTTATTGATGAAGTACAGTTTTTTGATGCTAAAGAAACATCGTGGTTTGTAGAAGAAGGTTTACGCAATGGTGTAAACTTTGTATGTGCAGGACTCGACCAGGATAGTCGAGGCGTACCATTTGAGACTACTGCAATGCTACTAGCACTTGCAGATGAAATCCATAAAATTAGAGCGTTTTGCAATAGATGCGGTAAAGAGGCAAGCAAAACACAACGGCTTACAAAACATGGTGGCAGGGTTGCTATCGGGGGTGCAGAAGCATACGAACCTCGCTGTCATGAACATTGGGAGAGCAAATAATGTCTGATAAAATTTACACAGTAGCAGTACAAGAAGATGAGAACGGAGACCTGATTTTACCATTTCCAGATGGACTCTTAGCAAAAATGGGTTGGGAAGAAGGTGATATCTTACTATGGAAAGATAACGGTGACGGAAGTTACAGTATTGAAAAAGATGACCTAGTGGGTGGTGATGTAGTATATGGGGATGGTTGTTGAAAACTCCATTAACTAAAACACAGTTACAACTGATGAGTATTACCGCAGAAGAATGCGGTGAGCTCACACAAGTTTGTATGAAGGCAGTCCGCTTTGGTCTAAAAGATAAAACTAAAGAACGAATTATAGAAGAACTTGGTGATGTGCAATGCATGATCAATTTAATGCTAGAGCATAATATCTTGACAAAGAAAGAATTAGATGCTAGTATAGAAGTTAAGTATAACAAATTAAAAACCTGGAGTAATTTAATTAATGAAACTGAGGTATAGTGAAGCCTTTTACAGTGTACAAGGCGAAGGTAAATATGTAGGAGTACCCAGTGTATTCCTACGCACATTTGGTTGTAACTTCCGTTGTATGAACTTTGGACTTCCTAAAGACAAAGATCGTTGGGAGCAACATGCTGAAGGCAATCGTTACAATCCAGAAGTAAAAGCACTTATTGATGCTGGCGTACATAAGACTACGGAAAAATTCGAGGACCTACCAATCATCCACACAGGATGTGATACCTATGCCAGCATCTATCCAGAGTTCAAAGACTTTAACAAACTAGCAGAAGTTGACGAAGTTGTTGATCATCTAATTAGTCTACTACCACAAGGCAAGTGGACACAGGACAATGGACAAGACATTCACTTGATTATTACAGGTGGAGAACCTTTGTTGGCATGGCAGAAACTCTATGTCGAAATATTTGAACACCCTAAAATGAAGGATTTAAAAAATGTTACATTTGAAACAAACACTACGCAACTTCTACATGAAGATTTTAAGCGATACCTCAACAGTAATGACCTCATTAACGTCACTTGGAGTTGTTCCCCAAAACTTAGTGTTAGCGGAGAACCTTGGGAAACTGCTATTAAGCCTAATGTGGCTAGGGATTATAATACTGTTAACGGCAGTGACATTTATCTCAAGTTTGTTGTCGCTGATCGTGACGACATTGATGAAGTTACAAGAGCTGTTCAAGAGTATCGTGGCGCCGGGGTCGAGTGTCCGGTATATCTTATGCCTCTTGGCGGACGTTCCGAAGAATACAATCTCAATGTTAAAGAAGTCGCAGAAGCATGTATGGAGCGAGGTTGGCGGTTCTCACCAAGACTCCACATTAGCCTATTCGGAAATGCCTGGGGAACATGATCACATTAAGCCTAGGATGCCAGCAGACTATTACAAAAACGAATCACACAAGAAAGCGATGACAGCACCTATTGATGTTGATAGAATTAGAAAGAGCGGATTTTAAATGACAAATACAGACGATTATATTTTTACTAGCGAGAGTGTTAGTGACGGCCATCCAGACAAAGTAGCGGATCAGATTAGTGACGCACTTGTAGATGCTGGATTGAAAGCGGGTGACGAAACAACCCGTGTGGCAGTAGAGACACTTGTAACTACCAACTATGTTGTGTTGGCGGGCGAAGTTAAAAACTTTAACGTTAGCAGTGAAGAAGTAGAACAAATTGTTAGAGACAAGGTAAAAGAAATTGGCTATGAACAGGATGGTTTCCACTGGGAGAGGCTCAGTATTGATAACCAGACTATTGTAAACAACTTACACAGCCAAAGCGGAGACATTGGACTTGGCACAGATGACTTTGGCGCAGGCGATCAGGGCATGATGTTTGGTTATGCGTGTAACGATAACCCAGCAATGATGCCAGCACCAATTTATTACAGCCATGAAATACTCAAAAAACTAAAAGAAATTAGAGAGAGTGGTTACGAATATATGTTGCCTGATGCTAAAGCACAGGTAAGTGTACAGTATCGTGGTAATCGTGTAGAGCGTATTGATCAAGTTGTTGTAAGTCATCAACATACAGATGGCTTTGAACACAGTATTAAGATGCCTATTAAAGATGCTGTAAATGATGTATTAAGGGAGTTGGTTGATGATAAAACTATTTGGCATATTAATCCTACTGGTAAGTTTGTCATTGGCGGCCCTGATGGCGACACCGGAGTTACTGGCAGGAAAATTATCGTGGATACCTATGGTGGTTTTGCTCCTCATGGTGGTGGGGCATTTAGTGGGAAAGATCCTACAAAGGTAGACCGTAGTGCCGCATACATGGCTCGTTGGCTTGCTAAGAATGTAG
>Ga0233450_10002530_pt1 | contig 17897 bp, 16 predicted proteins | sample 011ome_30_FD_189956 | JGI IMG/M metagenome (GOLD analysis project Ga0233450, IMG submission 189956) | Coastal salt marsh microbial communities from the Groves Creek Marsh, Skidaway Island, Georgia - 011501CT (spades assembly) | ecosystem: Environmental > Aquatic > Marine > Intertidal zone >... | reverse complement strand
TTTTTACGCGAAGGCTCTGCGCTATACGATAGCTTAAACCCAAGCCGTATTATTGTGGGGGACCGATCTGAAAAGGCAAAAATATTCGCAGAATTGCTCAAGTCGGCCGCACATATAAAAGATCCAATCTTGCTGCTTACGGGCACCCGCGAGGCGGAATCGATCAAGCTTTTTTCAAACACATATCTCGCCATGCGTGTGGCTTTTTTCAACGAATTAGACAGTTACGCGTTGTCGCGAGGCTTAGATAGCCGAGAAATTATCGAAGGTGTCTCTTTTGATCCGCGGATCGGAGCGCATTATAACAACCCCTCTTTCGGCTATGGTGGATACTGCTTGCCCAAGGACACAAGGCAATTGCTCGCAAATTACGACAGCGTTCCGCAGAACATCATCCGCGCAATTGTAGATGCGAACACAACGCGTAAAGACTTTCTGGCCGAAGATATCTTAAAGCGGTCACCTCGCAAAGTTGGCATTTATCGCCTCACCATGAAATCGAACAGCGATAACTTTCGACAATCCTCAATACAGGGCCTTATGAAGCGGATTAAGGCCAAGGGAATTGAGGTTGTGATATATGAGCCTGCGCTCGCGGAAGAGCAGTTTTTCAACTCGCAGGTTATGCGAGACTTAGAGGCCTTTAAAGCAGCTTGTGACGTGATCTTGACAAACCGCATGTCGCCCGAGCTAGAGGATGTAGCAGATAAAACCTACACGCGCGACTTATTCGGAGAGAATTGAGCCAATATCAAAAATTTTACGGCCAAATTTGCGTGGTTCAAATCTTTTTAAAAAGACCCATGCTTTGATCGCGTTAAAAATATTGGATTATATTTACATAAAGGCTTTGTTGAATTGTCGGGTTGGCGCGCGCATGATTACATTAGAAGAAAACTTCATAAAACCAGCATTTTAAAATAAATTTTATATAACGCGCTAGATGCAAGGTGCAGGTAATCACCGCGCCCCGTCTAGCACGACACCGCTTGCACATCTTCTTTCCATTGTGTAACACGCACAAACAGCCGAGGCGGGTTGGTAGAGTGGTTATGCAGCGGATTGCAAATCCGTGTACACCGGTTCGATTCCGGTACCCGCCTCCACAATATATTGTGTATCCCTTTCAAATCACGCCATCTGAAACAACTTGTTGTTTCTATTTCCTTATACACAATTTGTACACAAAATTTCGGTGTAGATTTGGATATGCTGACGCTATGCTGTTTCTAGTCATAAGCGGAGCTTAGAGAAGTGGTATACGAAGCAGCTAAAACAGCTAATCGAGCAAATTACAGCACGTTAGCGAAAGTTTTTCATTGGGGCTTTGTAGCGTTGTTTGCCTACGGAATTGCCAAGCAGGTGGATGACATAACTCAGCTTGCAGATTTCTCGCTTCTGCGGTTTGAACTTATTTTTGCGACAATAATGTTAGTGCTTCTCGCCTTTCGCTTTCTTTACATGAGGAAAACACAATCATCCTCTCTGCCCGATGAGACACATCCAATGCAAAAACTCGCAGCTCGGTTAGTGCATTTGGGAATGTATGTTTCACTAACCACAATCGCTATTTCCGGCATCTTTGTTGGTGTCATTTATTGGATTGGCATAAAAGATGGCTTGCTGATTGAGGGTATAATAGCTGTGCACGAATTAGCAGTGACAACGAGCTACTGGCTCATAGCCTGCCATGTAGCTGCAGCACTATTTCATCGCTTTAAAAGGGATGGTGTTTGGAATTCAATGGTGCCCGTTTGGAGGGAGGCAGGCGGCGCTGAAAATCGGTAAAGAACAAGGCCTCTCAACAGACCGAGCACTAGCTGCAAAAGTTTACAGCGCCGCGCATGCGGACCCACATTCAAAGAAAAATTTTAAGGGGAAGCGCTCGGGATGCGAATGCACCACAAGTATTCTGCGCCCAGCTCGCAAACAAAGCACTTTACCCGCTTGAACCACGCCTCCTGCTGGGCATAATTCATTGGTAATAAATGCCGGTTGGCTCGGCCGCGTTTGCTTATTGCAAAGGATTGATCAGATCAGAGAGCAGTCCTTTTTCCGGCCATTTATCCTTTTTGAGATCTTTTGCAAAAGACAATGCGGAGCTTTCGAAAATATCCCTCTTGGGTTTAATTTGCGCGCGCTGGTCCAGGCACCCGATGAGAATATTAAACATCGACCTATCCAGATCGGTCGCAAACAACTGCGATCCACAGGTGCCGTCAAACGCATGAATGCGATGATTTCCACTCTCGGCCTTTTTTACAAACTGATTAACATCTCCGTCAATGATAACAGTATCCGCCCGCGCAATCGCCACAGCGCGCTATGGGGCGTCGCTGAAAATTTGGCAATGGATGCAATAGCAAGCGACCATCATATAATCCGCAACCTCAGCCTGACTGCTGATTTTTCTGCAAAAACAGCTTCCGCTAACCTTCATAATATCTTTCCTTCACCTTGTTTAATCGGGCCTCATTCCCCGCTTTCAAACTAGGCATTTTGACCTTGAGACAGAGATTAGAGCGTTTGTATTATGTCACAATAGATATCGGGTTTTGCCCCAGACGCTGCCAAAAAGGAAAACGGAGTAGCGCGCGATATTGGCGGACATCCTCCGGGTTTCATCAGCTCTTTGTGATACATATCTTATCTTTAGGGTTGAATGTCTGAAACATTCCGCGCTTTTCTATCCCTAACGTTTTACCAAATAGCAGCAGGAGCCATAAAATGAATAGAATAGAAAATAAGGTGGCCATCGTTACCGGAGGAACGCAAGGCTTGGGTGCTGCAATCGCTTGGCAATTTGCCCAAGCCGGTGCCAAGGCCATTCTGACCTGCGGACGAAACGCTGAAAACGGCAGCCAAGTGGCCACAAAGATCACCCAAAGCACGGGCGTTCCAGTCGTGTTTATTCAGGCTGATCTTGAAAGCGTTGCGGATTGCCGAAATGTTGTAACCGAGGCCGATACGCGCTTTGGGCAGGTCGATATCCTGGTCAATGCTGCCGGTCTTACGGATCGCGGAAATTTACTGGATACCAGCGAAGATCTTTTCAATCGTATGTTCGCGGTCAATACCCGCGCGCCGTTTTTTCTGATGCAAGAAAGCGCAAAAGTGATGATCCGCGAGAACATAAAAGGCTCAATTGTAAATATTGGTTCGGCTTCAGCGATGGCAGGTCAGCCCTTTATCGCGCCCTATTGCGCCTCCAAAGGGGCATTGGCAACCTTAACGCGCAATTCTGGATATGCTTTGATGCGCAATAATATTCGGGTCAATCAGTTGAATATTGGCTGGATGGCGTCGGATGGGGAAGATCGTATCCAACGCGAATATCACGGGGCTGAAGATAACTGGCTAGACGCGGCAGCAGCTGAAATGCCCTTTGGCAGGCTGTTAGATCCAAAAGAAGTGGCCAAGGCCGTTGCATTTCTAGCCTCAGACGATAGCGGCATGATGACGGGATCGGTGATCCATTTCGATCAATCGGTTTGGGGTGGATATTCCTTTGGGCCGCCAACGCCCAACGATGCTTTGACCCTTTAGCGCAAAGGGCTGCAGAGGCAGCTTGTAGGTTTTAAATAACCCGCCTAGCGCCCCTACCCTCTTAGAAACATAAATTTCATAGCGGCCTAAAGAACCATTGAGGGCCTGCCCAAGGTGCTCAAACTCGCACTGAAAGTGTGAGTTGCGCAGGGGGCGATGATGACCCAATCGAGGGTATAGCGAAGCCCCATCGGACGGGAAACCGCCAAGACATAAGATAATCTGTACGCGGATCAGCGCCGGGGCTGCTTGGGCCTATCCCCCCTCGGCTTTTGATGCCAGCTGCGCCCCCTCAGACAGGGCCGTAAGTTTTGCATAGGCAATTTCAGGATCGACAGTTCCAAAACCGGCAAAGGTTCCAAAGCCGCAATCACTGCTGGCGATCACCCTGTCTTGCCCAACAATCCCCGAAAACCGCCGCAGCCGCTCTGCCACCAATTCGGGATGTTCCACAAAATTTGTTGTGGTATCCACGACCCCTGGCACCAAGATTTTATCGTCTGGGATATCGCTTTTACGATCTGCAAACACTTGCCATTCATGCCCATGGCGCGGGTTTGAGGTTTCGAACAAGACATAGCGCGATTTGGTCGCCATCAGCGTATCAAACATTTTTGACATTGGAATGTCGCAGATATGCGGGCCTTCGTAATTTCCCCAACAAATATGAACCCGCACTTTCTCTTGCGGTACATTTTGCAAGGCATAATTCAATGCCTCAACATGCGATTGCGCTATTTTTATGAAGGCCTCATCGCTGAGATCATGAAACAACATATGCCGCGATAGCGCCAAATCCGGGCAATCCAATTGCAAATCCAGACCAGAGGCCACAATCGTTTCATATTCCTGCTTCATCGCCTCGGCTAAAGCTTCCAGATATTTTTCACGGCTCGCATAATATTCATTTTGCAAAAACAACGATATCACCCCGGGAGAAGCGGCATTCATAAATCCGCGCTCTACCCCCGTGGCAGCCATCGCGCCTTTTAAATTGGCGATATCCTTTTCCAACTCGCCTTGGCCTTTGGATTTCACATCCCCCACGCACATAGGGCGCGCATATTGCGGTGTGCCACCATCATCGGCCAGGCGCTTTAAAAAGCTTGGAAACTGCTTTAAATCCGCAGGCGCATTGCGCGGGCCATCGCCATCAAAGCCAGTATAGCGATCTTTGACATAGGTCGCATAAGAAATTTTTGACGTCTCCCCATCCGATACAATGGATATGCCGGCATCCACTTGCTTTTGAACCGTATCAAGAACCGCCTCCTGCATGGTGCGGTCGAATGCCTCCTGATCATAGGGTTGTGTATGTTCACGGGCAAAAATAAAATCCACAACAGCTTGGCTGCGCGGCAAAGACCCGACATGCGTTGTTGCAATATTCATTTAATTTCCTTTCCAAGTGGGCCCAGCAGGGTCTGCAGTTTTGCGGATCCGAAAGGCCGCGCAGGCGCCGCTCATCGCCGGCGTCAAGCGATGCGGCATGTGTTCCGGAACCGAAGCTGTATCGCCTGGATTAAGCGCCGTGCTGCCACCCTCATACTGCAAACGCCAATGCCCGCGCACAGGCATAATGACATCCGCTTGATCAAACGTCTCAAAATCTTCAAAGCGGGTGCATTGCGTGATAAACTCAACTTCAAACCCTGGTCGATCCGGAAGCATCGCGCCTTCGCCAATGATTTTTGCCGGCGCGGGATCCGCGAAGGCGACCATATCCCAATACCGTGCAACGTGGTTTGGCACCAAATCCTGCGCTGACAATTCAGGAAATGCGACAAGCTCTTGCGGCGTTAAAACCGGCATCGGGATGTCCCCTGCGGGAAGGCTTTGCCCCTGCGCTGTATCGTAAAGCTTACCTTTTTGAGATAAAACAAGCCCATGATCTTTGGCGTCTTCGATCACTTGCGGCGCCCAAATCACGCCTCCACCCGCATCATCGCCCCCCAACACCGCCATGATCATTCCATAATCGGTTCCGATATTTTCAAACCCTCTGAAAATACCTGTCGGCAGGTTGATGATATCTCCTGCCTCAAGAACCACCTCACCTGCGGTGCCCCAACGTCCCCAAAAAAACCTCCACCGTCCCGAGAGCACAAAAAACACCTCGGCTGTGCGGTGCGAATGCAGTGAGTTACGGCATTTGGGCGGCTGCCCGGCAGCGCCAATATTAAACCCGTGCGGAATATTGATATGAACATGCTGATCCGCGCTTTCCGAGACCCCTCCACCAATAATGGTAAAGTTTTCCTTTTGATCCGAACCTGGGGTATGGGCATCGATAAAGGCGGTTTTACACGGGATCAAATCCCCATATCTTACGATCCTTTTTTCCATCTCTTTCGGCGTCATTATCATTTATCCTTGATCCATCAGATTATAAGGGCGTAGCGGAAGCGCATTCATAAAGGGGTCAACCCTGGCTAGAACGATGTGCTGCAGGGTGTAAAAAGCTTTTGACTTTATTTCAAAGCGGCGCTTGCCATCTGGACTTTCCATTCTTATGCCGCACCGGTGGCGATGAAAATTTGCTTCCAGATGGAAACCGGATCAAACAATGTGAATTCGCGGCGCAGCCCGTAAGGCCCAAATTCGGCATGGGTAAAGCCCATTACATGGATCTGAGCGCCCGTTGGCTGGCCAAACATCCCCCAACCATCATGCGTGCCATTCAAGCTCCAGCGCACCGCCGCACGCGGAGACAGCATCGGATCCTCACGGCCTATCTGATGGTCAACCGAAAATTCAGCACTCGGAAAAGACGCCCGCAGACCCATCCAAAGCTTTTCAGTATCGGCCCAAGAATGCACCGTGGTTGAGCCTGGATGTTCCGTTTGAACGGCCCGGTCATACTCAGCGCGGATCACCGAAAAATCTTTTTCCATCATCCGGCGCAAAATATCTGATAGCCGCGCGCCCCATTCGTTTTCATTGCCGCGGCTTTTATAAGGCCCTTGAACATCCACCGCCGGAGAGAACGGTTTAACACAGTGTTCTGCTCCACCTTCTCGGGCGATCAAATCACGCGCAAATTCTTTCGGATCAAGACCCAATTGCAACACCAAACCTGCAGTGTCTCGGATCAGCCATTCATCGTTGATTTGATTGTTGATCGCCGCGCAATCTGCGATGGCGCGAATGACAAAACGCTTACCAGTAGGCGGGCCGAAATAACCACCCCCAGTATGCGTGCCCATGGTCAACAAGCGATGCGAAGATAAAAACCCGTCTTGCTCATTGCCCGACCAGATTACATCCTCGCCGGTTAATTCGCGATCGGGAAATTCGGCCAAGGTGGATAAAGTTCCGTTGATCGTGCGCTGATTACCAATCGAAACACCTTCGGGGAACCGCATCGGAATATTCTCAGCATAGTAATGATTGAGCGTGGCCAAGCCGCGACCTTCCCAAATTTCTTTGGTAATCCCCAAAATATAATCTGGAAGATCGCCCCATTGTTCAGAAAATCCCTTCATGTTTCACTCCTTCCCACTCTGCGGACCGAGCGGCGCAAAACCAAGGGGCCATCGATTTCCACGCGACGGGGCGCTTCGGCTTTATTTTCTATTTGCGCCATCAAAATTGCCACCGTTTCGGCCACCATGCGGTTCGCCGGTTGGCGCACTGTGCTTAGATTATAGGCGGGCCAGGCAGCGGCCGGCACATCATCATAGCCGATTACGGAAACATCATCAGGAATGGTTAAGCCAAGCTCAAACCGCAATGTGTCCATAACCGCCAGCGCCATATGGTCATTCGCCACAAACACCGCATCCGGTGGGCTGTGAGCAAACATCCGCCGCGCCGCCTCTGTGGCGCCATTCATGGTGAAATTGCCAACCTCTCTTGCGTGCAGAGCCACACCGGCAGCGTTCAGGCCAGCGCGAAACCCTGCCTCCCGATCCCTCTGCGTCGAGGCGCCTTCCCAGCCGGCGATATAGCCAATCCGCTGATGCCCTGTGGCCAGCAGGTGCTGCGCAATTTTTTGCCCGCCTGCGTGATTGTCCGAGGTCACCGCAGACATGCCTGTATCGTCTTGGCTTCGATTAAATAATACCATAGGAACCCCGGCGGCTCGACAACGATTTGCCAAAGTCGATGACAGCGCCACTGATGCGGTCACGATGCCGTCTACTTGATAATCCAAAATTTCTTCGATCACATGTTCGATGCTGGCATTGTCTTTACCCGCCATAAAGATCAAAACATGGTAGCCTTTTTCCTGCAGTGCGTTTGAAAGCTTTTCCAAGGCTTCAGGATAAAATTGGTTCTCAAGATAGGCCACAACAAGCCCGATGATCCGGCTTTTCCCCGACACCATCGCGCGCGCAATGAAATTTGGACGATAGCCCATTTCATCCGCAATACGACGCACTTTTTCGACGGTTTTGGCCGAAGCCGAGGCACCCGGCGTGAACACACGGCTCACCGCAGATTGGCTTACCCCCGCCCGCTTTGCCACCTCGCTTGATGTGATCCGTCCGTTCATTCAGCCGTCCAGCCTCCATCCACCAAAAGGGAGGCGCCTGTCATCAACGCAGAGGCATCAGAGGCCAGAAATACAACCGGCCCCATAATATCTTCTACCGTTCCCACGCGGCCCAATTTGATTTTGCTTTCCACCCAAGCGCGTTTCTCTGCATCCTCAAACGTGGCCTGCGTCAGATCGGTTAAAACAAAGGTCGGGCAGATCGAGTTAACGCGGATCCCCGCCTGCCCCCACTCAATCGCCATCGCTTTGGTAAACCCTTCAACCGCATGCTTAGACGCACAGTAAACGGCGCGATCAAGGCCCCCCACATGCGCCATCTGACTTGAGATATTGATCAAGCTGCCGGGTTTTTGCGCGCCAAGCAGCCCCTTTGCCACCGCTTGAGTCAAAAAATAAGCGCCGCGAATATTCACCTCTGCTACGGCGTCGTAATCGACAGCTGTTGTATCACTGGCTTTGCCATGGCGCGCCAGGCCGGCCGAGTTGACCAAAATATCGAACGGGCCCGCCGCAGCCACAGCCACTGATGTGGCTTCAATATCCGCAACATCCAGTTGCAATATCTCTGCAGGGTGTCCTGCGGCCTGCAAACGCGCAGCAAGGGCTTGCAATCGCTCGGTGCGGCGCGCGGCCAAAGTCACAACGGCCCCATGCTCGGCCAAAGCCACAGCGCAAGCCAGTCCAATGCCCGAGGAGGCCCCGGCGATCAATGCGCGTTTACCAGTTAAGTTGAAAGATGGCGTTGTGGGTAAAATCATGACAGCCCCTGATCTAATGAAATCGCCGACAAAGAACGGGCTTTGTTGAATTCACGCAAGCGTGCAAACACATCCACCCCCAATTGCGCATAAGTATATGGCACATCAATCTGAACCCAATTTTCACGGATTTTTCCGTTTTCCAAGCGCCAAAAATCAATGCTGCGCAGGGTAATTTCACGGCCTGCTGGAGCGATCCCCATCCAGCCATCACCGGTTAATTTCATCCGCATATTGGGCCAACCAGTTTCGCAGACATAGGCGCCCTCTGCGATATAATGGGAATGTAAATCATACATCTCTTCGGCAGCCAAGCGATCCCCAGCTGGATCAACTTTGCGATCCGGCATCCCGCGCAAAAAAGGAATCTGGTGCCAATGGCGAAACCCGGATATGCCCCGGCCCGTGCCAATCCCCGCCGGCCCGTACCAATTGAACCGAGGATGCCAAAAGCGATCCAACTGCATCACCTTTGGATCCGGATTATCAGGATATCGACATAAAGCCGTTTCCATATCTTTGATATGCTCAAGACTGGCGCGCCCGTCGCCAGACGCGCTTAGCCCATCACCGCTAAGCGGCCCGGGCGTGCATAAGAATGCGCCCAATTGCGGTGCCATTGGCCAGGCTTTGGCCTGCATCATCAATTCAGGCAGATCCCAAATCACCTGCATTTCAACAACCCGGCCATCTTCAATCCGAAAAAACTCGTGATAGCGCATATGCGCCAAATGCCCAGTTGGCGGAATATCCATAAACGGCGCCAGGAATGTGCCCATATAATTGCCCATTGTGCCAATCCAATCCTGGCCTTCTGGCGTGGTGCCAGCCAACAAGATTAAATCGCGCCGCTCAAGATCGGGCAGCGCTGTTATCAAAGGCTGATAGATCGTGTCATAAATTTTTTCAGCGCCGTAAAGATCGCCAAAAGGGTGACACATATGAAGCGTAATATCGGGGGCGCATAAATTGCTTAAGGCACGGCGAATATGCGCCGCATCTTCAAAATCTGCCATCGCTCTGCGCCAAGGCAACAAAACCGCTTTTAATGTTTCAGCTGGCGCGACGATGCTCATTCTGCGGCTGCTCCATAAGGCACATTTTGCCCCCCATAGCGGCGCACCCTCAGATTGCACTGCTCGGCATGCCCCACAAAACCTTCCAACATGCATAAACGGCTGCCATAGGCACCAATTTCAGCCGCAGCTGCATCGGTTAAAACCTTTTGGTAGCTATGCGTTTTCAAGAATTTTCCAACCCAGAGCCCGCCCGTATACCGGCCCGCTTTTTTGGTAGGCAATGTATGGTTGGTGCCAATCACCTTATCCCCATTTGCCACATTGGTGCGGGCACCCAAAAATAAAGCGCCATAACAGGTCATATGCTCTAAAAACCAATCATCGCGATCCGTCATCACCTGCACATGCTCTGAAGCGATTTCATCAGCCACCTGCAGCATTTCTTCATAGGTCTCGCATAAGATCACTTCGCCATAATCTTCCCAGCTCACTTTCGCCGTACCGGCGGTGGGCAAGATGCGCAGGATGCGATCAATCTCAGCCAATGTTTGTTCGGCCAATTTCCGCGAATTGGTCACCAAAACCGCGGGCGAATTATATCCATGCTCTGCTTGGCCCAGCAAGTCAGTGGCGCAGAGCTCCGCATCTACTGTGTCATCCGCGATCACCATCGTTTCAGTGGGGCCTGCAAATAAATCAATCCCAACGCGCCCAAAAAGCTGGCGCTTTGCCTCGGCTACAAAGGCATTGCCCGGCCCCACAAGCAAATGCACCGGATCAATGCTCTGCGTCCCAAGCGCCATCGCCCCCACGGCCTGAATGCCCCCCAAAACGTAGATTTCATGCGCACCGCCCAAATGCATTGCGGCGATCACCGCAGGGTTTGGTTCGCCGTTAAAAGGCGGTGTGGCTGCGATAATCCGCGGCACCCCCGCAACGCTGGCAGTGGCAACCGACATATGCGCCGAGGCCACCATGGGAAATTTACCGCCCGGCACGTAGCATCCAACAGATTGCACTGGGATGTTTTTATGCCCCAAGATCACGCCGGGGAGCGTTTCCACTTCAATATCCAACATACTGTCGCGCTGCGCCTGCGCAAAATTGCGCACTTGCTCTTGAGCGAATTTAATATCCTGCATATCGCGCTTTGACACTTTGGCGATGATCGTTTGCACCTCCTCCTCGGTGAGGCGATAGGTTGGGCGATCATAATTATCAAATTTTACCGCCAATTCATGCACGGCCTCATCTCCGCGCATCTCGATATCTTTCAGGGTTGCGGCAACCGCAGTGGCCACTTTAGCATCATCTTCGGCTCGATCTGCCTCGGGCTTGCCCCGCTTTAAATATTCAATCGTCATCTCACCCATCCTTCCCATTAGGGCTTGGCGCTTGACGCACGCCCCGGTCATAAGCTTCCCACCCTTCGCCGCAAAACACATCATGGCCAAGCTGGGCCAGAACATGGGGAAAATCCACCATCACCCAATTGTCAGAGATCTTACCATCCTCCACTTTCCAAAAATCCATATACCGGATCTCAATACGCTTTCCCGTCGCTTCAATACCCATGAAACATCCGCTATGGGTGGCTTCCTGGCGTCCAAAAGCCGCCGCCCATTCGCCCATAAACAGCCGCGCTTCATCAACGCAAACCTTATCTGAAAAGGCGGCTTGAAACGGCTTTTGCCAATTGTTCTGAAATTCTGTCAGGCCAGACTTCGTGCCACAGCCTGCATTGCCCATCCAGCGGAAGCTTTCACTGAAAAACTCGCCGATATCGGCGATCCGGTGATCATTCAACCCATCAACCATAGCCTCGATAACAGCCCGCGTTTCGTCTGTTTTAGACATATCCGTGTCGCGGCTGAGCGCGGCTTGTTCTGGGCGCGATCCCTTCATGCGACCAGACTCATGTTTAAGCGTTTTTCTGCATCCGCAACTTTCCCCTTTATCTGTTGGCACATCCAAACCTTACCCGCGCAACTCATCCCTTCACCGCCCCTTGTGTCAGGCCCGATACAATCTGGCGCTGAAAGAACATCACTAGAATAAACAATGGTGCTGTAGCTGAGACCACAGAAGCCACGGCGAACATGATATTACCCTCTGTATAAGTTGTTCCCAAAAACGCTGCGACCTGCGGCACCATCGTACGGTTTTCTTCCGATAATAACATCGCGGTAACCGCAAAATCATTATAGGCCAGTAAAAAGCTGAACAATCCTGTGGTAATCACCCCCGGCCACATCACCGGAATAATCACGTGCCGAAAGGCTTGGAATTGCGTGCAGCCATCAACTTTGGCGCTTTCATCTAATTCCTTTGGAATATTTTGAAAAAACGAATGCAGCATCCAAAGCGTGAAAGGCTGATTTATGGCCACCAGAACAATAATCGTGGTTGGCATCAAACCCCAGACATTCCACTGAAAAAATGGAAGCATATATCCAGCCACCAATGTGATGGGTGGCATTGCGCGAAAAATCAGAGCCGTGATCAATAAAATAAATGTATATCGATAATTAGAACGCGACAGCGCGTATCCACCCAAGGTTCCAATTGTCAGCGACGTACAGACCACAAAAAAACAAATGATGAATGTGTTGATGACATTTCGGTAGAATGATTCTTGAATCCATGCGCCTTTATATCCTGCATCCGTGAAAGGGCTGCCATATTCGGCTTTGGTCCGCTCGCCCGTTAAGGCATAAGTCCAATCAGCAATAGAGAAAAAATCCAGTTCAACTTTAAAGCTACCCCACGCCGTCCATAAAAAAGGGAAAGCGGCCATGATCAGCCAAAGACCCGCAAATCCGTAAATCAAGATTTGCAAACCAAGGGGTTGCTTGCGGGCGCGGCTGCTCATCTTAAGTTTTCCCTTTAAAATCATTCCATGTGCGCACCAAAACCGGCAATAATAAAATTGACACGCCGATAATGGTCAGCACTGACGAGGCAGATGCCGATGATAATTGCCGCGTTTCTCCGCCCAGATCATTGAAGATAAACCAGCTGATACTGGTCGCATGCGCGGCAGCATTAAACCCCACAATCGGTTCAAAAACGCGAAAATTATCCATCAATTGTATCAAGGCCACGAAGGTGACCAACGGCATCAAATGCGGAATCACGACATATCGAATGCGCTGTAAGCGCGTTGCTCCATCGATTTCTGCAGCCTCAATCTGATCCATCGGCAAGGTTTGTAAACCTGCGTAAAAAATAACAAAAGCAAACGGTGCTGCATGCCAAATGCCGTAGACAATTAAGGAGATCCACATCAATCCTGTCGAAGCTTTAAGAGAAAGGTCAGGATCTGATACAAGCCATTGCAACGCAGTGCCCAAAATACCACGGCTATCAATCATCCAAAACAGCACCAACGCCCCGATCAAGGGTGTAACCACAAAGGGCAGAAGCGAGAAGAAGATCACCAAGCCCTTCAACCAAGCGTGTAAAGAGTTTACGGCAAGGGCAATCAAGAGCCCAAAAATAATCACGGCCGGCGTAACCACGAAGGTGAATGTCAAAGTGAAGGCCATAGCCCTGTAAAACGGCAAATTGCTTAAACCCTCAACAAACCCTGACCATGTGGCCGTATCGCGCCACATGCCAGCAACCTCCGAAACGGCTAAATGACCACGGTCGAAAAAAATATCCAAGCCGACGAAACGGCCCAGTGGTTCGGAGGCGCGCAGCGCGGCGGTTGCCTCTTGGTCGACGGTGGTTTCCATTGTGCACCCCACCAGCGGCGTGCATGTTTCAACTTCAATCAAGACAGCTGAATGCGGGGCATAAATCGACTGCATCACCACCGATAGAATCGGAAATGCAATAAATAAAAGCATTGCCGCTGCCGTGGGCAGAAAAAACCAGAAAAATGTACTGTGACGCATAAACTTGGGCTTCCAATTGAAGCCAGGGAACCAACGATCCCCTGGCCTTAAGGTTTACTGCAAGAAGCCTTTTTCTTTTGCAGCAGCAATATAAGCAGCCTCGACATCAGCAAGCGCTTGCTCTGCAGATTCTTTACCTTGCATGAAATCTGACAACTCATTGCCCAGCGCCGAATGCATTAGCCCCATATATGGCAGCATCGGGTAGGGGGTTGTTGCCATTTTCGCAGCTTCGAATACGCCGACAGCAGCATCCGTTGGAGTGTAGCCATCGATCAGCCACACGGCTTGCGTTCTAACTGCCTCATCCTCCATTTTGGCTGGACGGATTGCATTCGTTAAGGCAACAAACGTAGCCTCGGCTTCGGCATCACTTACGTTTTTGGCAACGGTCCAGCCATCCCACCATAATGTTGAGGCTGGGGTTGAACCGCCACCAACGGTCATCGGACCCGCGATTGCATGACCATTTTTCACGGCTTCGGTTACACCTTCGGCTGTTGTTTGCGATGCAGCGCGCGAGCCCCACATGTTTAACAGCGCAATATTACCCGCGCGGTATTCAGCATTTGTTGCATTAGAATCATGCGTCAAAAAATCAGGATTCATGTATTCTGACAAAGATTTCATCATCCCCAAAGCATTTACGCCAGCCTCAGAGTTGATATTTGGCTCTGCAGACCCTGCTTTGAAATGTGATCCGCCAAAACCCAAAAACATATTGTTGAATTCTTGCGCCAAATTCCATCCGGCTGCATATGCCCCACCAATTGGATTTTCCATTATCCCTTGATCACGGATCATTTTGGCTGCGGCCAGCATATCTTCATAAGTTTTTGGAGGTTCCACGCCGATCTGATCCAAAACATCACTGCGATACATCAAGTGTTGCGCATTGGCCATGAAGGCAACCGCCATCACCTTGCCACCGACTTTGATCAATTGACTCGATTGCAGATCTTGGCCGTGCTTTGCAACAAGGTCATCGAGGGGCCGGATTACATCCTCATTCATTAAAGCCACAATTGACGAGTTTGCCACAATTGCAGATGTGTATTCTGCAGGGTTACCTTGCATACCCGGTACGTTGAGGCTTTGATGGTCTTTAGTCAAATTGGTGGTAACCTCAGCACCGCTGCATTCCTGCGCGCCGGCCCCGACGGTTTGAATCGCGGGAAATTCATTGCCCACGATACTTACCCGTGCAGATATCTCACACGCGAATGAAGACGATCCTGCCATCACCGCCAAGGCGCTGACGAGCGCTACTTTTTTCAAAAACATCTTGTCTGTCTCCCTAGTTGCGGATGTGCTGGAACCCGGCCATCCGATTGCACCGTCTAAAACGGCAGTTATAAGGGACTTAGCCCCCAATTCGCGCCCCTGTTTGAGCATCAAACAAGTGACACAATTCCGTTGGAATCCGAAAAGAAACCTCATCTTCTATTGCAGCACGGTAATTTTTATCAGCCTTCACCGCGACCAAAGCCCCGGATAAGCGCACCGAAACCATGGTCGCATCGCCCAATAATTCCTGCGTATAAATCGGCGCTGTTATATTGCCACCTACATCAACGACCTGTGCATCTTCGGCACGAAACCCTAAAGTGACAGGCCCATCTGGAACCTCGCCAACCTCGATCTGTGTATGCTCAGCGCTGAACACTCCGTTCGACACCTGACCTTGGATCAAATTCATTGCAGGATTTCCGATGAAACTTGCAACAAAGGCATTGGCTGGGCGATCGTAAATTTCTGTGGGCGAGCCAACCTGCTGCACCACCCCTTCCTTCATCACCACGACACGGTCCGCCAAGGTCATCGCTTCGATCTGATCATGGGTCACATAGATTGTGGTAACCTTCAATTCATGGCTTAGGTTTTTGATTTGTGCGCGGGTAGAGACGCGCAATTTAGCATCCAAATTTGAAAGGGGCTCATCCATTAAAAACAGATTTGGTTCGCGAACGATCGCGCGCCCCAAAGCCACACGCTGGCGCTGACCACCGGACAACTCTGCCGGTTTCCGGTGCAAAAAATCATCCAACTCAACCATGGCGCTGGCACGGCGCACTTTTGCATCATGCAATTTGGGGTCGGTGCCGCGAACTTTCAGAGGGAACCGGATGTTTTCATACACATTCATATTCGGGTAAAGCGCATAGCTTTGAAACACCATGGCCACATCTCGGTCTTTGGGCTCAAGATCGTTGATCCGCTTGCCATCCACTATAATGTCACCCGAAGTTGCGTCTTCTAGCCCCGCGATCATCCGCATCGTGGTCGTCTTCCCGCAGCCTGACGGACCAAGCAGAACCAAAAACTCTTTATCTGCAATAGTAAGGTTGAAATCATCCACAGCAACAAAGCTGCCCCATCGCTTTGACAGGTTACGCAACTGGATTTCAGCCATTAATTCTCCCCAACGAAAATTCTCGTCTCCGCCAAAACAAACACTAGACTCAGAGCATTGAATTTGGCAAGTGATTTTCGCATACGCATGCAAAATTATAGCCCAGCAGAGGTAAATATGAACTTTTCCGAACAAAAACAATTAGTTAAAAAATTTTATGCAGATCTGGATGCCGCCTCTAAACAGGACCTTCCAGCGATCTTGGAACAATATTGCGGCGCCGATTATTTTTGGCGTGGTTTCCATCCTTTCAACGAGCTGCAAGGTGCAGAGCAAGTTGCAACAACGTTTTGGCAACCCCTGCGCACAGCCTTGACCTCACTGCAACGCCGAATGGATATTTTTATGGCGGGTGAAAATAAATTGCCCAATCATGAAGGCGTTTGGGTGATCTCAATGGGTCATTTGATGGGATTATTTGATACCCCTTGGTTGGGTCTTGCGCCAACTGGTAAGATTGCAATGCTGCGCTATTGCGAGTTTCATAAAGTAGAACAGGGCAAAATCACAGAAACCGCGATGTTTTTTGATATCCCGCATCTGATGATGCAAGCCGGTTTAAGCCCGTTTCCACCGCAAACCGCAGCGCATTTGGTTCAACCCGGCCCAGTGACACATGAGGGGTTGATGTTTGATCCGCAGGATCCAGAAGAAGGGCGTAAAACGCTGGCCGCGATCGAATATATGGTGGGCGATATAAAAACGTGGAAAGGTGGGCGCGAGGAACCATTGGTCGATGAGCTGCGGCGCAGTTGGACAGAAGATATGATCTGGTGGGGGCCGGCTGGCATTGGTGCCACCTATACGATCGAGCGCTATGCAAAGCAGCATTCCGGCCCCTTTCGCGCGGGGTTTAAAGACCGCATTTTCAACGGGCATCTCTGTCGGATTGCCGAGGGTAAATTTGGTGGATTCTTTGGTTGGCCAAACCTAAGCCTCACCCCAACCGGCGGCTTTATGGGCATGCCGGCCAGCACTTTAGCGGGAGAAATGCGGGTTATTGATATGTACCGGCGCGAAGGTGACAAACTGGCCGAGAATTGGATTTTTATCGACCTGCTTCATTTTTGGAAAATGCAGGGCGTGGATATACTAGAGCGCATGCAAACCGTTCCACGCACCTAAGGCAACTGCAGGCAGCCCCCGCTTTGGCCAAAGGGGCCCTGATTAGGCCAAAGTTTAGCTTGGTTAAAGCCTCTCTTTTACAAGATCGCTTAACAGGCTGCGCAGGGGCTCCGGATCAGGCCAAGCCGATCAACGCTTTTTGCAAAAAATATTAGCCTATAGGAGGTGGGCACCCCCCGCTGTGGCGTCCAAAACATCCTGCTGTTCGGCGGCTGCGGCTGCAGCTGTGACAACGCGCCACTACAAGCTGCCATCTTGGCTCGGACGCGACAGCCGATGGTGCCGCCGAGACCAGAGTAGATCAAAGCAAGATGCCGCGCGCATATTTGAACGTACCGCCACGCTGGTTTGGGAAACGAAACCCCATATGCGTTTTAAAAAGAAATTTATTTCTTCCAACTCACTATCCCTCTATCTCTTGTAGGATGCGTCTGCGGTAAAAACTGCCACAAGGGGCTTTTGAGATCACGACACGCGGGGAATAGGGATCTTCACAATGGGTCTAAACAAAGAATTGGAAGGGTTTATGGTGGTCTCGCTAGAACAGGCGGTGGCAGCACCTTATTGCGGCACCTTGCTGGCTGATGCAGGGGCAAGAGTGATTAAAATAGAGAGGCCAGAGGGGGATTTTGC
>Ga0233450_10002526_pt1 | contig 17912 bp, 6 predicted proteins | sample 011ome_30_FD_189956 | JGI IMG/M metagenome (GOLD analysis project Ga0233450, IMG submission 189956) | Coastal salt marsh microbial communities from the Groves Creek Marsh, Skidaway Island, Georgia - 011501CT (spades assembly) | ecosystem: Environmental > Aquatic > Marine > Intertidal zone > Salt... | reverse complement strand
TGTTTCGTCCCAAAGTGGAGACAAAAAAGTTAATGTGAATGTTTGTACACCAGAAGATGCAACATTCACATCATCTGTAGCTGTAAATGTGATTGTGCCAGATGAAGTAGTTGCTGAATCTTGACTAAATGGCGTAATTGTAAATACATTATTTGCTTGTGATAGCGTGGCCAGTCCATTGAAATTACTGTCGGCATTGTATCCATATGTAATAGGATCTCCATCTGAATCTGTTGCAGTAATTGTAATAGTAGTTGGAGTGCCGTCAATAGCAAGTGAAAATGGAGATTGATTATTATCAGAATCTAAAACTGATTGAATACTTGGTGCGAGATTTAATAATGCTATATTATACCAACCAGTGCCATTCCAGATGTAAAGACGATTATTTGCAGTAACGTATGCTTGATCACCAGCTGTATTGCCAGACGCTGGTAAACTACTACGGTTAGCATAAACTGTTACTCCAGCAGCTTCTTGTCGAGAAGAAACATAAGATGAATCTACAATTGAAACTACTTCAGCAGAATCAAAAACACTACTAGTAAATAGATTTCTAATTTCCCACTTAGTTTTTGCAGAGTTATATGTATAAGTAGTTCCTGCAAGAGTTACTTGTTGTTCGTTACTTGGATTACTTGGAAAATTTATTGCCATCTATCTATCCTTGCAATTCGCCTGTTGGTGGTGTAAAATTAGATGTGTATCTCGCTAAACCGGTTGTTGCACGAAAATCTTGAATATAACAATTACTTGCAAAATTAAAATTATTAGCGTATCTTTGTGCTAGCACTATAGTTTCACTAGTAAGATCTCGTGACGAACTCACTGATCCAACTGAACTACCATCTACATATCCAGTGACTGTACTACCACTTCTTACTACAGCAACATGTTGCCACTGTCCTATAGTGAATATGCTACCTCCAGAAACAATCGTGTCAAAAGGAGATGAGCTATTTCCTAACCACCACTGATCTTGAGATACAATTACGCCAGGTGCACCACCACTAGCATTACCCGAAGCAAATATACCGCCAGTACTAGAAACAGCATTAAGATATAACCAGCATTCTACTGTAAAATCACCCGTGCCAAAAGGAATTATTGAACTTTTTGTGTAATCACTACTGCCACCAAAATACATTGATTTTGTATTTGAAAACTTTGCTTGACTTGTTGAGCCAGTAGTATTACCAGCTAATGTTACATTTGATGTTTGTGCTTTATCAATAATAGAAGCATCTGTACCTTTAATGTGTAATGCAGCACCTGAAGAAGATGACTGAGATGTTGGTGGTGTAAGAGATGTTGAGTTATCAGAACTAAACTCTATTTTTAAATCTGAAATATAACCTGTTGTATAACCATCTGCTGAGCTAGCTCTTCCTACATACATAGTTCCAGAAGTAAAATCTATACCAGTTGAATTTGCGTACGTTCCTTGTGTAACTCCATTAATTAATAGACGCCATGTTCCGGAATTTCTTTTTAAAACTAAATGTGTCCATTCATTTAGCCTAACTGTCGAACTTTGAATTCTTTCACCATTACTATAAAATCTTATTGTGTTATCATCTCTTATATAAATAATGAAACCGTCATTTGTGCTAGGACTCTTAATTGTTAAAAATCTTGGATAAAGACTTGGTTGAACAGCAGAAGATATTGGATACACCCAAAAAGATATTGTTAAATCTGTTACAGAAGAATTTCCTAATGAAGGAATAGTTAAGTAATCTCCACTGCCATCGAAGTAAATTGATCCACCATGATTACTTGCAGAATACTCTTGGTGATTATAAGGAGAAAATGGTTCAATAGTAACAGATCCAGTTTCAGTAAATGAGTGATTGTTTGTAGATTGATCTTTCAAATATGGTAAAGAACAAGCTAATAAAGAAGTTCCACTAATAGCTTCTAATTTTTCTGTTGGTGGTGTAAAATTAGAAGTATAAACAACTGTACCTTTTACAATTCTTAAATCTCTTATATAGCCGTCCCAACCATTAGGTGGTGAATCTTCTTGTGCTATTGTAAGGTCATCTCCTGTAGATGTTGGGATGGAATAACTAGTATTTGTTCCAATATTAATTCCGTCTTTATATAATTTTAAAGTAGTACTAGAATAATCATATGTTATAGCAATGTGTGTCCAACCATTTATTGCTGGAGCTGCTGTACCTATCAATTCGCTCGATAAGTTATAAAATGAAATATATCCTGTTGATATCTGCGTATAAAGTTGATATTTTTTAGATTTAGATAATAATATTTTATAATCAGATGTATCACCTTCCCACCAAACCCATGCTTCAATTGTCCAATCTGTAGAGTCTAATCGCAATGATACATCATCAGAAATAGTAAGATAATTTCCACTGTTATTAAAATATGTACTATATCCACCATGCCTATAAGGACTGAATGTTCCAGCATATGCATTACCGTTCGTTGTAATAGAATAATTATTAGATGATGCATCAGTAATATTATTATTATCAGAAGTATCTACTGCTGTTACAAGAGCTGTAGTGTATTTACTGTTTGTTACGACAAATTGCAGCGTTAAAGTTGAAGATGTACTTACAGCGCCATTAACACCATCAGTTACACTTATTGTTAGTGTAAAGCTACCGGCATTGGCGGTATTAGTACTAGGCGTAATCGTAAACACATTAGACGATTGACTTATTGTTGCAATTGAACCTAAACCAGTTGTTGAATAAGACCATGTTAATGGAAATCCTTCTGGATCAGTTGACACCGCAGTTATAGTAGTTGTGCCACCTGAAATGTCTAAAGCATATGAACCACTAACACCTGTAATTGCAGTTGGTGAATCATTAGATACTGTGGCTATTTTATACCAGCCGCTATCATAAAAGTAAAGATTATTGTTAGACTGAACGTAAGCTTGATCGCCATTAGATGGACTTGAAATAGCTATAAGACCATTGATATCAGTAACTATTGTTGTAGAAGCTGCAGTAGTTTGTCTTGCTTGAACATAATCAGAATCAATTAAAGAAATAGTTGAAGCAGAATCAAAACTAGAAGCGTATCCAGAAATGCTTATCCATTGTGATGAGCTGCCATCATTATAATATATATACATTACACCATTAGCTGAATTAAACCACAAGTCTCCTGCACTAGGAGAAGTAGGAGCATTATCACTTGAACTAATATTTGCAGTGCTAGGGTTGTTAGCTGTCCATTGATTCTTTGTAGAATTATAAGTATACGTCACACCCGAGAATGTAGTAGTTTGACCATTAAAGGGGTTATCTGGAAAATTTATTGCCATCTATCTATCCTTCTAATTCGCCCGTTGGTGGTGTAAAACTTGATGTATATCTTGCTAAACCTTTTGTAATTCTAACATCTTGTATATAACCTTGGCATCCACCACTATTAAATGTATCGCCACTACCTAGTAATACTGGTCTATCTAATACTGTCGCATATCCGTTTAAATCTACTGCTAATTCTGTTTCAGTTCCATTAAGGAAAATTGACATATATCCATTTGATTTTCTAACAACTGCCACATGATACCAATTGTTTGCACTAACTGCAGTAGTAAAAATTTCTCTTGTACCATTTAAATTTCCAAAAAATCTAATTCTACTGTCTGCCTGTTGATGCAGCATCCATCTTCCAGTAGAACTAGATATGTAAGAACTCATTAGAAAAGACTGAGATCCCGTTTGAGTTGGATAATACCACATTTCTAATGTGTATTCTGTGTTAAGAGCATCTAAGAAAAGATTTGTTCCTAAATCAACTCCTGCAGACGATCCACCAGTAAAATATATTGATTTTGTGCTTGCAAATTTAACTTGTGTTGTTGAACCACTCACTCCACTGCTTGGAATAATTAAATTTGTTCCTTGTGCTTTATCAATAATAGAGGCGTCTGTACCTATAACATGAAATATAGCTCCTGAAGAAGATAATGGAGATGTTGGTGGTGTAAAATTAGCAGTGTAAACCGCTGTTCCATTAGTTAATCTAACATCAGCTATATACCCTTGAAAATCTCTAGAAGAACTATACTTGTTTCTGCCAACAGTAGTTCCCCAAGAAGATGAACCAGAAGTGTCGCTGTTTGTGAAACTAGATACAGAGATTCCATTACAATACATCGTAACAGTTGATCCAGACCTTACTACGGCCACATGATACCAAATGTTAGTACTTATGGTTATACCTGATGCAACACTAGTATTAGCAACTGAAGAACTATTTCCATAAAAAAATCTAAGTTGTGCTCCTGACCCAAGGTCTATGCCCCATACACCATTTGCAGAAGAGCCTCCACTTTGATAAAGTATGGCTTGATAACTTACACTTGTAGTTGCTGTGTTAAACCAACATTCAAAAGTAAAATCACCAGTAAAAACTCCATCATTGCCTAAAGATGCTTCTAAATAAGAACTACCAGCACCATCAAAGTAAACTGACCCGCCATGATCACTTGCGTTATACTTAACGTTATCATATGGCGAATAAGGTTTAACACTAATAGATCCAGTTTGTGCTATAGTATATGAATTAGGAGAAACATAGTCATAAGGTCTTCCATCTTGACACATTAATAATATAGTGTCTGAATCTGATGTAAGAGCTTCTGTCGGCGGAGTAAAGTTTGCTGTGTAGCGCGCTGTTTGAGAAACTCTAAGATCTTTTAACACGCCTTGCATGCAATAGCTACCGGAATAATAACGACCTACCCAAAAATAAGTAAATCCAGAATAATCGTTCGTGTCAGACGTCGATTCTGCTAGTAAACCATTTCCATAAAGTGATATTGTGTTGTTGTACTTAACAACTGCAATATGCATCCATTCATTAGTAGTTATTTGTACATTTGCTGGAGTTGTTGCTGTTGATCTTCCAATTGCAGAGCCGCTGTACAATGTCGAACCAATATATCCTTGATATACATGAATAGATAAATGACCTGTACTATTGGTCCCTCCGCCAACTTGAAAAACCCCTGAATTGCTTAAATTTTCTAGATTTACCCAACACTCAACCGTCCAATCTGAATTAGTGCCTGAAGGTAGAAAAGTAGATCCGCTAGCTTCTAAAAAATGATTAGTTGTATTAGGAAAATACGTACTATATCCACCATGTCTATAAGGACTGAATGTTCCAGCAGTGGCATCACCATTTGATGTTACAGCATAGTTATTAGATGATGCATCAGTAATATTATTATTATCAGATGTGTCTACTGCTGTTATTAATCTAGTAGTGTAATTACTATTTGTAATAATAAGAATGAAGTTTAAAGTTAAAGTTGAAGATGCACTGACTGCACCATTGATGCCGTCTGTTGCATTAATGGTTAAAGTAAAAGTTCCAGCATTAGCCTCATCTGTGCTAGGTGTAATGGTGAATACATTATCAACATTGGAAACAGTAGCTATATTTCCTAATCCACTGGTTGAATACGTCCATGTTAATGGAAATCCTTCTGGATCAGTTGATGCTGCAGTAATAGTTGTTGCTGTTCCATCAATTTCTAATTGATAGGAACCACTAACACCTGTAATAGAACTTGGTGAATCATTAGATACTGTGGCTATTTTGTACCAACCGCTTGAATAAAAATATAAATTATTATTTGCAGTTACAAATGCTTGATCACCATCTGACATACCAGTGAGAGCAATAAGAGCAGCCATATCAGCTACAACTGTTGTTGCTGCAGAAGAAGCTCCAGCTGCAGTATCAGCAGCTGCTACAAGTGTACTTTTAAAATTTGAAAATGTAGCCATTAAGTATTTCCGCTTATAATCCATCCTTGAGTTGTATTATAGTAGACTAAATCAACTGCTGTTCTATTTACATCGATTATAAAGTCTGAATCAGAACCAAGGATCTTATTGCTGTTTCTATTTATAGTGATATTATTTGTGCCTGCATTATTAGTTCCATCGATTATTTTTATTTCATCACCAAAAGATGGAACAGCTGGAAGAGTTATTGTAATTGCGCTTGATGTATCAACAATATATTTTTTATTTGCTAAAGCTGTAATGCTAGAAGTGGCTTCTACATAACTATTTGTTGATCCACCTGAAGCATAACCAGAAATACTTACCCATTGAGCTGAACTTCCATCATTATAATATATGTACATAAATCCTGTTAGAGAATCATACCATAAATTACCAGATGCTGGATTTGAAGGTGCTGTATCAGAAATAGTAACAACTGCTCCACCACTAGTACCCGAAGTGTTTACCCACTGTGATGAAGAACTATCAGTATAATAAATATTTAAAGTTCCATCGGTAGTATCATACCATAAATCACCAGCAGAAGGACTAGAAGGCGCCGCGTCTGAAGAAGTAACCGAGGCACCACCTCCGCCGCCAGATGTTTGTCTTGCTTGCACATAAGCTGAGTCAATTAATTCAACTGCAGCTGCAGAATCGAAAGTACTACCACCAGAAGTTTGTCTTGCTTGCACGTAAGCTGAGTCAATTAATGAAATAACTTCTGACGAATCTAGAAAATCATATGTTATCTGCCTTGATTGTACATATGCCGAATCAACTAATGAAATAGCGTCAGATGAGTCAAGGAAAGAATCTTCATTAAAGATCTTAATGTCGCCAACCATACCAGAATGATATTGACATTGATACACTAGTGTGTTTGGTGCATTCATTGGTACTGTAAATATTACATTACCAGTTTCAGCACCATTATTTGTTACTCCATCACTATATGTAGAACCACCACTTGATAATCTAATTAGAAATGGATGTCCGGATGCATTAACAGCAAACTTATATGTTTTACCTCTTGTAAGATATATTGTAGGATTATTTGCGCTTGACGGAAATCCATCTCCACTAAAAGCATAAGCACTTGCACCGCTATTAATTACATTGAATATTGTTTCTGCAGGTCTTCTAGTTTCAATATATGCACTATCAATTAAAGAAATTGTTTCAGCTGAATCTAGAAAATCATATGTAGTTTGCCTTGCTTGTACATATGAACTATCAATAAGATTTATGGCTTCACTAGAATCTAGAAAATCGTAAGTAATTTGCCTTGCTTGTACATATGCACTATCAATAAGAGTTATAGCATCTGCAGAATCTAAATCTGACTTTGTTCCAATTAAAGTAACTAATGTATTATATGCGGAATCATCATCATTTAAAGCTGCTGCTATTTCATTTAATGTATCTAATGTACCAGGCGCACCATCAATTAAGTTATTAATTTGAGTTGTAACAAATGCTGAATCAGCAAAATTAGCATTTGTATAAATTGTTTGTCTTGCTTGAACATAAGCTGAATCTATAAGAGCAATAGCTTCTGATGAGTCTAGAAAATCGTAAGTAATTTGCCTTGCTTGTACATAAGCTGAGTCTATAAGAGCAATCGCTTCAGCAGAATCTAAAAAATCATAAGTTGTTTGTCTTGCTTGAACATAAGCTGAATCTATTAATGCAATTGCATTTGATGAGTCAATAAAATTACCAGCATATCCAGCAATTCTTTGTGTTGGATTAGATCCGTATATAATAAAACCAAAAGGTCTGGAGCTATTTGGCGTTACATTACTACCGTTATCGTCATAGAAACTGGCAGTAAAACCATTTACTGTTTTACTGCTAATTGATACATTAATATCATCTCCAAATTCATTATCAGTTACAATAAAATAATCTGTATTTGGTTGTGCTGTATTAAATGCAAAATCTAATGTTGAACTTCCACTATTCCAGTTGCTCCAACTAATGCCATTTCCACTTGCATTTGATGTGGAAATTACTCGTCCAAATGCAAATGGTAATATAGCTGTAGATGATCCACCAGTTGGAAACCTGTCTGAAATGTAAGCTGAATCAATAAGAGCTATAGCTTCAGCAGAATCTAAAAAATCATAAGTTGTTTGTCTTGCTTGAACATAAGCTGAATCTATTAAACTAATAATAGCAGCCGAGTCAGTTCCAGCTGTTGTTCTTGCTGCAATATAAGCTGAATCTATTAATTGAATTGTACCTGCAGAATCAAGTCCAAAAAAATCACCAGAAACACTTATCCATTGTGATGATGAACTGTCAACATAATAAACATATAGAGTTGTATCAGTTGTATCAAACCATAAATCTCCAGACGATGGAGAAGAAGGTGCTGAATCAGAAGAAGTAACTGAAGCTCCACCTCCAGAAGTTTGTCTTAACTGTACATAAGCTGAGTCTATTAATTCAATTGCAGCTGCAGAATCTAGAAAATCATATGTAATTTGTCTTGCCTGAACATAAGATGAATCAATTAATGAAATAACTTCTGATGAATCTAAAAAATCATAAGTTGTTTGTCTTAATTGAATGTATGCCGAATCAACATTATTTGTTATAATAGAAGAAACACTTGCAGAATCTAAATCTGACTTTGCATTAATTAAACCAACAAGTGTTGAATAAGCAGAATCATCATCATTTAAAGCTGCAGCTATTTCGTTTAAAGTATCTAAAGTTCCAGGGGCTCCATCAATAAGAGCATTAATTTGTGCAGTAACATATGAACTATCAGCATAAGTAATTTGTCTAGCTTGAACATAAGCTGAATCGATTAAAGCTATTGCTTCAGTTGAATCTAGAAAATCGTAAGTTGTTTGATTTGATTGTATATAAGCTGCGTCAATAACACCTGTTACTGTTGTAGAATCTAAATAATTAGCATCATTAGTAAAATCACTTACCAATGATGGAGTACCAGTTAATGAACTATAAGAAAAATCTTGAGGTGTTTGGCGAAGTTGAACATGAGCAGAATCAATTAAGTTAATAACAGTAGCTGAATCTGTTCCGCTACTTCCAACTGTTGTTTGTCTTGCTTGTACATATGCAGAATCTATAAGAGCAATAGTGTCTGCTGAATCTATTCCGCTAGAACCGCCACTACCCGATATACTTGATACATCTGCAGAATCAAGTAATTTTGTGATAGTTTTATTACCAAGTTTAATAGATCCAGAGACTTCAAGTTCTTTTAAATTTGCATTTAAAAAAGTATTTGACGGAACGACTGGCATTTATCTGCTTTCTTTGTGTTTATACTATTTATTATTTATTCTTCAGGAGCTTCAAATATGTATATAGCTCCAGTATTGAAAGTTGTTATAGAAAGACCTGGATCGCCAGTTATTCCGTTGTATGTATTACCGCCACTAGTTTCATCATAATCAGGCGCACCACCTACAACAACACCGCCGTCGCTTGTAGTTATTGAATGTCCCATGTCTTCACCTTGCTTTGATCCAAGTAGTTCGACAGGTCCAGTCCAACTTGATGTATCATCATCATATGTATAAGCAACTATGTTACCAGCGTCAGTAAAGTGGTATCCATCTCCTCGAGGTGGATCATATAATGCATTACCAAAAAATACAGTTTTTCCGTTACCAGATACAGCCACATCAGTGGTTCTAGCAAGCCCTGTACCATTATTAAAATCAGTACCAGGAAAGGATGTTACTTGTGACCAAGATCCTCCAGATTCATCAAAAATAAAATTTGTATGGGTAGTAGAATTATATGTTGTCAATGCACCTATTACTAATCTAGTACCGTCATCAGAAAAAGCAAGGCCTCCAAATCCAAATGCATTAGTATCACTTTTAGTAAGAGTTGTAGGTGAACTCCAAGTAGAACCAGATCTATTATAGATATATACTTTATTTACACCATCTCCTTGAACAAATCCTGATATTGCTAATTTATTACCATCTGCGCTAAGGGAACTAGTTATACCAAAATATTCACTTGCTCCAGCTGAACCTGTTAATTTAGTTTGTTGGCTCCACGAGCTACCAGATCCTGTAAATACATATACTGCTCCAGCATTACTATTCTGCGTTCTGGCTGAACAGACTATTGTATCCCCATCTTTATTGATGGCAACAGGTCGACCAAACTGATCTCCAGCACCTATATCGCTACCAGTAATTGTTGCTGCTTGAGACCAAGTACTACCAGACAATGTAAATACATATACTTTACCAGCATTAGCACCACCATCATCTTCTTGAGGTGCACCTACAACTATTGTATTACCATCTCCAGAAATATCAACACTCATACCAAAATAATCATCTGCTGCTTTATCAGATGCTTGTATTTTTGCAGATTGAGACCAGCTACCACCTGATTTTGTAAATACATACACTGATCCACGACCAGATTCATCTCTATAAGAACCAACTACTACAGTAGTATTATTTGCATCAATGGCAACATCCCATCCAAAATAATCATTTGCTGCTTTATCTGATGCTTGTATTTTTGTTTCAGTTATTGAACCAGACCAATCATATGATACACCAATTGTTAAAGTAAAACTACTTATTGCAGGAACTATATTAATTCCATCTGATGCTTTAAAAGTTATAGTAAATGTTCCGCCAGAAGGATAACCGTTAGATTCTATAGCTGCATCAGTTAATCTTGTAATAGTGAAAACATTATCTGATTGAGAAATTGTTGCAAAATCAGAAGCAGAATCAGAAGCTACATATGAATAAGTTATAGGAACTTCTTCTGGGTCTGTTGCATTGAGAGTAATAGTTGTAGCTATGCCGGCATTTGAATCTAATACATAACTTGAATCAGGCAATGAATCAAAAGTTGGTGTTGTGTTAACAAGTGCAATATTATACCAGCCAATACCATTCCAAATAAAAAGGCGATTAACAGAAGTAACAAAACCAAAATCTCCTGCTGTGTTTCCACTTGCTGGTAAAAGATCAACAGATGCATAATTTGTTGCTATTAAGCCACCAGCTGATGTGATCGAAGATGCAACTGCTGAATCTTCAACAATTTGTGTAACTGATGCAGAATCTACAATGCTTGTTACAGTATTGCTACCAACTTTAATACTACCTTGTACTTGTACTCCTTTAGTAACACTAAAATCTTTTTTTATAGATGGCATTTACACAAAATCCTTTATACTCGAGTACCCGTGAATATGTATATTCCACCAGCTTGCGTAGAACCTCCAACATTAATTTCATGAGCTCCTACTACAGCTGTACCACCAGCTCTAGAAAGAGCTACAGAAACTCCAAACTCATCACTTGACACCAAATCGCTTGTAAGAGAAGTTAGCTTTTTTTGTTCAGTTGCTGTGCTCCAAGAATCTCCTGTGCGTTGATACACATATACTTCGCCCTTTCCACTATTAATTTTGTGAGATCCTACCATAACAACACTTCCTTGTTCATCTATTGCTACTGATACTCCATAATTAGCAGAGGAAGCAGCATCTGATGCTGTTAATTTAGTTTCTAACCAAGCTGATTCTTTGTCGACTGAATATTGAAATATATCGTCAGAACCATTCCCTACTGCATACATTTTAGTTTCATCTGGAGAAAAAGCAAGGCCATTCCAATCATCAGCTGCTAATTGGTAAGACGTATTATATGTCGCAGTTGAAATATCCCAAGGTGTTCCTAGCAACCATTGATAAACACGATTATTAACATTTCCAATGGTAAACATTCTTCTCCCAGTGCTATCAAAAGCAACATCATTGTGCCAGGACTCTTGAGTGAAAGGGAAGTTTTTATTAGAATATGAAGCGGTCGAAAGATCCCAAGGTGTTGCTAAATCATATTCAAAAAGAGTATTAGGGGAATCTTGTCCACACAAAAATAATTTTGTTCCATCTGGTTTAAAAGTTAATCCTCTTGGCAACGTGTTTTGAGAACCAACAGTAAGACTATTATTGCTGTATGTCATAGTGCTTAGATCAAAAGGAGATGACAAATTATATTGATAAATAGCATCATCAGCAACTCCAGAATGGTTTACAATATATAATCTAGTTCCATCTGGTTTAAACTTCATTCCACGCGGAACTGGTACTTGAGTTGAAACATCTACAGATACATTATCATATGAAGCTGTAGAAACATCATAAGCAGTAGATAAGCTAAATTGAAAAACTGTATCTTCTGCAAGACCAATCATAAATAATTTAGTACCATTATCATTAAAATCAAACCCATACACTTGTGATTCTAAATTATCAAAATTATAAGTTTTATTATTGTAAGACGCATTAGATATGGTTAGTAAATTACCATACTCATAAATATATGCAGCACCAGCATCTGTACCTGCAGTGTCTTCCCTTTTAGATCCAACAACAATCGCATTACCATCTGAAGTAACATCTACAGATGAGCCAAAATCGTCATCAGTGTTAGGATCACTTGGCTTGATATAATCTCCAAATTGTGACCATGTAGTTCCAGATCGATCAAATACATAAACAGCTCCACCTCGTGTTCCACCAGAGATATCTCTGTTTTCTGCACCTGCTACAATTCGATCGCCGTCAGGAGTAATAGAAACATCCCATCCTAAAAGCATATCATCACTAGCATAATCATCAGCGTATATTATAGCTTCTTGCTGCACATCTAATCCTTTTACATTAAATTGTCTAATAGCATTACCAGTATATCCTGTAACGTACATTTTTGATCCAGTTGGATCAAATGCCATTTGAAATGGTGTTGTTTCTCCAGTTGTATCGATGTTAATATTATCGTATGTCATTGTAGATACATCATAAGCAGTAGACAAAGAAAATTGATAAACTTTATTATTTTGGTTACCTACTAAAAATAATTTTGTACCATCGCTGTTAAACTCTAATCCTTGAAAAAGACTATCAGTTGTATAAAACCGTGGTGATACTTCATTGCTATATGAAAAAGATGATATATCCCATGCTGTCGATAAATCAAATCCATGAACATAACCTTCCCACCCTACAATAAACATTTTTGTTCCAGCAGAATTAAATGTTAGACCCATCGGCCTAGTTTCAGTTTGAGCCAAAGTAACGTCAGAAGTAAAATCTATATCATAATTATTATAAGATCCAGTACTTAAATCATACGGTGTAGTAAAAGCATATTCAAAAAGTGATGAAGATGCTCCACCATGGCTATTTGGTGTTGACACCCAAAGTTTAGTTCCATCATTATTCCAATTAAGACATGTTGGATAAGGGACTTGAGTAGATATATCCAATGAAACATTATCATACGTTGCCGTTGTAACATCATACGCCGTTGATAAACTATATTGATAAACTGCATCAGTTGAGCTACCAGTCATATAGAATTTAGTGCCATCATTATTAAATTCAAAGCCCATAGGATTACCATCTTGACTACTAACAGCTAGCTGAGCTTGATACACTCCGTTCTCAATATCATAAAATTTATCACCATTATTTTTATATACCCACACTGCCCCGCAATCACTTCGAGTTGGGCTATTAGTTTTATCTTTTTTAGGAACACCTACTGCTATTCTTTCTCCAGTAGCATCAATAGCTAAGCTCCAACCAAACCAATGATCATTTTCAGTAGAGTTGTAAGGATCAACTGGAGGAAAATGTTCTATTTTTTTTGACCAAGTACCACTTTCTTTCTTCCAAACTTGAAAACTACCTGTGTTTTGTGTTGCTCCAGTTTTTTGTTTAAAGGGAGAGCCTATTGCTGCTATTGTACCATCACCTGATATTGCAACTGAAGTACCAAACTGATCATTACTTGAGGAATAAAAAGTATCATTTAGCCTTTGTTCTAAAGACCATGTTGATCCGGATCTTGTATATACACTTGCTGTGCCTTTATAGCCGTTAAAGGTATCACCCTTAGCTCCTGCTATTGCTGTATTACCATCTCTAGAAATATCTACGTTACCACCTAGCAGCGGTGCTCCAGTAGTTGTAGTTGTTACAAATCTTGAACCTTGTTGCGAAGATGTAGACCAATCGTAATTCACTATTATGGTGAGAGTAAAATTACTAACTGCTGGTACAATATTAACGCCATCTGATGCTCTAAATGTAATATTAAAAGTTCCGCCAAATGCATATCCATTAGAATCTAAAGCAGAATCTGATAAAGCAGTAAGAGTAAAAACATTATTTGCTTGACTTATTGTTACAAAATCAGAAGCAGAATCTGACAAATAAGAATATTGTATTGTAGCGCCTTCTGGATCTGTTGCATTAAGAGTAATAGTTGTAGCAGTACCACCACTCGAATCCAGTGTGTATGAAGATTCAGGACTACCGCCTGAATCAAAAGTAGGAGAAGTATTAATTAATGCTATACCATACCAGCCAACACCATTCCAAAGATAAAGACGATTATTCGCATTAACATACGCTAATTCGCCAGAAGTATTACCAGATAATGGAAGAAGATCTGCCGAATCATAAGTTTTTGTTGATGCGCCTCCAGCAACTACAATAGATGAAGCAACACTAGGTGACGTTACTATAGCATTAACTGTGCTCGAATCAACTAGACTCGTAACTGTTTTATCACCAAGAGTGATCGACTCTTCTACTTCTAAACCATTATTAGTAACAAAGTCTTTTATAATTGCTGTTGACATGTTATTCCTCTTTAATTATCAGCTTTCTCTTCTGTTAAAGATTTTACAAGAGAACTTGTAAATGCTTTTTCAGCTGTAGTAACTTGATCAATTTGAAACCGTAAATTGGCAGCTTTAGTTTGTAAGTCTCTAATTTGACTTACAAAATATGTTTGCTCTTTATTGAAATCTTCTATTTTATATTCTTTGTCGTCAATTATAACCACGTTCGAATTATCTTGTTTTTCCATTATAAATGTACTCCTTGTACTTTAGTTGTTTATGCTAATGTTCTTATAGCTCTTAATTTGACATTTGTATTTGCCTTCGTTGGACTTAATTTGAGTTCTACATTGTTTCCGTTAATTAATGCATCGAATGTACCAAGATCAGAATCGAGTAATATCTTTGCATAACCTGTCATAGCTACATTTGTTCCATTGTGTGTTAGTAAAATTTCTTGTGCATGGTAATCGCCAGTACTAGCAACTGTAAGTTGTGCTACATACTTTAATGTTCTGAAATTTGTTTTATCAAATGTATGTATAGTTTGAGCTGAGTCGGTTGTTGTTAGATCTGAATCAACTGCAATAATAAGACCATTACTATTAGCTGCACCTTCAGACATTGCAATTGCTCTTAACTTAACATGAGTGTTTGCATTAGTAGGTGTTAATGTTAATTCTACATTATTTCCAGTAATTTGTGCATCGAACTCACCAAGATCAGAATCAAGTGTTAACTTTGAATAACTTGATATTGCAATATTTGTTCCATCATGAGTTAGTAGAATTTCTTCAGCATGATAGCTACTTGTATCGTCATTTTCAAGTTGTGCGGTGTATTTTACTGTTCTATATATTGATTTATTAAAGCTATGTACAACTTGCGAAGAATCAGTAGTTGTTAAATCTGAATCAATTTGAAGAAGAATATCACTACTATAAACTTGTCTTGCTTGTACGTAATTAGAATCTATTAAATTAATGATAGCAGCAGAGTCTGTACCAGCAGTTGTTCTTGCTGCAACATAAGCTGAATCTATTAAATTAATGATAGCAGCAGAATCTGTGCCAGCTGTTGTTCTTTCTGCAACGTAAGCCGAATCAATTAGACTAATTACTTCTGCAGAATCTACAGAGTTAGCTTGAATAAGACTTATAGTGGCTGCAGAATCTGTGCCAGTTGTTTGTCTTGCTTGTACATAGGCTGAGTCTATTAAAGCCGTTGCTTGTGCTGAATCTAATTTACCTGCAATTTGATTTGTAATTGTAGTGCTGAAGTTTGCATCATCTCCTATTGCAGCAGCAAGTTCATTTAATGTATCTAGAGCTCCAGGAGCAGCGTCTATTAAGTTATTAATTTGAGTTGTAACAAACGCTGAATCAGCAAAGTCAGCATTTGTATATGTAGTTTGCCTTGCCTGAACGTAAGCTGAATCTATGAGAGCAATTGTTCCAGCAGAATCTATGGCTGAACTTGCCGCAATTGTAACTGTGTCAGTATTAGCATCAGTTGTAATAGTTATATTTGAACCAGCTTCTAGTGTGAGTCTATCGCTGAGAGATGCTCCTGTTGCTGCAGTGTATACATATACAGCACCTGGGTCTCGAGCACCAACAGCTAAATAAGTTGCATCTTTTGTAACTGCAACAGATTGAGGTTCAGCTCCAAATCTATTATTTTGACTTGAAGTTGTATCGCTGCTATTCACTGTTGATTCGAGAGCCCATGTACCTCCAGTGTTTTTCCAAATTTGAACTTCACCTTCAGTTGTAGAAGAAGCATCTTCTCTTGAAACACTTATAAAGACTCGAGTTCCATCTCCACTTAAATTTAATCCCTGGCCAAATAAATCACCAGCATTCTGAGTTGCAGAATATAGTCTTTGTTGTTGTGTCCAAGTTGAACCTGATCTTGTAAAGATGTATACGTTTCCTGCTTTAGTTTCTGAGCTTTCTCCATCAGCACCTGGATCTGATACTGCAGCAACAGTACCATCTGCATTTATACTAACTGCGGTACCGTATGAATCATTTTGTGATGAAGGTGAATTGCTTGGTGTAAGTTCTGATTCGCGTGCCCATCCGCCGCTGTTGACCCAAACCCAAGCCGATTTATCAGTATAAGCTCCAAAAATAATTCTGTCTTTATCTTCAGAAGCTAATTCATTGCTTGTTCCTATCTTAGCATCAGTAGGAAAATCACTAGTGCTTTCTTCAATAGTTTCTGCTCTCGTCCAAGTAGAACCAGATCTAGTGAAAACTTCTACAGTACCCATTCTTCTAGTAGTGCCATTAGCAGATCTTCCCTCTTGATGACCTACTGTTATCATATTTCCGTCTTCTGATATATCTACAGAAATACCAAAATAACCTCCAGAAGAAGACACACTAGTATCAGGTGATAAAGTAGCTTGAAGCGACCATGTAGTACTAGATCTCGTATAAACGTAAACTCTTCCATTAGTATTAGAATTTCTCGCTGAAACTGCGGCTGTATCACCATCAGCGTCTATGGCTACAGCCCATCCATAGTTTAAATAATTTACAACATCAGCACCTGGTGGATCTAATCTTTGTTGTACTGACCAAGTACTTCCATTATAATAATGAATAAACGCTCTACCAGCTTGTGTAGCACCCGGACCATTATTATAGGGAGAACCAGCTACAACATAAAGACCATCGTCTGAAACGTCTGTGGAGTGGCCATAACGTTGACTAGACACACTATCGTTAGGCTCCAAATCTCCAGTTTCAGTAGAAGTAGACCAATTCGCTCCACCTTCGCTATTATCGGCTACGAGATCATCTTGACCGCTAACTGATACAATAGTGAAAGCTGAAACAGGATCAACTTGTCTTGCTTGTACATAATCAGAATCAATTAATGCAATAACTGCAGCAGAATCTGTGCCGGCAGACTGTCTTGCCTGAACATACGCGGAGTCTATAAGAGCTATGGCTTCTGATGAATCTAAGAAATCATAAGTTGTTTGTCTTGCTTGTACATAAGCTGAATCGATTAAAGCAATTGCATCTGTGGAATCTAAATCTGACTTTGCATTAATTAAACCAACAAGTGTTGAATAAGCAGAATCATCATCATTTAATGCAGCTGCTATTTCATTAAGTGTATCTAATGTTCCAGGTGCTCCATCAATTAAATTATTAATTTGAGCTGTAACAAATGAAGAGTCTGCAAAATCTGCATTTGTATATTTAATTTGTCTCGCTTGAACATATGCACTATCTGCAGTGGCTTCAACTCTAGCGTCTGCTCGAGCATCTGTAAAATATAGATTACTTCCTTCAGTTAGATCGGCAGTAGTTTTAGTTCCTAAATCTGTATCAAAATCTGCGCTTTTGTATGTAGTTACAGAAAATGTGCCAGTAGTAGAATTATATGTCAAATCACCACTAGCTGATATTGCATTTTTAGCATCACTAT
>Ga0233450_10002479_pt1 | contig 18092 bp, 14 predicted proteins | sample 011ome_30_FD_189956 | JGI IMG/M metagenome (GOLD analysis project Ga0233450, IMG submission 189956) | Coastal salt marsh microbial communities from the Groves Creek Marsh, Skidaway Island, Georgia - 011501CT (spades assembly) | ecosystem: Environmental > Aquatic > Marine > Intertidal zone >... | reverse complement strand
AGAAAAAAGAGGGAGAAGGAGACAAAGAGGATGAGAAAAATGAAGACAAAGAGGAGAAAGAAAATAAGCCAAAACCTGGAGATAAAAACAAAGGGGAAGAAAAAGAATTAGAAGGAAAAATGTCTAAGGGGCAAATTAAAAAAGATTTAGACGCAGTAAACGAGGACGAAAAGAATATTTTGCTTAAAATCGCAAAACAAAAAGGAAAAAAGAAAGGAGACAACAACACGAAAGACTGGTAGTTAACTTAGAATGAAGATTAATTTCAAAATAAGCTTATTGTTTTTTGTAGCAAATATATTTATTGTTACTCAAGGAAGTGCGCAAAAATTTACGACCAGTATTAACACATCGAACAAATCCGTTCAGGTTGGGGATGTCTTCAAATTAACCTACTCTATTTCCTCGCAAGATAATTTTAGTATCACAGGAATTCAGCGACCTACTTATGAAGGGTTTTCTTTTGTTCGTGAATCTAACGGAGAATCACATCAATATATAAACGGAAGAGCCACGCATTCTTTTGAATATTCAATTGATTTAAAAGCAAACAAAAAAGGTACTTTCAAATTGACTCCAGCAACTTTTATTGCAGGAGACATAGAAACAAAAAGTTCTTATTTCACTGTGCAGGTAGGTGCTAGTGACCCTAAATTAAATATCACACCACCAAAAAACACAAATCTTTTTACGAGAATTTCTGTAAGCAATAAAGCTCCATATAAAGGAGAAGTTGTTTTGGTAACGTATAAAATATACTCACGCTATGGAAATATAGCATTAGATAATTATGATTTCGCCATGATTGATGGTGTGTGGACGGAGGAAATTACCGCGGGAAGCAATGGTTGGCCAACTAAACAAGAGGCCATAAATGGGGTAAGATACAATATCTACACGTTAAAAAAAGAAATTGTATTTCCTCAAAAAACCGGTAAAATTATAATTCCCGCATTCGATATTACCGCCCGTGTAAACAGAAGTTTTTTCAATCAAGGATCGGTTATAGATGTAAAAAGCAATAACCAAGAGTTAACCGTAAAAGTACTGCCAAACAATTCGCCACCAAGCTTCGAATCACAAGTAGGTAAAGGCTACAAACTCGATGTTACTTACTCTACGACTGAACTTAAAACAAATGAGCCAATAGATTTAAAAATTAAAATTTCTGGAAAAGGAAATTTAAAACAATTGAATGCGCCAGAAATTAACTTCCCAACAGACTTTGAAGTCTTTGACCCCGAAATAAAAAACAATGTTAAATTAAGTTCATCAGGATTAAGTGGGAGCAAAGAATTTACCTATCTAATTATTCCAAGGCACCATGGCATTTTTGATATCGACGCAATTGAGTTCAGTTATTTTAATACAGCCACAGGAAAATATAAAACACTTACTTCTGATGAAGTAAAAATTAATGTTTTAAAAGGGGTAAGCGAAGACTTAACCAATACTTCTTCCGGAAATAAGCAAGATGTAGAATTGTTAAGTAATGAGATAAGGCATATAGAGCATGAAACGGAATTAACCCCCGTAAACGATTTCTTTTTTGGAACGACGAATTATTTTTTGGCACTAGGGAGTCCCTTTCTTCTCTTTTTTCTTTTCTTCTTTGCCAAAAGAATAAGGGGACAAGAAAAAAATCAAGTTGAACTAACGCATAAAAACGCATCAAAATCTGCATTAGCTAGATTAGCCAATGCAGAAAAACATCTAAAAGAGAAAAATGATTTAGCATATTTCGAAGAACTTCATAATGCAATTGATGGATATTTATCGCATAAATTTAAAATACCCGTTTCTGAATTGAATAAAAAAAGAATTGAAGAAGAACTAACTAAAATAAGTATAGATTCTGCAACCATTGCCTCATTGCTAAAAGTATTGAACGATTGCGAAATGGCTCGTTTTGCTCCTCTTTCGCATAATGTTGCGCAAACAACATTAACAACGACCAAAACGCTGATTAATGAAATTGAAAGACATGTTAAGAAATAGTATAGTTATATTCATTTTCTTTTTCCAGGTATCGGTTTCTATCAAGGCTCAGATTTCTGATCCTACAGGTGTTTTCGATTTGGGAAACAAGCAATATGAAGAGCATAATTATGAGGCCGCAATTAACTCATATAAGCAACTTTCCGCAGAGTACTATTCTCCAGAGCTTTTCTTAAACCTTGGGAATTCTTACTATAAGATAGATGACATTCCTAACACCATTCTTTATTACGAAAAGGCTTTAAAACTATCTCCCGGCAATCCAAATATCTTGCATAACTTAACGTTAGCAAACAAAAGAGTTTCGGATAAAAATAAAATTAATGACTCGATACAATTGAGCGACTGGTTTTTTACCTGGGTTAGTAATGCCCCCAATTACTGGTCATACAATTCAATTTACCTATTTATCATTGGTAGTCTGCTGTTGATTCTGTACCTATTTTCTAAATCAAGAAAACTGAAAAAACTAACCTTCTATACTGCTGTTCTCTCTATGATATTTGGAATATTCTCCATTATTTTTTCTGGCCTCCATAAAAGCAGATTAATGTCAAATGAAGATGCAATTATTTTCAAACCATCCATTGAATTAATGTCTCAACCATCAGCAAACTCAAGTGTTTCATTTGTGCTGCACGAAGGAACAAAGGTTAAAATATTAGACGAAACCGAACTATGGTATGAAATCCGATTCGGCGATGGTAAAATTGGTTGGTTACAGAAAGAGTTTGTAAAAACGATATAGATGAATAAACAAGAAAAAGTTCAATTCATCATTGACGAATTAGAGAAACTCTACCCAGAGACTCCTATTCCGCTAGACCACACAGATGAATATACATTATTAATAGCCGTTTTACTATCTGCGCAATGCACTGATGTACGTGTAAATAAAGTTACTCCTGCCCTATTCAAGATGGCAAATACTCCATCTGAAATGATTAAACATACTGCAGAAGAAATAAAGAAAATTATTAGACCATGTGGTTTGTCTCCTCGAAAATCGAAGGCTATATATGATTTATCACACATCCTTTTAGACAAGTACAATGGCAGGGTACCTAAATCTTTCGAACAGTTGGAAGAACTGCCTGGTGTCGGACATAAAACTGCTTCAGTTGTTATGAGTCAAGCATTTGGTGTTCCTGCTTTTCCTGTGGATACACATATTCATAGATTAATGTATCGTTGGAATTTAACCAATGGAAAAAATGTAGACCAAACTGAAAAAGACGCCAAAAGATTGTTTCCTCGTGAAATTTGGAATAAGCTGCATTTACAAATTATTTTTTATGGCAGGGAATATTCTCCAGCGAGAGGAGCTTCAATAAAAACAGATTATATTACTGCTTCCGTTGGTAGGAAAAGTGAAATTAAAAAATTAAGATAATCTAAGGAGCTTGGTAATCAGGGTTTGTTATAAAACTGGGATCATTAAGCGACAATAAAAATGCTTTTAAATCAATTCTATCCTGGGGATTAAGTTGATTACCTCCTGACAATACATTTTTCATTAATGGGTCTACAGTTGCCGAATTTTGCAAACCAACAGCATAGTGATTAATCACCTCATCCAATGTTGCAAACCTTCCATCATGCATATAGGGAGCAGTATAAGACAAATTTCGAAGTGAGGGGGTTTTAAATTTTCCATTATCTGCTGGGTTTCCGGTTACTGCACCTCTACCCAAATCTGAAAATGTAGCATCCAGCGCATTGTTATGATATATATTATCGGTCCAAAGTGGATTATTTATATCTCCATGACAGTGAAAGCAATCTCCTCCTGCTTCATCCATAAAAACATTGTAACCAGCAAACTCAGAAGGAGTTAAAGAAATCTCACCTCGTATGTATTGATCAAACCTAGAGTCGCCAGAAATTAGCGTCCTTTCAAATTGGGCAATTGCCATAGTGACCAAACTTGAATCAATTGTCTCCGTTCCAAAAGCATTATTAAACATAGAAGGATATTGGTCATCCGCCTGCAATTTAGCAACAGCATGGGGCCAGGTTTCATGCATTTCTATAGGGTTTGTAACCGGATCATTTGCTTGAGACTCCAGTCCTATAGCCCTTCCATCCCAAAAATAAGTATCATCAAAATTCCAAACCAAATTAAACAGAGGCATTGCATTTCGATCTCCTTGCAATAAATCAATTCCGGTACTAAACTGATAACCATTATCCGTAAATCCATTGGCTTGTTTGTGACAATCTGCACAACTCTGGGTATTATTCCCAGATAGTATAGGGTCATAAAACAATTTTCTACCTAACAATACACCAGCATCAGTCAAAGGATTATTTGCAGGAATACTGGGTGCCGGTAAAAGTTGTTCAAATTGACTTGGAATATCTAATTCATAAGGATAATTCACCCCAAAATATTTACAAGACCCATCATCCCTATTTGCTGCTGCATCATAATTTAAGGCCGCAGCATCTGTGCATCCCTCATGTTTTTTACATGATGTCAGTAAAAGAGCAAATATTATTATGAAATAGTTAAACCTCATGACTCAATTATTAAACAAGGATAAAGTTAGTTATAATATGGCTTCGATAAATTATAAAATAAAGCGCCCATCTCTGGACGCTTTAGTATATTTATTGTACAATTCCACCCCAAGAAAACACATTACTTGAATTATCCTTCATCATGATTTGTGCTGTATAATTTGGCATCAACATGTTGTTATATGCATTTAAGTCCCATGTATTTGGGTTTTTAAACCATTCAGCAATATTCATATCAATTGAAATTGAAGCATCATTTTCAATATTGAAAGAAGTATTCAATTTGATAAACGCATGGTTATCGTGAAAAGTAGTATCAGTAGCAGTTATTTCTCTAGCTTTTCCCATATGATAAGCATAAGATATTGTATCTGTATTAGTATCTATAAATTTACCTTCAAGTTTCATGTTATGGTATCCACCTCCTAACATATCTGGCCAACTCCAGTTTACAGCATTCAAATCAGTATAGCTGCCAGAAATATTATTTGAAGAATTAAATCCCAAGTCAAATCCGATTCCAGTATAACTCCCTTCTTCAATATGATCAGACAATTCAAAAGAAAGCGAGTTCATATCAGACAAGTTGGATAAGTTATAATCCGAAAACACGACACTATCTCCATTTGACTTGTACAATTTTATATTGGAAACTAAATATTCTAGATGCTCAACACTGAGTATATTTCCAGCTTGGTTTGAATAATTTAACTGATTAAAACTCGAACTAGAAACAATTGAACCATCAAAATTATGCTCAAAACTCAGCGTAATATGTGGGTATACATATGGGTCATATGTACAAGTGCCATCGTCTCTTTTAGCATTGGCATCATAATTTGAAGCCGTGGCATCCGTACATCCTTTCTTTTTACAGCTGGTAATTACTAGTGGTAAAACAGCTAACATTAAAATAATAAAGTTTATTTTTTTCATTTCAATAAGTAATTTAATCCAATGATTAATCTTGCTTTTGGAACAAGTTGATTTATTCCATTTAAATTATTTTCAAAAGCAAATTGCACATTAGAGATTAATAATAAATTTTTCACATTTAACTTAAACCCTACATCGCTATAACAGGAACTCCCTCCTGTATCAGTATAAATATCCGAGTTTCTATCATAATTTGCTTTTTCATAATAAGTACCATAAAAAGGAACAAAAGTAGCTTTTCTTATACGAAACATATAAAAAACGTTAGCCGTTACGTTTGTAGTATTTCCATATTGGTATTTATTTTCATTAGCAGAATTTAATTTAATATTTGAATTAAAAATTAATCCAACTTTTTGTTTTCTTACAACATAAGAAAAAGAGCCCAATGCATCCCAACTTCCCGTCCCAGGTTGAAGGTCAAGATTTGGTTTTCCATAAAGATATTCTCTCTCAATACTTCCTAATGGTATTTTTATGCCAATTCCAACAGTTACTCTATGCACAAATTTAGAAGTGTCCTCTGTAAGTTTTGTGTTGTAAAGCTGGAAACGTTGCAAAAGCATAGGATCACCTACACCACTAACATTATATTTAGCAATATCATTAATGTATTGGACATTTTGAACAAATGGCAACACAATAATAGTGTTCCACCTTTCTTTAAAGTAAAAATTCCCTCTTACTTCATATATGTTGTATTCTTCTCTGACTTGATTCCCTAAAAATCCAGATTGCGAATTATGGCTTGTGTGTTTTAAATAATTCTGTCCACTAAAATTATAATCCCCCAGCATAGTGCGAGACCGCATAAAAATTCCAAATGAATTTTTATAATCTCCTGGTGAAATATTTAAGTAAACATTACAATGTTCACATGCCAACCCGACAAGACTGATCAAGAGAAAAGTCAATAACAATAACTTTCTCATTTATCAAATTTATTTAATTAATATTTAGGTACTTAAATAAATTGCGGTGGATGGAAAATATCGGATAACTGGCCCAAAGCCAAGTCTTTTTTTGAATTATTCATAACCTGTAAATTCACTTAGATCTCCCATGAACCTGACTTGATATTTATCTTGGTAAGAAAGTAACCAAAAGTCAAGCGATGCAGTTGAAACTTTCTCAACAGGAGGTGCCGAAATCTCAACTATAGCTAGTTGTTTATTCAAATAACATGCACCGTTACAATGCATTTCTACCTTATCCTTATTTATGCACTTTTCGCTAATAATCTCTTCTTGATGAAATAGAAAATCAAAGACAATAAAAGTTTGCCAAAATGTACCCGAAAACAGCACAGTTATAAAAAAGTAAATACTTATAAAAAAGGGATATCTCACGCTACAAAAGTAGAAGTAATAAACAACCAAAAACTTTTTAGGTAAAATATTTGTTTATTATTCATAACAAAAAAAAAAGCACCACTAAATGGGTGCTTTTCAAATATTCCAATAAAAATTTCTTACGATGAAAAAACTCTCTTTTCTTTAATTCTAGCAGACTTACCTCTTCTATTTCTGAGATAAAAGATACGTGATCTGCGAACAGCACCTTTCTTTACAATTTTAATTTCTTCCAAAAATGGAGAAGCAATAGGGAAAATTCTTTCAACTGCAGTATTACCTGACATTTTACGAATTGTAAATGTCTCGTTAACACCTTCGCCTCTTCTTTGAAGAACTACACCTTGAAAAGACTGTAATCTTTCTTTATCTCCCTCTTTAATCTTATATGTAACGACTAACGTATCACCAGCACTAAACTTTGGCCAATCTTTCATTTCGTTAATTTCGTTCTCTATTTCTTTAATAATATCCATTACTTATGTGTTTGTTCTTCCTCAATTTCGGGCTGCAATATTACGAATAATAATTTATATACAACACCATATGCAAGATTATTTAATCTAATAAATCAGGCCTGCGTTTTTTTGTTCGTTCAATAGCCTGTTGCATTCTCCATTCTTCAATAGCTCTCTCATTTCCAGAAGTAAGTATTTCTGGCACTTTCTTTCCATTATAATCTGCTGGTCTAGTATATATTGGAGGGGATAATAAATCATCTTGAAATGAATCTGTTAAGGCTGAAGTTTCATCATTTAAAACCCCTGGAATCAAACGAATAATGCTATCCGCAAGAACTGCTGCACCTAACTCTCCTCCCGAAAGAACATAGTCCCCAATAGAAATCTCTCTTGTAATAAACATTTCCCGCACCCTCTCATCGATCCCTTTGTAATGACCACACAAAACAATTATGTTTGTTAAGGATGATAATTTATTACAAATCTGTTGATTTAATTTTTCGCCATCTGGTGTCATATAAATTACTTCATCATAAACTCTTTGGCTTTTCAATTCAGTAATACATGCATCAATTGGCTGAATAGTCATTACCATTCCAGCACCTCCGCCAAAAGCATAATCATCTATTTTTTTATGTTTATTAGTCGTATAATCCCTCAAATCATGAACAACTACTTCAACTAAACCTTTGTTTTGGGCTCTTTTCAAAATTGAATCCGAAAATGGGCTCGTTAATAAGGATGGAACAGCACTGATAATATCAATTCTCATACTGCAAAGATAAACTATAAATACAATGTTAACCTAATTACCTTATCAAGCTTACGTGACCTCCAATAACATTTTCCTCATCATTACCGGCTTCTCTGTATGAAATTTTCCAAACATAAACATCTTGTTGTACTGCCCTACCGCGAAAAGAACCATCCCATTTGGCAAGGTGATCATTTGTAACAAAAATAAGCGCACCCCATCTATCAAAAACATACAACGTGAAATCCTCAGGAAATGGTCCATTAAGTACAGGGAAAAAATATTCATTATTTCCATCTCCATCCGGAGAAAAGGCATTGGGAACATATATTGAAAAATCTGCTATCACATTAACTTCTTGACAAATTGTATCCTGACAACCTAAAGTATTTTCGGCAACCAAACAAATAGGATATACACCAACACCATTATTTTCAAAATCATAGGAAAAATCTAAATCTGAGCCAATCAAGTTATCATCAAAAAACCATTCATAATTGCTTGCATTTGAACTCTCATTTGTAAACTGCACAAATGCATCATAAACTAGAACTTCTGAAGGCAAATAAGAAAAATCCGCAGCAGGACTTTGATTAGTACAAACTTGTGATGCTGCCGAAATAATTGAAACACAACCCATAGAATCTACTATCGTTAAAGAAACATCATAACAACCTTGCTCTGTAAACGTATAATCAAAGGGATTACAATTACTCAATTGAGTTCCATTCCCTAAATCCCACAAACAGCTCTGATTATTTCCAGCAATGCTACTGGAAAAATTTACTGTTAAAGGTACACATCCGACTATGTTGCTAAGAACAATATTGCCTGGCTGAGATCCATTTACAATTATTATTATAACATCACTTCCACCACATAATGAATTTAAACTGTATGTCACTATATGGCTTCCTGAGCCAGCAACCGAAGGATCGAACGTTCCTAAAATTGGATCTGTTATTCCCGATCCAGACCAAGTACCTCCCGGTAAATTGGCTAATAAATTAATAGGTGCATCGTTTAAACACATTGATCCAACAACACTTATAATAGGAATATCATTAGACCATACCACTTGTTCTACAGAATCAGTTTGCGGACAAACTCCATTCGTAGAATAATAAACCATAAAAGAACCAACTCCAGAAACCGCTGGAGTAAATTCACCTGTTGCACTATTTGTAATGCCAGTTCCCGACCATGAACCTCCACCACTTTGCACAGAGAGATTAAAACTAGGGGCATCTTCACAAACATCAGCCACTGCAGTAATTAAAACGTTGTCAGCTGGTATAACTTCAATTAAAACAGTGTCAGCATCGCCGCAAACACCCGGAATAGTATAGATAATTTGATGAATTCCTGAAGAAGCAAGCGCAGGGTCGAAAATACCTAAAGCACTATTAGAAATGCCCGTTCCGGACCAAGTACCTCCGGGATCAGCAGCAAATAATTGCACCGGAGAGATATTTTCGCATAGATTAACAACCGGACCAATAGAAGCATCAGCAAGAACAGATTGAGCAAATACTTCAACAATAATCGAATCCAAACATGCTTGATTATCCAAAATATAAACGGAGTAAACACCTTCGCATAGTGAACCAAAATTTCCGGAACCATTAAAATTTACATTATCTAAACTAAATTGAAAAGGACTAGTCCCCCCACCGGTTATTGCCGCGGAAATTTCTCCATCACACAACCCACTACACGAGACTGAATCCGTTAAAGTATTGAGAGTCAATTGCAATGGAGCTATTACAACGGTCTGAATAGTTTCTACACAATTATTAGCATCAGTTACATCTACAGTATAAGTTCCACTTGGAATTCCTGATATATCCTGCGTTATTGAGGCTCCAATATCGTCCCATAAATACGAGTAATTTGCGGAACCTCCAGTAACTGTCAGCGTAATACTTCCATCTGAGCTTTCAAAACACAAAGGACTTGTAAAAGTTGTTGCCAAAGTAAGTTCCGGTGGTTCAAAAAGCGAGAAGGTGTCCGTAATAACACACCCTAAATTATCGGTAATAGTAACCGAATGAAATCCTGAACACAAATCATTGGCAAAATTAGAATTACTAGCACTTCCACTCCAACTGTAGGTATAAGGTATTGCACCTCCTGCGGGTGTGATTGTGGCAGTCCCATTACATAACCCAAAGCACAAAGGATTAGTATTAACATTACTAGAAGTAATACTTCCTGAAGAATTTATTACAACTGTTACTGTATCTTCACAACCAATAGATGAAGTAGCAATACCGTAATAAGTTTCAGCACATAAGTTAGTCGCATTATTGTTTGTTTGTCCGATGGTCATCCATGCTGCATCATACCACTCATATGTATAGCCAGGGATGGAACCACTTGCAGTAATACTAGCACTTCCATTGCAACCACAAACAGCGTCAATTGATGTTGAAGTAACAACTAGAGGAGGTATTGCCGCACAATTATTATTAAACTGCCCAATAAAGTCAGCATTTGCAATATTATTCGGCGCTCCCGGAGTTTGATCATTCGACCCACAAACAGCAATATCTCCAGCACACCCTTCACTCCAGTTTGCTTGCACAGCTGGATCGCCGCCATTAAAAAACCATACATCATCATTTCCAACTCCTGTAAAATAAATCATTGTATTCAGATTCGCAGCACCATAGCAAAGTGAAAACACTTCACATCCATTTAAATCAACAAGCCTTGCACAATCTCCACCATTTGCCATTGCAACATTCGACCAATTCGGAGATGGATCCGTTCCCCATCCAGTTGCGGGGTAACTGCAAACAATGTCACCCGGAGTTGTTTCTGTAAACTCAAAAAACTGTGGGTTTTCTAAAGAAACTGAAAGCACACAATTTCCATCCAATAAACTAACATCATCAGCTGGAATATCAGGGTTTGGATCTAATCCGTTGTAAAGTAAAATGATTGTTCCAACAGGAACGCAAGACCATAAAGGATCATTTGTAAAACGAGCACAACCAGATGCAATTCCAGATGTTCCATGGTAACCACTGTTATCATCGTATATCCAACCACGAATATCAACACACGGAGGCGCTGAACCAGTACAATCATATATTGCACTTGTATCAACCACCACAAACTCTACGTATTCTTGACTACCAGAGGGACCGTTAGAGACTTCGTTTATTATAAGAGTCTGAGAATGCACGAAGCTAGAAAAGCTCGATAATAGAATCAAAAATAAAATACAACTCCTATTCATTTTCTTGTCATAGCTAATATCTCTGTATCACTGCGGTTTACAGACCCCGTGAGACCTCCAAAAATATCGCAGCAAACTTTTAGGATAGACTAACTTACATATATAAGCCCATGTAGTGACTTTATGGTATGTAGGTAATTGTAAATCCCATGATAAAAGAACGTAAATATCAAAAAATGGTTGTGTTATAAAAGACTTTTTTTGGTAGATAGTTTTTACCTACTCACACGGCGGACAATTAAATTCTAATCCTTAAAACAAAAAAATCAATTACCTTTGTACCGTGAATCAATACGGTACCGCTGCATATTACACTCTAGGTTGTAAACTCAACTTTTCCGAAACGAGCACAATTGCCCAATCACTTACAAATAGTGGTTATGCGAAAGTAGAATTTGATTCTGGCGCAGATGTTTATGTAATCAACACGTGCTCCGTTACGGAAAGTGCTAATAAGAAATGTAGAAACATTGTCCGAAAAGCACTGAACTACAACCCCGAAGCATTTGTAGTTGTAATAGGGTGTTACGCTCAGTTAAAACCGCAAGAAATTGCAAACATTCAAGGTGTTGACTTGGTATTAGGAGCCAATGAGAAATTTAAAGTTGGAGACTACCTGAATGACTTGCACAAGCGTCAAGACACGCAAATACTATCCAACGAAATTAAAGAAACCAAAGAGTTTGTTCCAGGATTTAGTACAACCGATAGAACACGCTCTTTTTTAAAGATACAAGATGGCTGCAATTACTTCTGTTCGTTTTGCACTATACCGCTAGCAAGAGGTAGAGGTCGTAATGCATCCATAGAAGATACTATTGCAAAAGCAAAAGAATTGGCTAAAACAGATGTTAAAGAAATTGTTTTAACTGGAGTGAACATAGGTGATTTTGGCTATGGAACGGATGAGAACTTTTTTGCCTTAATCCAAGAATTGGATAAGCTTGAGGATGTAGAAAGGTTCCGAATATCATCCATCGAGCCTAATTTATTGAGTAACGAAATAATAGAGTTCGTCTCTCAATCTAAACGTTTTGCACCCCATTTCCACATTCCTCTTCAGAGTGGTTCGGATGTTTTACTGAAAAGCATGCGAAGAAGATATGCATCATCTTTATATATTTCGCGCGTAGAAAAAATAAAAGAACTAATGCCAGATGCTTGCATTGGTGTTGATGTAATTGTAGGTTACCCGGGTGAAACGGATGAAGAGTTCATGAAAACATATAACTTTTTAAACGAACTCCCAGTTTCGTATTTACATGTATTTACTTACTCAGAAAGAGACAATACCACTGCTCTACGAATGGAAGGAGTGGTACCAAAAGATGTGAGAAAAGCAAGAAGTAACATGCTTCGAATTTTGAGTGAGAAAAAGAAAAGAGCATTTTACGAAGCGAATGTTAGCCTTGAAGAAAAAGTTGTGTTTGAAGGTTCTGAAGACAATGGACTAATGTTCGGATTCACCAACAACTATGTAAAGGTTAAAACAGTGTTCAATCCTCTAATGGTAAATCAATCTGCAAAGGTTAAGATGACCGAATTAGATAAAGATGGAACAATGAAAATTGAATTTGTTGAAGAAAAATTAGAAACCGTTACCAGAATAAACGGCTAATGTACCCTACTCTATTTCATTTATTTAAAGACTTATTCGGAGTAGATTGGATATTTTTGAAGCCTATCAACTCCTTTGGTTTTCTTGTAGCACTTGCTTTTTTATGCGCTGCATTCCTATTCAGGAAAGAGATAATTCGTAAAGAAAAAGAAGGATTACTTCATGGCAAATTATGCATAGATATTGCAGGTAAAAAAGCTTCCATACTAGAATTACTTATCCTATTTGTGGTTGGGTTTATTATTGGGTTTAAATTCCTTTACCCCTTCTACAATTCAACTGTTTTGAATTATTTCCAACATTATATACTCTCCTGGGAAGGAAGCCTTTTTGGTGGAATTGTATTGGGTTTGGCAATTGCAGGCCAGAATTATTACCAATCTGAAAAACAAAAATTACCAGAACCAATAAAACTTGAGAAAGAAATAAAACCCCACCAACATGTCAGTAGCATTACATTATTAGCATTAGTTTTTGGTTTTTTAGGAGCTAAAGTTTTCGCTTGGCTGGAAGATCCTGTTCCACTTTCAGACTTTCTTCATGATCCATTTAGTGGACTAACAATTTACGGTGGCTTAATAGCTGCTTCCGTGGCTTGTATAATCTACATCCGTAGGCAAAAACTGCATGTATTTCACATGTTAGATGCTGTTTCACCTGCATTAATACTTGCATATGGAATTGGAAGATTAGGTTGTCATTTTAGCGGTGATGGAGATTGGGGAATTGAAAATACTGCAGCTAAACCCAACTTAATGTCAATTTTCCCTGATTGGATTTGGAGGTATGACTACCCGAATAATATAATAAACGAGGGAATTAGAATACAAGATTGTATGTATTCGGATTATTGCTACAAGTTAGCTACTCCTGTTTTTCCTACCCCCATTTATGAGTTCATCCTTTGCCTCGGTATTTTTGGATTATTGATGTACTTAAGAAAGAAAATAAAACTAACGGGGTTTATTTTTATTAGCTACCTCTTCTTTAATGGAATAGAACGTTTCACTATCGAATTAATTCGTGTCAATGAAACGTATAACTTATTTGGTTTAGTAATTACGCAGGCTCAGATTATTTCCACTATTTTCATTTTAACAAGTTTTATTGGGTATGGAATTCTTTGGAAAAAACCGCGTTATTTCGATTAGCGGATAATACAACACTTGCTCGCTAATGACAAGATAGAAAAAAAGGCTGATTCAATTGAATCAGCCTTTTTTCCATATAGGTTTATTACAACACTAACTCAACCTTGCTTCTAAAGCATTATCAAAGTGTTCTTTAGCCTCGTTAATAAATCCAAAATGTGTATCATCAACCACCATTTTACCTTTAGTTACGTGACCTATTAAAGTAAAAGGCACACCACATTCGATCATGTAATCCAAAAACTCATCTTCAGTTGTATTGTCTACGGTAACAACTACCCTTCCTTGCGATTCGCCAAATAAATATGCATCTTCTCTGATTTCAGAATCAGATACAATATCAAACCCTAAACCATTGGGCATTCCCATTTCTGCAAGTGTAATAAACAATCCACCATCAGCGCAATCATGCGCAGCGGAAATTAACCTTTCGCTTATCAATCCTTTAACCGCTGTTTGCATTTCATATTCTTCTTCCAAATTGAAATAAGGAGCAGGAGAAGCTTTTACACCATGATAACTATACAAATATTCTGAACTAGCAATATCTTCGGTTACATTTCCAATTAAGAAAATTAAATCTCCTTTTTGTTTAAAATCCAAAGACATCTTCTTTGACTTGTCATTCAAAATTCCTAACATTCCGATTGTTGGTGTTGGAAATACAGGAACTTCTTTCCCATCAATAATAGATTGATTATAAAAGCTGACGTTCCCTCCTGTCACCGGAGTTTGAAACTTCTTACACGCAGCTGTCATTCCTTTAACAGACCCAACAAATTGCCAGTATGATTCGGGATTGTATGGATTTCCAAAATTCAAACAATTTGTAATTGCTGATGGTTCTCCACCAGAACAAACAATATTCCTTGCTGCTTCAGACACAGCAATTGCACAACCAACTTCAGGATCAGCGTTCACATAGCGTGAATTACAGTCTACTGTCATTGCTAAAGCCTTATTCGTTCCCTTAATGTTTACAATAGCAGCATCAGAAGGTGCGTTAGTACTCATATTAGCAGTTCCTACCATACTGTCATATTGCTCGTAAACCCAGCGCTTAGAAGCAATATTTGGATGCGTTAATAAAAAATGTGCTACCTCTTTCAAATCTTCAGGTTGCTTAACATCCTCCATTTTAAATTTTTGATACTCTGCATAATAGGCTGGTTCTTTATAATCTCTTTTATACTGTGGAGCTCCACCTCCTAATACTAAAGAATCAGCATTAACATGCGCAACAACTTCTCCACCCATTGAGAACTCCACCATTCCGTCATCAGTGACAACACCTATTTCGGCACAATTCAAATCCCATTTTTCAAAAATACCGTTAACTATAGCCTCTTTTCCTTTTTCAACAACAACCAACATTCTTTCTTGCGATTCAGAAAGTAAAATCTCCCAATCTTTCATATCAGACTGGCGCGTTGGAACCAAATCTAAGTTGATTTTCATTCCTACTTTTCCCGCAGCACTCATTTCGCAAGTAGAACAAGTAATTCCTGCTGCGCCCATGTCTTGCATTCCTCTAAGAACATCGGTTTTTGCCAATTCTAAAGAAGCTTCTAATAATAATTTTTCTTGAAATGGATCTCCAACCTGAACAGCTGGTAAATCATCCATCGAATCTTCAGTAATATCTTTTGAAGCAAATGCAGCACCGTGAATACCATCTTTTCCAGTAGCAGAACCAACAATAAAAACAGGATTCCCAACACCAGATGCAGTGGCTGATATCATTTCTCCAGTATTCATAATTCCTGCTGAAAATGCATTTACCAATGGATTTTGATTATAGCTCTCGTCAAAGAAAACTTCGCCTCCTACGATTGGAATACCAAAAGCATTTCCGTAATCCCCAATTCCTTTTGTAACGCCTTTCACCAACCATTTAGTATGATCTCTATCAATCTCTCCAAAACGCAAAGAGTTTAATTGTGCAACAGGTCTAGCTCCCATTGTAAATATATCTCTATTAATACCACCAACTCCGGTTGCAGCTCCTTGATAAGGCTCTAATGCACTCGGATGGTTGTGTGATTCAATTTTAAAGCAACAAGCCAAACCATCTCCAATATCTACTAACCCAGCATTTTCTTCACCCGCCTTAACCAACATATTTGGACCATCTTTTGGCATTGTTTTTAGCCAAAGGATTGAATTTTTATAAGAACAATGTTCACTCCACATTACTGAGTAAACACTCATCTCTGTAAAGTTAGGCGTACGGCCCATTATCTCTTTTATCTGTTCGAATTCAGATTCTAATAAGCCTAATTCTTTTGCTTGTTCTAAAGTAGCTTCTTTTGTTGCGGCAACACTCATGTTCTTGTAGGGTTATGAATTTTAATTTTACTCTGCAAAAGTACACATAACATCACGCTTTTATACCATTCCAAAAAGCTTTATTTATTAACAAGAAGTAAAAATTTGTTTAAACAAAGAGAACTTTCATTGCATTGGTGTTACATTTGTCTTTACCCATAAACATAACCAATTGAGCACAGTCCTTCTTATATTCTATATCCTACTATTTTTTTGGGTTTTAAAAAGATGGAAATTTTTTGGTGATTCTGGGATTACGACAACGCAATTATGGTTATTATTTTCTCTTAAACTTATCATTGGATTTGGCTTAACTTGGATTTACACTGCATACTACACTAATCGCTTAGATGCTGACATATTTAAGTACTTTGACGATAGTAAAGTAATGTATAATGCACTGTATTCCAATCCTGTAGATTTTTTTAAAATGCTTTTTGGGTATGGAAATGAAAACGAATATTTCTTTAACAGCTATTATGTAGAAATGAATAACTGGGTCCGTGTTTATGAATCTAGCACCTACAATGACTCACGTACCATAATTAGATTCAATGCCGTGATTCGCTTATTTTCTATGGGGAATTTTCATATTCATACGATTTTTTTCACAGCTTTAAGTATGATTGGATTCACGTGTATATTTAGATCTTTCAAGGATTTTTTCAGCAACAAACAGGGTGCTCTAATTATTGTAGTTTTCCTAATTCCATCGGTAATATTTTGGAGTTCAGGAGCTTTAAAGGAAAGTATTCTAATCTTTGGTATGGGAATTCTTATCCACGCATTAAAGCAATTAACTGAACAGAAAATCAACATTAAACTTTTGACACTATTCTTTCTTTCTTTTATTCTTTTATTCTTTATAAAGTTTTATGTTTTACTTGCATTGCTCCCATGTATAATAGGCTATTTTATTTCTGTGAAATTTCAGATAAAACATCCCTTTTTAGTCTATTCTTCCGTAGCTATAGTTTTTAGTGTTTTAGCTTTTAATTCAAGAGAAATTCCTCCTCATTTTGATTTTGTAGAGACCTTGATTACAAAGCAAAAAAATTTTATACGTCTCGCTGAAGTAACAGATCCAGGTAGTAGGTTTGAACTCACTAATTTAGAACCTACATTTTTTGGAGTAGTAAGAGTAGTGCCGGAAGCCTTAGCAAATTGTTTTATAAGACCTTTGATTAATAAAGGGAATCAATTTATATTCCTCCCTTCAATAATTGAAAACACATTGCTTGTTGCTCTAATATTTCTTTCATTTTTTTCAGGGTTAAAACGAAAGGTAAAACTCACTACAGAAACAAAAAACATATTATGGTTTAGTGTTTTTTTCACCCTTATCTTATTTAGTATAATTGGACTTACCACTCCCGTTGCAGGAGCTTTGGTTCGTTATAAAATTCCTGCCCTACCCTTTTTAGGAATAGCTATTCTTACATTTCTTAATATCGATTACCTATGTGGAAAAATTCCATTTTTTAAATTTTTGAAATAATGAAACTACTATACATTTTATCGTTTACTCTAATGTTAAGTTCTTGCATGAAAACAAAAGAAGTGGACTTAATTATCCACAATGGAAATATTGTTTCTGTAACGGAAGACAGTCTCATATTTGAAGCAATGGCGATAAAAGACGGTAGAATTGTCGCTATCGGAAAAGAACAACAAATTTTGAATAAATACAGTGCCCTCAAAAGCATTGACTTGCAATTGGATTG
>Ga0233450_10002478_pt1 | contig 18098 bp, 10 predicted proteins | sample 011ome_30_FD_189956 | JGI IMG/M metagenome (GOLD analysis project Ga0233450, IMG submission 189956) | Coastal salt marsh microbial communities from the Groves Creek Marsh, Skidaway Island, Georgia - 011501CT (spades assembly) | ecosystem: Environmental > Aquatic > Marine > Intertidal zone >... | reverse complement strand
GTGTGTTGTTCAAATCGATCAAAATCTCTCCTTTTCCCTCACACTAACTCCTCTGAGAGACTCCTACAGAGTAAAAGAAAAGAAAAATGGACGCGGCGACTCACGGATTACAGATGGATTTACGCGCGCGACAGAAACGCGCCGTCGTGAGAATGTTCGACGACGTTTTGCTCGAAAGTACGCGTCACGGGGCGCAACTGCGTGATGAATTCGGAGGAAGATCACATCATCATCACGGGGACATTCAGTACAAAATCTTAATCCTGGACAAGTTCACGTTCGATGTCATCGCACCTCTCTTAAAAGTGAACGAACTCAGACAGCACGGCATCACGTTAACTTTACTGTTAGAGAGCGAACGCGAGCAGATTCCAGACGTCCCGGCGGTCTATTTCGTGCAACCGACCGCGAGAAACGTGCAAAGAATGTCGCACGATTTGGGCGAGAACTTGTACGAGAGTTATCACTTTCACTTCACGAGAGAACTGCCGAGAAGCGCCTTGGAAGAGCTGGCGACGGCTTCGGTGAAAGCCAACATCGCGAATCGAGTGAAACGAGTGTTCGATCAAAACTTGGATTTCGTGAGTTTAGAGCGCGACGTGTTTTCAATCATGCGACCGGACGCGTTTAAGAAGTTGAACGATCCGAAGAGCAGAGGCGAGGACATCGAAAAGTGCATCGCGGACGTGACCAACGGTCTGTTCGCGACGGTCATGACTATGGGGCAAGTGCCGGTTATTCGGTGTCCTAAAGGTGGCGCCGCGGAAATGGTCGGGAGAGAGTTGGAAAGCAAACTCAGAGATTATTTGGGGAGTAAAAACGGGAGCGGGTTTGGGCAGATGCCGCTGATTGGCGTCGGCAACGCGAACGGCGCAGCGGCGCAGCAAATGGCGAGGCCGATACTCGCGATTTTTGACAGAAACTACGATTTTACCGCCAGTTTACAACACGCGTGGCACTACGAACCGTTAGTGCACGACGTGTTGCACATGAAATTGAATCGAGTGGACGTGAAGCCGGATAAAAATGCCGTCGGCGCGGACGCCAAGACGAAATCGTACGCGTTGGACGATTCGGATGATTTCTGGAAAAAGTATAAAGACGCGCAGTTTCCCAAAGTGGCCGAAAGCGTAGAGGTGGAGTTGGCGGAATATAAAAGAGCGATCGCGGAAGTCAACGCCGCGTCTGCATCCGCGGCGAATTCCACCGGGGGCGACGACGCCGACGATCAAACCGGCGCGAGCACGGCCAAGTTGACGAAAGCGGTGGAGTCGTTGCCGAAATTACAAGAGCACAAAAAGTTAATCGATAAGCACACGAACATTGCCACCGCGCTGTTAAAAGAAATTAAACAAAGAGGTTTGGACGAGTACTTTTCCATCGAGGAAGATTTCTGCAACGGCAAAGGCGATTGGAAAGCGGCGTTGAGTTTGTTGAGCGCCACGGGCAGAGGTTCCGCGAGCGACAAAATCCGCTTAGCGTTGATACTGTTGCTCACCTCGCAACTGAACAGTTCTGGAAATACCGGTAAAATCGACGACGAGGCCATTGAAGGCGCGTTGAGAGCGAGCGGGTGCGAAGTCGGCGCGTATAACTACGTCAAAAAAATGCTCTCGTTGAATCAACAGTTACAACAAAACAAAGGCGGCAACGCGAATAGCAGCAGCAATAGATCTCAAGCGGATATTTTAGACTGGGCGGATAGATTATACGGCCAATCGGTTGATTTAATCACGAAAACAGCGAAACACTTGTTGTCCGGCGAACGACAACTCCCCATAGCCGCCGCAGTCGAGGCGTTATTAGCGAACCAACCGTCTTCTTCATCTTCCGCGGACGTCGGCGGCGACGCGGTCGTGGATACTTTCGCCTACTTTGACGCGAAAGCGTCCGCTTCCCAACGCGCGAGCGTTCCTCTTTCAAATCGATCGTCGCACCAAGACGAACACGCCGGTGGGTACGCCTCTGCCGTCGCCTTCGTCTTGGGCGGCGGATGCTACGCCGAAGTCTTGGCGTTGCGAGAACTCGCGCAAAGAGAGCGAACGAACGGACGCGCGAAGAGCGTCTGTTACGGAGCGACGGACATGTGCGGCGGCGACGACTTCGTCTCCGAACTCGGTGAAATTGGTGGTGGTAGTAGTCGTAATAGCGATGGAGCTGCGAAGTAGAGTGCAACCGACTCCCGTATTTACATTTTTTTCTCCTCACTTGTTCTATTATCTCTTCACTCTTGTTCCTCTCTCTACTACACGCGAAAGAAGATGAAGAAAATGAAGAAGAAAAAGAGAACAGCAACAGCGAGAACACCAAAAACGCCGCGCTGCTTCCTCGTCTTCCTTTTCCTCGCGTTCGGGAACACCCTTTCTGGGATTCAATCGTTTTCGTATTCATCGTCGAAAGATGAAGAGAATCATCCGCCAACGCCGGACACGATGCGAGATTTCATCATCCCGTTACCGTCGCCGTTTTTCTTCACCAGAACGGCACGAAGCACCGAAAAAGACCAAGAAGCAACGCACCGGTACGAAACGACGACGAACGGGCTCGGTTTTGGCGCTTCGTCGTCGTCGAATCATCAACAAAAGCAAGTGCAAAAAATCGTCCACAGATTGCTCTCAAAAGAGGAAGACAACGAAGAAGGAGGAGAAGGTTTCGCGCAGACGTCGATGAACATCGTTCGAGACGATGTAAAGGCGAATTTTTTCTACGGGTACGCGGAATCGGACAAATGGTACGAGCGAGAACAGATTGGTAAAGAAGAGTTCGGCACGGGGAAGATTGCGGACACGAAACATCACGTGATTAAGACGAAGATTCGAACGACGCAAGAGTTGCAATTCGGCGCGACGGTGGTGGAACATCCGGATCCTCCGGGGATGGCGAATGATGGACACGGGGAACCGGAGAAGAGTTTGAACGCGAAGCAGGAGGCAATGAGAATTTTAGAGGCGCAGAGGAGAGCGAAGGAGGAGTTATTGGCATTAAATACTATGAGGACGACGACGACGACGACGACGAACAGCGTCGAGACGGAGGAGAAAATAGCGGCGAGAGAAGCGAAAAGAAAAGCACACGCCGAACAGGTGAAACAGAAACGAAGAGAAAAGAGACGCTCGAAGAATTCGTTCCAAAACATGGAACGGTTTAAGCGAGACGCGATCGTGAGTGGCGAACGAATGGGGTGCGAATTGTGCGATTCAATCGCGATTGAGTGTTTTAAAGAGTTGCGGTGGAAGTATTTGATGGAGAGAAACGCGTTTAAGAATAACGAGTACGAGCCGGCGGAGAAGGCGGTGATGTCGTGTCTGGTGAGCAAGTGCGGAGGCGTGACGGCGAATCCAGCGAACGCGATGAAAAATCGAGCGGTGGTGCCGGTGCCGAAACCACCGATGACGGATAATAAAAATAATAACAGAGAAGATCCACAAGAGGAGCAAAACTTTGGATTGGCGTCGATTGAGTTATCGACGATTCGAGCGCCGATGACGCACTTCGATTCCTACGCGTTAACGACGGCGTGCGAAGAGGCGTTTGATGTTCAAACCCGGAACGATGTGGCATCAAAAATAGCAAACGCGTTGAAGGATTTACGAGACCGAGATGAATTCGTTCGCAGCGAAAGAGCGAGACGAGGCGAGATTACCTCGAAAACGACCAAAAAAGATCTGTTAGCGGAGGACGCGATTGGCATCAACGCGGCAAAGCTTGGATGCGCTTTCGTGTGCGAGTTGAATAAAATGCACGTAAAAGACGAATCGAAAGAAGAAGAAATAGAAGAACAACAGTGTTCGTCTGGATTTAGCAAAGAAGAGGGAGAAGGAGAAGATGGACAACCGCCCCCTCCTCCGAAGTGCGCCACTCCTGAGGACGTGCAGGACACCGCTGCAAACGACTTTGACGACGACGACAACGACGACGATTACGAAGAGGATGTAAACTCGCGCGAACGCCACGACGAAGACGCGAACAGAAACACCCGCGACGCGCATCCTCCTCGATTTTTCACTCGCGCGCAGCACTCCAAAGCCCGTTTCCTCGCTCGAAGCGCGTTACGAAAATTAGGATGCCATCGATCCAGCTCTGGATGGTGGTCGTACGAAATTTGCTTCGAGCAGAACATCACGCAATACCACGCGACGTTCGACAACGCTCAGAAACGAGTCGTCATCGACACGAGCACGCAATCTTCCCTGGGTACTTTCAGCGCCTCAGGCACCGAAGCGCGATTACACGCGCTTTACGGCGGCAACGATCATAGTCATCGACATCAACACCACCAAAATCACCACCACGCGCCGGGACGCGACGGTGAAGACGACGCCCAACTCCTCGTGGACGGATTCGTCCCTGACAAAGCGTTCCTCCCAGGCATGACCAAAACCTTACCCGGATACGTCGTCGCGCACTTGAAAGGCGCTTATTGCGACGCCATAAACGCCCATCGCGAATCCGTCGTCCTTTACGCCTGTTCCAACGACTTACAAACGCACGTCAAAGTTTACGAACAAAAAACGTGTAAGTATATCGTCGTCGTCTTCGTTAAAGAGTTGTGCGTGTTTAAACACTTTCAAAGAGAGGAAAACGTTTTGATTCGAGCCGTGAAGTAGTACGATGATACGTCGTAGCAGTAAAATTAGAACTTAATTTATTGAAGAAAAAAGTCGCCAGAACAGAAAAGAATATTCACCGCTTTTTTACCAACACCGATGACATCGAGCAAACAAGGCATATTGGAAATCACCATCGTCTCCGCGAGCAAGTTAAAAAACACCGCCTACCTGGGCAAAATGGACCCGTACTGCGTGGTGTTCTTTCTCGGCGAAAAGACGCGGACGAAGACGGTTAAAAACGGCGGAAGTAATCCGGTTTGGGAGGAAAGTTACAAGTGCAAAACGTCCTCAGATATCACCGACCAGACGATAAAACTGATGATCAAAAACGAAAACAGAATGCTCTCGGACGAAATAATCGGCGTGAGCGAGATGTCCTTAGGGGATTGTTTTCGTCTGGGGAAGGACACCATCGACGCGCCGGTGTTGAGCGCAAAGACGAGAGAACGAGTTGGAGATGTGCGAGTTCGGTGCGAATTTCGAGCGAACGAAAGCGACGCCACGAGAGTGGAGAAATCGATGGAGAAGATGGTGGCGGAGAAAGTGAAAGAGGTGGTTTCTTCGAAAAGTAACATGACAATTAGCGGGAGCATGGATAAGTTGGTATTAGAAGAAGAGAAAAAACCGCAGTATAGAGTGAATAAGATTAGCGAAGCGGTGGTCGGAGCGAACGAAGGCTGGTATTAAAATATCTCTTTATGCGAAGAACTTTTTACAACGGTCTCCCGAACAACTTTTTAATGCCAACGTCCGGGGTATCTTGCTTTACCAACGACTCTCCGACTAAGATCGCGCCACACCCGGCGTTTTGCACCACGTTGACGTCGTCGATGGTGAAAATACCGGATTCGCCAACCATGACGATGTTTCTCTCCTTCACTTCCTTGCCTAACTCCGTCGCCATTAACTCTACCGTGACGTTTAAATCGACTTTGAACGTTCCTAAATCGCGGTTGTTGATGCCTAATAAGTCGATTTCAAAGTCTCCGGACAAGACCCGTTTCATTTCGCCGTACGTGTGCACTTCCAACAAGACTTTCATCCCGACCGAGTGCGCGATTTTCGTGAAATACTTCAAATCTTGGTTATCCAAAACCGCGGTGATCAACAAAATCGCATCCGCGCCTCTCGCTCTCGCCAAATAAATTTGATACGCGTCCACGATGAACTCCTTACACAAGAGCGGACACGTGACCCCAGCTTCTTTAATCAACTTTAAATTCTCAAACCCGCCTTGGAAAAATTTCTCGTCCGTCAAAACGCTCAAACACGCCGCGCCGCCTTCCTCGTACGCTTTGGCGATTTTCACCGGATCGAAGTTCGGTTGAATCACCCCTTTCGACGGCGACGCTTTCTTCACCTCTGCGATTAACCCTGGTTGTCCTGTTTTTTCCATTTGATCTATAATCGCTTGTTTAAAATCCAACACCGGAGGCGCTAACTTCACTTGTCCTCTGACTAAACTCAGCGGCATTTTTTCCTTCATCAACGTCAACTCGTAATCTTTATACCAGACGATTTCTTCCAGAATATTCCTCGGTTTATTCTCCTCGTTATCGATTCGTTCGCCTTCCGGTGTTACCGCTTCCATCTTAAACGCGAAGCGTTCGGAACCCATGCCGAGATGTTCCTTATGGCCCGCCGGTGGTCTTCGGCGAATGGTCACTTCCCCGGTGTCGTCCATCACCGCAGCACCACCTGCGGCTTTAATTTTCATCGTCGGTGGTCTTCTTCCTCCTCCTCTGATAGTAGATGTCGATTTACTCGTAGTACGAACGGTGTTGAAGACGTGTTGATTTTGATGCGAGGCGGCGAACATGACGACGAGAATAGAAAGATGTGTTGCGCGTGTGATGTGTGCAAAAGGATAAAATTCTGAGGTTTTTTGAAGCTGGAAAGAAAGAACAGACTCATAAGAAGAAGAAGAATACGATAGAGTATACTATGAATGATGAAGAATAAAGAATGGTATAATGATAATAATAATAATACAAGTTGTCTTTGACGTAATAATAAACATAATAAACATAATGAGAACAATTTCTTGTTCAATTCTTCTTCTTCGTTAAGAAGATTTGGCCGCGCGAACCAAGTCGGCGTACATGGGGCACCCCAAATCGTGTTCCAACGCATTAGCGAACTCGTCGATATTCCAATCCATGCCGCGACCTCCGGTGATTTCGGCAGACTTGAACAAAACGACTCTGGCGCCGTCGCCGAGTTTTCGGTTGGAAAACTTTTTGTCTAATTCGCGTTTGATGTTCAGAAACGGAGTGACGACGATCGGGATCGAGGCAGACGCGAACGGGACGTTGAGGAACTGGAGGAAGAATAAGCCGCCGTCGTATAAGGAGTCGACGCAGACGTCCACGTAGACGGTTTCTAACGGCGCTTGTTCGATTTGCTCGTCGTCCGAGGAGGTATCCGAGATGGATGAGATGGAGTTCTCGTTGTCGTTCTTGAGAGAAATTCCCCCTTCCCTTCTCTTGCGTGCTTCGAGTTCGTAGTGCTCCATCTCGTCGGACGCGTCGAGTGGCATCTCGTCGGACTCTTTCATCCACATCGCGTGGCGAGCTCTTTCGGTTTGACGAAGCTTCGACAACGGCAGTTTGAATAAAGCAATCGAACTTCCGCTTTTCTTTTGCTCCGAATTCTGCTGATCATCGCTGCTGTGCATGAAGATCTCCTCGACGTCAGCCTTGCCGTGTAATCGAGCGCATAAAGTTATGTTCTTCAAACTTCTTCCGTGGATTTGGATGCGAGTTCTCACGCCCGGCAAAACGCACATCGGGGAGACTGAGATGATTCGCGGGTACGAGTGCGGAAATCGAGATTGCGACTTGACAGTCAATGCGTTGATGTTAATGTCGTTGTTCGTCACTGCACCAGATGGCAAGCCAGCGCGCATGTCCGTGTACGCCGTCTTCTTCGCTCGTCCAACGCCAAAGGAGCATTTGATCGGTTTGATCTTCTCCGCGACAGCTCGAATGGGCATGTTGTCCGGCGTAAAACCTCTCCACACGGAGCAGGACATCACGTCGTTTCCTTTTCCTTCTATGCGAACGCTTAAATCGTGTAATTCCCCGTTTGAATTGTTTGAAACGACGACAGATTTTGAGTGAAGATCTTTCAATTTTTGAAGAACTTGCGTAAACTCTCGATCGACTAATCGGATCGTTTCCGCGTTGCGCTTGTACGTTCCGCTCTTTCTCGTGTACGGAAACAAAATATTTCTCGCCGATAGCGCTGGTTTGAACGCAGAAAATATGGATGTCTCAGATTCACTCCTTCCACCAGATGTCGAAGGAGGCGGCGGGTGAATGACGACGTGCGTGCCGTCCATGACGGTGCACTCTTCTTCAACCGAACGGCCGCACAACTCTCCGATGTAGTCGTAACGCTCGTTTGGCACGTCGATGAACGACAAAGCTTGTCGGCTTCTCAGATCAGTACTTCCTATATCTAAAACATCCCCGTCGGAGCCGTCCTTGGAAGTATTCAGCGAGGACGGCGGCGAGTCTCTCAAACGTTTACTTCTACTTTTCAAGTGAATACCAAAACCTAAAACTTCGAGAAAGTTATTATCCCCGGTGTAGTTTGAGTTGTTGTTGTTGTTCCTGGCAGGAGACGAAGGAGAATTGGTCTGTGACCTCGTCCTCCTTCGCGTCACCGTCCGTGTTACTGCTACTACGGGTGTTGCTGTCGTTCTTCTATCGTTTGCTTTCCTCCTCGTTGGCGAAAGGGTTGGCATTTCTTCTTCTTCTTCTTCTTCTTCTTCTTCTTCTTCTTCGAGAACTTCCTCTTTCTCTGCATTTTGTTCATCGCCGGTGAAACGCACTCGATCAAATCGACTCTTCTCCCTATCGTATACGATCGCCGTCGTCGCCAAACTAAGATTGATATACTTCTTGGACGTACCCGTTGCGTTGACCACGAGGTACATCAAGTGCATCACCAACGGCGTGAAGAATATAAAAGCCATATATTGCGGTGAGCATCTAGAATACATCTTCGCCGTCACGTCCATAAACGTCTCAAATTTGTTCTCAAACCACATTTCTCTCACTTCAGGCGCCGAGAACTGAAATAAAAACGCGTACACCGTAGCCATGATGGAGTAAAAGAACGAATACTTCAAGCTCGAGTACCTCGAAATAGTATACTTGCCGATGATCAGAGGCATAAACACAATCGCCCCAAACTGAACCGAGGAGAACTCGTGCGAGACTGGCCCGTACAATCCGGCTAACGCCAATGTCACCTGCGGATGTCTCAAAAACGTCTTGATCATTTGTCTCCAAAAATATACTTTTTCCTCGTACTCTTCGTCGTACTCGAACTTCCCTCGCGCGCCGATTCGTTTCCTCACGCCTAAACACAAAAACGCCAGGTCAATCGCAAACTGTAACGGTACAAACGTCATCAACATGTTCTTCACGTACACCGAATACATTTCTGACGTCAAAAACCTTTTCTCATCCGGGCAGATCTGTTTCACGCCGACGATGGCAATTTTCGTTTCCATAATCAAAACGCAAAGGAAGTACATCACGAATGATTTCAAACGAGGATCCCACGCGATCTTATCAATCGTCGGTAACAATTTTAAGAACTTGAATCGAGGAAGAGTCAAAAAAGCAACACCACCACCCTGGTTATTGTTCTCGTTAAAAGCACCTTTAGGCGCGGAGTTTTGTTGCCGACATTCCTGATCGCGTCGCTGAAGATCTTCCTTTTTCCTCGTCGTCGTTTTTGTCATCATCGCGGGAGGAGGACGAGGAGGAGGCGCGTCGTACAAAGACTGATGGTGCATCCCCGCGATGTCTTTCCTCTCCATGATCGCATGAATCCACCTCTGAAAATTCTCCTTCAACTCCTTCGCATGTTCTAAAAGCACCGAATGTGATTTCTGGTGCTCGACATCACTTTGCATCATCATCATCGCGTCGCCGTCGTTTTCCTCGTACGATCCTCGCATCTTCTTCTTCGTTTTTGTCGTCATCATCACTTCTGCGGCGTTGTTCTTCTCCTCACTCTCCGTCTTCTTCGTCAACAAAGTAGTATTCGTTTTTCGGTGGTGGTGGTGGTGTTCCAAATCCTCGGCAATTTTATGATGAACTCGTCGTCTTCTCCGCGTTGTAGTTGTTGTTGTTCTTGGTAAAAGTGGTCCGTTGCATTCCTCCCCGTCGTCTTGTTTCTCGCCTCCTGAAATTGGTAACGGTTGCGTTTCCGACGCGGTCGGGGACGTTTCAAACATCTTCTTTACGGATTAGGGAAGCTTTGACACAGTAGACAAGAAAAAAAGAGGACAGACAAAATTGAAACTCACGTGTTCTTCAATTCTCTCTTCTTTCCTCTCTTTTCCCTCCTCTTTTCGTCTCGCACGCACTCTCTCTCACACGCACACACGCTCTCTCTCTTATTTGCTCGCGTTGTTTTCCGTCGTTTACGTCGTTCACGGGTCGTTTATAACGTTGAAAAGAAAGAAAGAGAGAGCGGCTTTTCAATTGCTTTGTTTTGACCTTTTCCTTTCTGAGACGGGAGTTCTATTAAAAAAATGTCGAAGAAAGAAGGTTGTATGGACTCTTCTTTTAAGAGGAGAAAGACCAAAACTTCTTTTTGATTTCGACTCTCGATTATTAGGGTTTATCAGCAGAGGTACTTTTGAAAAACAGAAAACAACTCGAAGTCGTCCTCCTCAAAAGCACAACACAGAACAACAACAACAACAACAACAACAACAACCACAACAACAACAACCACAAAAATTGAAGAGAAAAAATGACTTTGACGATGATAACGAGCACGAACGCTGCTGGCATTCACAGAATTACTGCGAAGAACAATTTCATCAGCAGACGAAGAGGTGGTGGTTTTGCTCGTCGCGGAGTGAATAATAAAGAAGGTGTTTCTTTCTCCTCCGCGAGAACGAATGCGAATGCGGGGGTTAGTGTCTTCTTTCCATCGTCGATTCAGACGACGACGACGAGAGAAGAAGTGAAAGACGTAGTGATGAAAGAAAAAGTAGAAAAAGAAAACAAAGGCCAGGCGATTTTAGACGTATGCAAGAAGCAATCATCCGTGCACGTGTTCACAGTCGCCGCGACGACCATGGTGGATAAAAAAATGGTCGCGCTGATAACGCAATCCGTGGCTTCGTTTATCAAATTGTATTTACTTTTACTCTTCGTGCGAGTTCTTTTGACGTGGTTTCCGAACGTGAACTGGATGCGTCAACCGTGGACGATGCTGAGACAAGTGACCGATCCGTATTTGAACCTGTTTCGTAACTTGATTCCTCCGATTATGGGGCAAATCGACTTTACGCCGATTCTCGGCTTTATGGTTTTGCAGTTCTTGGCGAGAGTGTTGAGCACGGATCCGAGTTTGGGGAGGTTTTAATAATCGAATCGAAGAGCAGTATGTCTATTCCATTTTACTACTACTTTTATATATATATATATATACAAAATACTTTACAGCGCGCGCCTTGTATTATTAATTAAAAGTTTGCGAACGGGTTGTTCCCCGGGCGCGAAGGAGAACCTTCCTCCTCGTCCACTACATTAATTGATTCGCCGCCGCTCTCGTTTCCTTGATGATGATGCTCTTTTGAGGCATAGTTTTCTCTCAAGGATGTTGGAGCTTCGTAAGGAGAGGGAGAATCTGCCATCACAAATTCGTTGTTGCTGTCGCCGTCGTCGTCGGCAAACGCTTGGAACCGCTGTGCCCGCGGTCTGGCGTCTCGAGAATTTTGGAATAGATTCTTCTTCACGCTCGATGAAAATGCGTGCAAACCTCCGGATATGGTCGCCGTTCCACCGTTCTTTTTATAGTACCAATACCAAATCGATGTCATAACGGCTAAGAATAACATCACGGTGAAAAATATAGCCGCCGTGTGATTCGTGTTGTCTTTCATCGCGTCCTCGCTACTACTCTCTCGAATAATCCAAAACGAATCCAAAACGCGGTTTCCGTTCACGGCGTCGATGAATCTTCCGAATAAATGCGTCGAATTGTGCGCGTGCAAGTCCACGAAGCCGTGTTCGTACACCACTTTTTCAGTAAAAAACATGTTTACGTCGTTCTTGGTAAACTCCGCGCCTCCGGTACCGACGACAAAACTGATTGGATACTCCGGTTTTTCGTAAACGTTGTTCAAATTTTCGCTCACAGTTTTCGACTTCAAGGAACACTCAGTTTCAGTCAACTGGGATTTGAGCGAACACGAACGCTGATAGGCGTGATTGTGGCCCCAGAACACCATATCGACCTTAAATTCAACAAACATCGGCCACAAGTGCTCTTGGATTTCCTTCATGACGGCGACGTCCGAGCTATCTTTCTTGTTCGCCGAGGCTGGCGCTTCCTCCGCGTAACTCGAATCCACTAAACCAGGTCGATGGCCGACGACAATCAACCACGGCGTCTTCGTTCGATCGAATTCAGTTTCCAAGATCATCCGCAACTCGGCGTATTGGTCGGACGACATCGAATTGAAATCGACTTCGGTATTGATCGAGACGACGAAAATGTTCCCGATGGCGACGCCAAACCAATCTTTCTCGGCACTTTTTCTTGGCGTGTTGAAGAGCGCGTTGGACATGACGCCACACTCGCCGCCGGAATCGTGGCCGCCGTATAAATCTCGCGTTCTCCCAGACGCGTGCGCGTCCCATCCGCTCTCGAAATAATCAAATTCGTGGTTCCCGCTGTTCACAAGGAATGGGATTTCATGCGCAAACTTCGAGCTCATTTGATGCAAAAACTCGTCCCAGACGCTGATGTATCCAACCGCGTAGGACAAATCGCCAAACAGAAATACCGCGTCGATCGGGTGTTTATTCGTATTGTCGTTGGACAAATCATCGAGCGATTCGGCGACTTGTAAACCCGGTTGTCCGTACTCCCTCCACGTCTCGCTATCGTCGGTTGTCCCGACGCCCATATCTGCAAATAAAGCTAACGTCGTGTGCGACGCGCCGACGACGGGTAAAAACTTCCCCTCGTAGACTCTCGTCGACTCTTTGAAATCGCTGATATCGTCGCCGAGTTGGTACTCGAACGCTCTTTTATTATCCACTTTGTTTTCAATTTCCGCGTAGTGTTGATACCCGCTGTGCCTGTACCCAAACGCGTTCGCTGGTGCGCCACAAAACTGGTCTTTCGTCACCTCTACCGCGGGTTCGGACGCAATCGTCGGCTCCCAATTTGCCTCTCCCACGTATCGCCACCGAACTTTCGCGTTTGCATCTTTCCTCCCCGACGTCCACGTGATGGAAACCTTTTTCTGATCATCACTCTTCGTCACACCAATTCTAGGGACAATGGGCTCGTCCTTATCGTCTTCAAACGTAACTCTTTCACTCCTCGCGATCGGTTGCGAGTCGCCTAAAATATTCGCCCAATCCGAAAAGTTCTTGTGATAAATAGCGTGCGTCGACTGCGGGTCGTTGGAGCTGAACAAGACGAAATCAAAGTCCTCACGCATTTTGTGTAAATCAAAGTTTAAACCGCCTATCCCGGACGCTACGTATGCGTTTGAATACTTCTCGACGATTGAATATTTCACCGGTGCTGTTTCATTGAGCATCGAAGCGTTCGCCGGCGAATACACGCCTACCCAGTGCCTCTTGAGAGTCTCGGACGTGTAATCCGTTCTTTTATTCAACACATCTTTTGGCACTGTAACAGTGACGGTAATCGGAGTTTTATCCCCACTAATCTTTGTCTTCTCGGCTTTTATGGTCACCCCGTCCGTGGAGTACGAGTTTCCGTCCGGGCCATAAGTAGGATCGATCGGTAAAGGAGACTGAAACTTTCGAATCCCGGAAAGCGCGTTGTGGGAGTTGACTCGACCGAAATATTTATTCCTTTCACGTTCATCATCAGTTTCCAGCGACAATACCGACGACGATTCAAACGAGGAAGCGCGAGATGTGAGAAGCGTCTTTGTGAATCCTCCAAAAAGGGAGAAGAAGAGGAAGAGAAGACTTCTTGTCGTCATCATCTGAAGGTATATATGATGTGTGGTGTTTGTTGTAACGACTTTACGACAGATTTTCAAAGTAGTATGAACACGTTTACGAGTACAAACTCCGGCTTAATGAAGCCCGAGAAACACATATTACAAAACGCAATAAGTACTACACCATTTTATAGTATTACACTCTCTTCTATTTAAACGACTATGTGCGCGGCAACTTTCATGCTCTTCCTAAAAATCTCTCTCACGTTCGCCTCGATTTTCTCCGTACCGATGCTCTCTTTCGCGTGTTCGACCATTTTCATCAACTTACCCGTAGGAATTGTACTCCCGGTGTCGCTTCCGTGTTCGCTGAACTCGAGGCAACTGGAGGATAAATAGGACGGTAAGCCTTGCGCCATGAGAATGGTGTCGCAGGCGGATTTGGTATCGTCTGGGAGGACATCGATGGTTCTCGAGACGTATTCGGAGAGGAGGAAATCGAGTTCGGTGTAGTCGTCGTCGTCGCTTTCGTCGTCGTAGTCTTCGAACAGGTTTGCGTCGTTTTCATCGATTTCAATGGATTTAATGACGTCTCTTTCTTCCGACGAAGTTGAGGGGGAGGAGTTCGTGGTGACGATGACGGCGAGTTTACGTCCGCGTTCTGGCGCCGATGCGATCATTTCGAGGACGACTCGAGCCATTTCTTTGTTCCCGTCCGGGATTTGTCCAGTCGCTCGATCGACGCCGAGTAACACGTCCAAATCGTCGATAATAATCGCGGACAATTTTCCTTTGGCGGCATCGTCGAACGCATTTTTGATGGCATAGACGACCGAAGAGGCTGTCAAAGACGGGTCTTCGACTTTTTTTAATATGTCGTGCGCGCTGATTATTCTCGCGTGCGGGTACTTTGCGTCCGTGACGGCTTTACACGCCAACGTCGTTTTGCCGCTGTTTCTCGCGCCTCGAACTTGAACGATAGTTTGCGCGATACCGCTGATATTGTGTCCGTCGTTTTTACCTCCGCCGCTGTTTCGTAACGTGACCAAAGTTTCCGTGAGTTCATCGAAGGCTTCGGTTTGTTTCTCTAGTTGGACAAAGTTTTCCGGGACGATGTTGGCGACTTCCTTCGCGTCTTGCTTCATGGCCGAGACGAACTCTTTCATCGCGGCGATGAAATCGTCCATGGTAACTTTCGGGTTCTCTTCCAGTGAGGAAGAAGAAGAAGTGTCGACTTGTGCGATGTCGTCAGTCCCCATACCTAAATGTCTCGCCAACGCGTGACTGGTCGCCGCTCTCACTAAACCTTTCAATTCCGCGCCGCTGTGGTTCTCGGTCATCTGCGCCAACCGTTCCAAATCCACGCACTCGCTCAAAGTCCCGCTCTCTTTCATCGATTTCGTGTGAATGCCTAAAATCTGTAACCGTCCGTACGCATCCGGTAAACCAATCTCTAATTGCAACTCCAATCGACCCGGTCGTAACAACGCTTTGTCTAACAAATCTCTTCGATTCGTAATGCCGACGACGAGCACGTTGTTCAGCGTCCGCATCCCGTCCAACTTTGTCAACAACTGGTTCACCACGTTATCGTGCACCACAGACGCGGTCACGCCTCCCGAACCTCTCGCTTTGCACACCGCATCGATTTCATCGAACACAATCACGTGTAACTTACTCTCTTCGCCTCGAATTTTATACTCCAATTCGGCGTCCGCGAACAGACCTCGGATGTTCTCCTCGGATTGACCGACGAACCTTTGCAAAATTTCCGGTCCGTTGACAATTTTCGGCGGGTGCGCGTGCAAAAGCTCACCAAGCGCTTTCGCGACTAACGTCTTCCCAGTCCCGGGAGGCCCGTGCAACAAAACCCCTCGCACGTGTTCCAACTCCATCTTCTTCGCCACGATCGGGTCGATCATCCTCGACGCGAACACTCGTCGAAACAACGTCGCGAAGTGATCGTCCAAACCGCCGACGCCGCAAAACGCAAACGACGGTAAGTTTCTCTTCTCACCTGAATCGTCTTCGATACCGTTGTTATTGTTTTTCTCCTTCTCTTTCTTCAAAATGTCCAACAAATGCGTCTGCCCTATTCGTTCGTCCTTCGGTTTCTCTTTGATGGTGTTCGCACTCCCACGACCGATTCGGTTGTCCGAGGCTTCCGTTTGCGCGGTCCCTTGCGCCGTGGCGGCTCGTTTCATCGGTTTCGCTTTTGGTTTGTTGTCCCCCATGAAATCATCGATCGGGGTGATTTCCGAGGGCGTGCCGCCACCGATGACGCCGAAAGAATATCCCGCGCGTGGCGAGGATGACGTCCAGATTGTTCTCTCATCGTTCCGACGATATCTTTCCCGAAACGTCGTCGTCGTCCTCAAAGTCGTCGTTTGATGACGACCACCGCAAGAAGCCGACGACGACGTACACGACGACGTAAACGAAGAAGAACGAATGCGAGGAATACTTCTGAAGAGCGTCTTTTCCCAAGTTCTTCTTCTCATTTTAATGAGATATATTATGTGTAATACTTTTATACACAAACGCGTGTGTAAAATGCACAAACAATAAGTGATGTGTTTTGTGTGCACTCTCTCCGTCGAAAAACGACGAAAAAACACCGCTTAAAAACAACCACCAAAACAGGAATGCGCACCAGGCATTCATCAGGCGATGAAAAAGGAGATGACGTGTTTCATCATCAGATGTTTTTTTGAACAAAAAAAAAAAATTTCACAAAAAAAAATGAAACGCTTTCGACCAGTTTTTTTATGCATGCATATTTTGTTCTCGTACGTATTTCAACCTAATTAGTGCGCGGACGACGGATCAACCTCGATGCCTAAATTCCTCTTCATGAACTCGTACGCGGTCCAACAAATAGCCGCGGCTGGAACGTGGAAGAGGACGCGAGCGGTAGCGCCGGAGAACAAAGCTTTTGCGCCTTCGCGTTCGGCGACGTGTCGAGCGACTTTGAAAGCGTTGGCGGACGCGTAGACGCTTCGAGACGACGACGAGAGCGGCGGCGCAGTCGGCGTCGGCGTCGAAGATGTTGTTGTTGAAACGCACAACTTTGGATCGCCTCGAACGGCGCACGTTTGGTTCGCCGTCGCCGTTTCCACGGTTTTGCTCACGTCGCACCCCAAGGCTACCTCGCAGTGCGTTTGCATTCGAGTCTTGACGACGTCCATCGGCGTGGTCAAAAACCCGGCGATGCCTCCCGCGAAACCGCCGGCTAAAAATTGCGTTCGAAAACCCTCGTCTTCCTCTTCAATCTTTAACGCTCTCTTCGCGCTTTCGTATAAACCGACGTGAATGGCCGTGAACGGCACGTTCATAATCAACGTTGTCGGATACGATCGGTATAAAACGTGCGCGCCTTCGTTCCTAACGATTGTTCTCAGCGCGTCAAACGCGCTTTTAAACTTTCTCGTCGCCGCAGGCCCGGTGGTATTGCTACTACTACTAGAAATACTATTCATACTAATTCTACTACTACTACTGCCGCCGCCGATACCTTCCCCGCTCATCGCCTTCACCTCGCTCGGACAGTTCCCGCCTAATTGCATTTGCATCCTCTGTTTCACCGTATCCAACGGCGTTTGCACCGCGTCTCCTACAATCGTCGCTAACGCCCCCGCGCTCGCGTCTGCCACAAACTCGCCGTACGCTGATGACGATGATGATGATGATGATGATGATCCTATCGGGTTTAAACGAAACATCTTCTTCCCGTACTCGTACGTGGCGAAATACACCGCGTGCGCCGGCCCAGCCCCTAACCCACCAGCGACGACGCCTCGATACAGACCTTTCACCCCGTCGGTTTTCAAGATCGATCGAATCGCGTTCGGTATCGTGCTTTTAATCATATTTATAGAACTACTCGTACTGCTACTACTACTCGTTAAAGAAGAAGACAAAGAAGCAGAAGAAGAAGAAGAAGACGCGGCGGCGACCAGTTGCATTCGCGTCTTCACGGTATCCACCGGGAACATCACCGTGTGTTCCATCGTCCCGGCGAACGCGCCCGCGAACATGTGCTGCGTGTATTCCATCGACGACTTCGTCTGTTGTTGCGACGACGACGAAGGAGTAGTATTCATGGTGGTGTTCGTCGTCGTATTCATGCTCGAAAAAGAAAGAGCTCGTCTCTGGGAAGAAAGAAAGATGAGATTACTCTGTTGAATGGAGGAAAAGAATGCGTGACGGCGATGATCGGTGGTCCATCCAGAGTTTAGGGTTAAAAAGGCAAACAAAAACTTCAGCTGTGTGTGTTGCCTTTTTTTGGCCGAAAAAATAAAAAAGACTCTCATTTCGCGTTCTTTCTTTTTTCAATCGCACTGACTGACGGCAACGCATCACAACAAAACGCATATGTTTTTTGGAAAAGAAAAAAAAAAAGAAAATTGCTCATTTTGAAACTGCCGTGGGAGTAGTGTGAGAGTGTAACCACCTCGTTACCACTCTGTCGTTGTTGTTGTTGTTGTTGTTGTTGTATAAGGAGGAGGAGGAGGAGT
>Ga0233450_10002472_pt1 | contig 18137 bp, 9 predicted proteins | sample 011ome_30_FD_189956 | JGI IMG/M metagenome (GOLD analysis project Ga0233450, IMG submission 189956) | Coastal salt marsh microbial communities from the Groves Creek Marsh, Skidaway Island, Georgia - 011501CT (spades assembly) | ecosystem: Environmental > Aquatic > Marine > Intertidal zone > Salt... | reverse complement strand
GAAGCGCTTTTTGTTCTCGCGATATAAAAGCGCGCGTTGTGTCCTCATCGCATCATCACAGAAGCGCTTTTTATATTCCAATTTGCTGCGCGTGTGCCGGAAAAAAAGCGAACGTAACGCGCGAGAGATAAAGAAGAGAAAGAAGAAAAAAGTCACCCAAAAAAGGTTCCGTTCGCGTGCCGCGCGGGAGTGGGAAAAGGTCTTTTCGTCGCCGTTCGAAAGCAGACCTGCGTCGAGAGAAACATCTGGTGCCGAAAGATATAATTATTCTTCCGCAAAATTTGAGTCAACTTTCGTGCGCAAATGAACAGTCGAGAGGGAATAAACGAGGAAAGGGTGCCCACATCGATACCGTCCCAAAAAATGACGATTCAGACGACTTCTTTATCGGAGAATAACAACAAGGAGAATAACAACATCGACAGCAGTTTTATCGTCGTCGCGGGGAAGATGAGCGCGTCGGGATCCGCGGCGACTTCTGCGACTGCCGCGATTGCTGCGACCGCCACTAATTCGTCGCCGAAATCATCGCGAAAGACGAAGCGCTGGTTTTCTTTTGTTTTGGAAAACATCGAACGCGACGCGCGATTCAGAACGATGTGCACGGAGACGCTGAATAAAAGGTTGCAGAAAGCGTACGAGAAATTGACGAAAAGAGAGACGCAGGCGCAGAATAAGGAGTGGATTTTGTTGAAAATGGCGAGATTCGTGTTGGAAACCAACAACGCCGCCGGGGAGGAAGAACGAGAAGAAGAAGAAGAAGAAGAATACAAAGAAGAAGAAGAAGAAAGAGAGGCGGTGAAAAACTCGATGTTTGCGCGACTGAGACAGATTTTGGAAGAGACGGTTGAAAGCGAGCGAGAAGAAGAAGGGCACACAAGAAATGTACCCGCGCCGTCGTCGTCGAATAATAGCAATTATAACAACAACTTTCGCAAGAACAGGAAACGAAAAGTGACGACGAAAGAACGTGAAGAAAAGACCGCTGCCGTTGCTGCAGTTTCATCTACCACTATGATTCCTCTCCAGTGCTCGAGAAATGACGGCAAGAGTTGGCGATGTTCAGCGTTAGCCGTGGAGGGACACAAGCACTGCGCGAAGCATTTGCGGTGGGGGTACGGAGCTCGAGCGGCGAACAACGCGCAACACATCGCATCGATAGCCAACATCATCGCCGCCGCAGAGAAGAACAATAAGAACAACAACAACAACAAGAATAACAACAGCAGCAGCAAATTAATACACAGAAACAAGGACACGCGCGCTTTAGAAAAGAAAAGTCGCCATTTACCCAAACGACGCGTCAATCTGAGCGACGCCGGCGAGAAACAACAACGATTACGCGAGGAGAAAATGTACGAACAACATCGCGTCGAATACGAGCGTCGAATGCAGAAGAAAATAAAGAGTAGCGTCGTCCAAACGACCTCCAGCGATGGCACGAACATCGCCTGCACTATCGAAGTATGCGAGAAAAACGAGGAAAGGGAGGACGACTGTCTCAGCGAAAACACGAGCATTCCTCTCTTCTCTCGTCCCGGAGGAAGCTTGAAAAACTCCTCGTCGTCGTCTTTATCCTCTTTGTCGTCGTCTTCTATCGGGGTGATGAAAACGATCAATTTAGACGACTTTTCCGGATACGGGCCGTTACGAGAACACTTACTGAAACTCGCAGCAGGAGCGAGTAGTAATTCTACCGGAAGAGAAATATCGGTAGTGTATTGGACGGCGCATAATACCGCGCATCAAATCGCGTTGGGAGAACCGTACGAGTATTTCAAAGCGAAGTGCGTGAAACTTCACGCGAAAGTGTACCCAAAAGCATCATCATCAGGTACTGGTGGTGGTTTTCGAAGCATCAAAATTCCTCTCGTCGCGGGACCAACGTCGTCGGCGTCGTCGTCGTCGTCGCCGTCTGCGACGATGTACATGATGTTGATGATGCAAAACGACAAAAACAAAAATATATTTTTTCCAGCCAGCTCTACCTAGAGTAACGTACTACCAGATGTAGAAGATAAAAACACACCACGTACCACTGTAACACCAGGTACATTAGAGTAATAACATGCATTTTAATAAGTAAGGACGTGCAGTGTACCACATGCAAGCGTAAAGTATAACAACATTAAAAAATTAAGAGTACCTCCAATTCACCTTTCGTAAGCTCCCGCTCGCGTCGGCGATTTTTTCGTTCAACTCATCCATCTTCTTCGTCAATTTCAAAGCCTCTTTACCTCTTTCCGTGTCCGCGTTGGCGAGTTGCAACAACAAATCTCGTTCCATCTTTGACGGATCCTCTTCCGCGTTGGCATCGAGGACGCTCTTCTCCGACGAACCCGCTCCTCCTCCTTTCGAAGAGGAGGAATACTCAAACAACGCGTCCCATTTTTTATCGAGCTTCTTGAGTGCTTTCTCAATAGGCACGACTTGGTACATCCCGCTATCGCCGGGAATCTTGGACGCTAACCCTTCCTCGACCAACTTTTTTACGCTTCCGTGCACGTCAAAATCTACCGCGATGCCGAAAGCATCCATCAGCGCTTGTTCCAATCGATCGTCTAACTCCTCTATGGTCATCCCGGATTTATTCCCTCGCATCGCCGCGTACGCCAAAATCATCTCTTTCGTCTCTTGTTCTTCCATATCCGTCGACACCGACGCTAACACCGCGAACCCACTCGAATCCATCTTCTTCATAACCTCTTTACTCATTTGCGCCGCGTAGTTTGCCTTGGATTTTTGAATGTTCGCCCACGAGGCGGATAACTTCCCGCCGGCAACGGTTAACAACTGCATCGCTCGTTCCGACAACGCTTCGCCGGTTATGAACGCCCAAATCAACGAAAAGAGAACGAGCACCATGGTGATACCATTCGTCAAGTAATCGATAAACTTTGCGCATATTTTTACGCCCGGAAAAACCATCTCCAAATCCGCCATCGGAACGTTTTGAAACGATTTCAGACGCAAAGGTCCAGCGCCGGACGGAACGTTCAAAAACTGCGCCTCCGCGGCATCGATTTTATCTTCTCTGTATAACAAAATGACCTCCTTAAACGTCGGTTCGCTCAACTCGAGCTTTTTGTGGACGTTTTTCAACACGGACGCGATTGTTGGCATGAGCCTTCGAAGCGTTTTCCGTTCAATTTTCGAAACCTTTCTCTTCCCTCCGCTCCTTCCCGGACCGCCCGCCGCGAAAGCAGATTCCTCGCCTTTCGAAGACGACGACCCAAAACCCAAACCGAACGCTTTCCTCAACACCTTCCCAACCGGCCTTTTCAACGCGTACTCCAGCAACAAATCAATCTTTTCCGCGATGAACAAATCTGCGTGCGTGCTCGTCGTCACCCCTCTCTTGAACAGTAAAACGCGTTCGGAAAATGTCGGCAGCCCAACCTTCAGCTCTGGATTTTTCTTTAAAAACGCTTTCAACAAACTCACGTCGTATCCTCCTTTCTCCCAATCGATTGTCATCGGTAAGCGAAACATAAAATCTTCCTCCATGGCTACGTCCCACTCGCTCGCGCTCAACAAGGTGTACTCCGCCGTCGCCATCATCTGGCAAAATTGCGTCACGAACTGTACGCTTACCCGTTCGTGTTCGGTTGGACTTCTCGCGTCGCTCTTCGCATCCTTTCTTCGTTTCGGTAGTACACCGCTGCTGGCGTCGAATCCTTCGCGCAAAGCGTCTCTTTTCGTTTGGTGTTCGTAATGGACGATCCCGCGTATCAGGGAGACAAAATCGGAAAACTTTTTCTTTTCCGCGCCGGACGTTGATGACGACGACGTCACGGACGACGACGACAAAAACGCATCCTCGCACATCCGTTTGCACGAATCGATGTTCATCGAGACGTGTCTCGTGTCCTCGACGTCGACCGTGAATTGCGTCGTTGCTTTTGAGGCCATGTTTTATGCGCTCGAATGAAATGACGAATTCGTTCCACACTTTTGCGCGTTCCCGAACGCTTTAGAAGAACAAGAACACGTTTTGTACGACGCGATGAGTTCCGCGGAAACCACGAAGGCGACGACGACACCACCCGGGGTGCCAGCAACAACAAACGTCGTCACTTTTTCGCAAAACCAATCCTCGTCCGCAACAACAACGGACGATCTCCCTCGCGCGCATATAAAACGTTTGATGAAACATCACCTCTCGCAATTCCTACACGTGGACTCGAAAACCGCGCAACAGTTCGAACCGAACATCGCGAAAGATGCCTTGGATGGCGTCCAGCAAGCGTGCAAAATCTTTATTCACTACCTGACGTCCACGGCGAACGATATATGCACGGAGAGTAAACGGAGCACCTTATCCGCGGTACGTTGTTGAAGTTTACGTTTGGTGGGGGGTGAATTCTTTCGGATGGATTTTGAATTTTGAATCGCCGCTTTCGAGTCTGGATTGCGTTCGAAAACGCTCTCGATCGACGCGACGTCAGTCACTCATTCATTCCTCTATTTCTCTCTTTTAAAAAAACATTAAAAAACAGGACGATGTCATCCGCGCCGTGCGCGAAATCGATTTCCACGAGCTCGAGCCGAAATTGAGAGACCATTTGAACCAGGCGAAAGCCGCCGCGGCCCAGCGACAAGCGCTCGCCGCTTCGGCGGCGGAGCGAGCGACGACCGAGCGGAGCGAAGGCGCTCCGGCGAAGAAACAGAAAACGATGGATGAAGAGGAAGAAGAGGAAGGAGAGGGTGTGAGCGACGAAATGGGAGACGATGGTAAAGAAGAAGACGACGCAGGGGAGGAAGAGGAGGAGGACGAATAGTACTCGCATCAGTAGCTTTTGTTAGACTTCACCAACCTTCCCCAAAAGACATACACATTGCCTCAGAAATTCTCCTCCTTAAACTCATCTTTCGCGCGCGGAAGGAACGCACACGCACACTTTTTGCGCGCGTAAAACCGACAGAGCATATAAGACGACGAAGGAATATCATCGTTTGAGATCTTTCTCTGACGCATACTCTCTCTCTCGTTCTCTCTTTCTCTGCTCTTTTTTGTCTCATTTTCCAGAGAGAGAGGCCGCGCATTGGATTGTGTTTCTGGTTCTGTGTTTAAAGAGAGAAGAAGGTACGGAAGAAGAATAAGGAGACGAGAGAGAAGAAATGAAGCGCACGTACCAATCGGTTCCCTCGTTTACCTCCGGAGGACTTGGAAACGGGGGGAAAACTCTCGAGCGCGTGAAATCGTTTCAAGAGTTACAAATCGAGTCCGATACGAAGTTGTACTGGGTGAAGTCCTTGTTCTTCCTCTTTTCGTGGGCGTTCGTTTCCGGCGGGATTATTTTACTGAACAAGTATATTTTCGTGAAGGACGATTTCCCGTACCCGATTGCAATTTCCGCGACTGGGCCTTTGTGTTCGTGGATCGTGGCGGCGTTGTTGATCGCGAGCGGGAGAGTGACGATAGAGAACAGATTGACGCTGTGGGAGTACGTGACGATTATTATTCCGATTGGTTTGTTCACGGCGATTACGTTCGCGAGCGGGAACACGCTGTATTTATACTTGAGCGTCAGTTTTATACAGATGATTAAAAGTTTAAGTCCAGTGGTTGTGTTTTTAGTTTTAGTTTTGTTAGGTATGGATAAGCCGACGTTTACGAAGACGTTTGGGATCGTGGTGACGAGTTTCGGGATGTTGGTGGCGTGTTTGAGCGAGAGTAAATTGACATCGGTCGGGGTCATGTTGATCGTTCTGAGTGAATCGAGCGAGTGCATTCGGATGGTGTTTTTCCAGCACATGTTGTATAGTCGTAGTTTTGGAGTCATCGAGGGTTTGTTTTATTCCGCGCCGGCGAATTTTCTGTTTTTAGTGCTCTTCACCGTAATCTTCGAGTACGGCGAGATGGTTGAGACGGAGGCGTGGAGACGACCGATGGGAAATCCGTTGCCGTATATAGTAGTCGCGTTTTTTGGATTTTTCGTAAACGTGACGACGATTGGAGTGATTCAAACGTGCGGCTCGTTGACGTTTAAAGGTGCCGGGCAGGTGAGAAACGCGACGGTGATTATGTTATCCAGTTGGTTGTATAAAGAGAAGCAAACTTTCGTGCAGCTGTGCGGTTACGTGGTTTCAATCGTTGGATTTTTCATATACCAAACCGCAAAATCGGCGGAAAGTTTGGACACGATCACGAAAAGCGCGGAATTCATGGCTGGTGAACCGTTTACGCCCGGCTCGCCGATTTGGGAAGGTTCGGAAGAGTACACGTGGACGACCAGTCCGCAATGGAAACAGATCAAAAGAGGCGGCATTTTCTCGAATTTTCGGTTCGTCAATAACAAAGGAGGGTCCTCGAACAATTTAGTCGGAATGGCCAACGGAGGTAACGGTAGCACGAATAGTATGAGCAATAAAAACAACAACGGGAGCTTTTCTGGGTCGGAGGAAGAGAGGCAGAAAATCTTAGGCCCGACGCTGAAGGAAATCGAGGAGATCAAATTGGCGCAGTTGGCTAAGCAAAGGTCGAAATCGACCGCAGATTTCAACGTCGCCGAAAACGGCGGGTTGGTGGTGACGCCGAGAAGTTCTGATTTTGGTTCCGGAAGTACCGGACAACACTTTGTTTTAAGTTTACCTGAGGATTCAGAACGCGAGAGAGATCCGACTCGAGCCGCCAGATGGGGCGTTTAAGAAAAACATTTTTACTAGTAGTTTAGTTTTAGTTTTCATCATAGAATTTGTATACGTTAGACTTCACATTAAAATACATGTAGGTAGAAGAAGACTCTGGTTCTCCTCGTTCTTCTTCTTCTTCTTCTTCTTCCTTCTCCTCTTGTAGCGGTTCGCGCGGGTTTGGATATATAATCTACTCTGTTGTACATTTCCCGCTTTTTGACCCCTTCGCGCTATTCTTAATTCTTCTTTCGTCCTCTTCCTGTCTCCTCTCCTTTTTCTTTTATAAACTTCTCCCTCCTTTCTCTCTCTTTCTCTCCATTCACACACGACGTTGTGGACGAACCACTTAAAGCACCGTTCCGTCCGGAATCTTTGCGTCCTTCAAGATGCAAGCGATTCCGTCCACAATCTCAATCATCCCTCGTAACTCCTCTCTCACCTGCACATTGCCGTTGCATCTCAACACGCAATCCTTCCCGATGCTAGCACCAGAATCTACAACTACGTTTTCCATTTCCGTGTTATCACCAACAATCGTTTGCGCGACAACTTCCGGCGACCCGACGATGATGACGTTCTTCAATCGAACGTTTTCACCGATTTGAGTCGTGGGACCAACGATGGCGGATTCAATAAACGATCCGCTTTCACCGCTTCTAACGACGCAACCGTCCAAAATCAACGACTCTTGAACTCTGGCAAAACCAATAAACTTAGCCGGTGGTAAATATCTCGCTCTCGAGATGAGTTTCTGGTCGGACCCGTACGCGATCAACTCCGCCGACGGACCTCCTTTCGCCATCTCGATGTTCGCTTGAAACCATTCGGAAAACGAGCGCAACGGCGTCCAATACCCCTCGTGCTTGTGTACGACAACTTTCATCCCGCGCTCGATCGCTTGATTAATCACGTGCTCGCCAAACTCGAAGTAATCTCCTCGTTCTCTCGATGGATTCAAAAGCAACAACTCCTTCATCGCCTCGGCGGAGATTATGTAATTCCCGGTGCTGATGTGATACGAGTGTCGTTCGTCCTTATCGACGAGTTCGCGAAAAATGTTCGAAAAGTGCGGCTTTTCGTGCAACCTTTTGACGACGCCTTTCTCACCTTTCGTCGTCACTTCAGTTAAACCAACTTTTAAATGGTTCGAATCGTGGTGTAAGTGCGATTTTTCCAACGCGCTCGAATGGCAGCGTTCGCTTTGAACCATCATAGTAATTGCCGCGCAAGAGTCGTTGTGCGCCTTCAACATCTCGTTGAAATCAGATTTGTGCAACTGCTCTCCCGAGCACACCAAATACGCCTCTTTATCGTACAATCCTACCCCCGCTCCGTTCATCAAACCTTGACCACTGCTCACGCCTTGTTCGATGGCGACGTCAAACGACTGCGCTTCCAAGTGCGCTCTCACAGCCGCCGCGCTTCCTTTCGGCCACTCGTCTCTCGTCGGCGTCGCTGACATTGGTAACACGCAAACCTCCGTTGTCGATCGGCCCATGGCGGAATTTTTCGAAAAAGTCATCGTCACGTGGTTGTTCAATGATCTCGAGTTGTATTGCGTCAAAACGAAAACTTTGCCAAACTCGGCTTTCAGGCACGCCGCGACTGGGAAATCGATTAATCGGAACGATCCACCCACGCTCAACGCCGAAATCGCTCTCTTTCGCGTCATCGGGTTAGACTCACCGGCGCCGCCGGCTAAAACGATCGCGGTAACGTTTTGTGCGGAGACTTTTGCAATTGCGCCCGGTTGTTGTTGTTGATGCCGTTGTTGTCCGTTCACCGGAACGTTCACCATTCTCGTATTCCCCAAGTTCACTCGATTCGTATCCTCGCTCGTCCTCGACATGCTCAACCTCGACTTACTCGGCGACGACGCTTCCACCCGTTTCGACGTCATCACGTCGATCGTCTCCGCCGTCGAATTCGTTTGCACGCGAAACGGCGCGTCCACGTACGAGTTTCGCATCATCTCTCGCTTGTGTTCTTCCAAAAGTTGGTCTTCGTCCACGGAACCTAAACCTCTCTGTTGCTGCGCTCTTTCTTCTTTGATCGCGTCCGTTTTCATCTCGTCGCCGCGTTGGTGGTGGTGGTCTCTGTGGTGCTCTCCTCCTGCAGAAGAGGAAGATCCTCTCGCCCCGGAGGAATCGCAGGAGATTCGAGTCGTCGACGACCCGACTCCCAATCGTCCGTTCCTCGCGCCTTCGCTCGAGGTGGAGGACCTTTTCGACATGAAGTGTTCTTTCAGCGAGAACTGGTGGCTCACGCCCGTGCACGTGGACGGCGGCGAACGGCTTAAAAACGCCATCTTTGTCTTCTTCTTCTTCTTCTCTTCTTAAAAAGTTGACGTGGTAATCCGCTTTTAATCAATGAACGCGAAGAGAGAGATATTTTCTCTCTAACGCCGGCGGTAAAAATGAAGCGACTTCCGACGTATAACGCGAACGTAAAACGCTCCCTCTCTTCTCCTCGACGAACGGAGAGATACTTTTCCCACGCGATAAAGTCTTCTTAAAGAAGAAGAAGCGCACTGTTTTGTGTTGGTGTATTCGAGCGCGCGTGTGTATTCAACGCGTAAAATTTGTACGGTGAAATGTGACACGTCAGGAAGAAGATACGAAAAAGATATTTTGTGCATTTCTGCCTTTTTTTCACGACTTTTCGTACCTTTTTTTTTGATTGGACGACTCTGAAACGCTTTTTCGTTGATCACAAAGATAACATAGTCAATGTTGTGCAGACAGACACAGACACAGACGCGATGATGGAAAAGGAGACGCAAAACAAGGAGACGACGAAAACGACCTGTTATTCAAGTACCAAGCGATGGGTGGAAGAGAGCAATCGGATGTACGCGAAGAAAGTCGAAGAAGACGCGAAAAAGATGAGGGAGAAAAAAAAAGCGCATCAACGCTCAGATGCTGCGGGTGTTAAAAAATCATATCGACAGCGCTTCGACGGTAAAGGAGGCGACGAGGATCTTTCTTCTTCGGAAGCGTTCGAGAGACGAATCAAACGCGAGTGCGAAAAAATACTGAAGCGTTTAAAATCGTCGTTTAATACGTCGTCCTAGAAAATGTAAAAAGGTTTCAAAAAGTGTTCATATTACATCAACTTTTGCGCACACTCTCTCTCTCTCTTTTCTCTCTCTCTCTCTTTTCTCTCTCTCTCTCTCTCTCGTTTTAAAATATGTTAATAATATAAAATACACATTTACGTCGCCACACCATCTTGTTGTTGTCCTTGCCCTGCTTCGCCGCCTTCGTCGGGAGACTTGACGCAACTTCTCGCGACGGATTCGAACAAGCGTTCGATTTCAGGCGCGCACCTCGTGAATCCGTGCGCCCAAAAGTTGTATCTCGGATTTTTAATCAACTCAACAAACGTGACTAATAATCCCCACGGGTGCGGTCTGTTAACAACTAATCGCTCCAATAAAACTCGCGTGATTTGTTCTCGAACTAATTCCGATTTCGTCTCTTGGAATAAGCACAAAGTTACGCAACTGAAGTAGTGCGTGTGCGAGTTTGGATATCGCAACTGGTTCGCGACGGCGCTCATGAAGTAGTATCGACCTTCCGCGTCTAAACTTTCATCGCACAATTTTTGCAACAATTCCATCGAACTGGAATTCAACACGGAATTGCGCGCATTTTGGTTCGCCACGATCGCGTTGACGCCGACGTATAACACTAAAGCGTTCATCATCGGGACGTCGTATCGCGTGCCGGTTTGCATGGCTTTTTGCCCGGGAAGCAAAATGTCGTCGCGAACCTGGTTGGCAACTTGAGACGCGTTGGCGATGTTCTTCGAGCTCAAATAGTTGTCGATGGTAACTTTCACGTTCGATTGGTTAAACGCTGGATCCTTCAATACGAATTGAGCCGCGTTCGTCGGTTCTTGCGAGATTTCCGGCAACAAGTCAATCTTCAAGTTTGGCGTGAACGGATCCGGCAAACGCATGTTCCTTGGAAACGCAGACAAGACCAAGTTACGCAGTTGGACGCAGTTCGTCGGCGTGGCATCCAAGAAGAACACGTGGTTATCGCAAAGAAATTCCGGGAAATCGTGCAACAACACCAAAAAGACTCTCAAGACGCCTTTGTAGAGCAACTTGACCGGCTCGGTCAAGTTACACTCGCGCAAGTACGGTTCGAGAAACTTCAACGCGGCGCAAATCAAACGTTGCAACAACGGACGACCTTTTTGCGCGTGGTCCAAGAGTAATCTCGGCATGAAGCATCGATGCGACACGAGTTCCAACCACGCGAACGCAAATCCAGGAACGCGCATGGGCTGCAACGCCAACAAAGCGGAAGCAAACGCAGCCAAAACTTGCGGATGCGACGAGTCCAACACCGCATCCGGCGCTCTCATTTCGTTGAGCAACCCGCTCAACGCGCGAAAGTACGGTTTCGGATTGAACTGCGGACCTCGCTCGTCCGTATCTCGCATCGCTGTGCGAACGATGGCAACCAACGCGCGTCCAAAGAGCGCTAAACGTTGCTGCGGTGACTCTTCCGGGCGTCTGGCGAGACGCGTGACTAAACGACAATACGCGTCAACCGCCGCAAAGCTCATGGAGCTTTCCTCGCCGCCTTGATTTTTCTTTTCGCTGCCAAGGCAATGCGTCACCGCGAGTTCGACCAAGACGCGCAAAAAGCCTTCTTGGGCATCTTCGCGAAGGAACGTCGTTCGTTCGAGTCTTTGCAAGAACATGACGGATCGGTCGTCTCCGGGAGGCAAATCTTGCACTCTCGCCCACTCGTCAAAGTGACTGGCGACTCGTTCGCGCATCTCCTTCGCAGATTTTTGCGCCGTCGTCAAGTTGCTGTCGTCGACCCCGCCAGTTGACACTCTACCATCGCCATCCTCGCCAGCTTTGCCACCACCCAAGAAGCTCGTCGTTCCTGATTGCTCGCTCGGCGGAGGCGGACCACCCGGTAACGGTGGTTGCGGCGGCGGCGGAGCGCCAGGTAACGGCGGTTGCGAACCCGGAAACGCGGATTGCGGTACCGGCGGTTGCTGCCCGCTCGCTCCTCCCGGGCCACTACCGCCACTGGAAGCTCCGGCAAGATTCGATTGCGATGAAGTCGCGCTTCCCCCCATCGGCGTCGGCGGTGCGAGTCTTGGAATTCTAGAAAAGTCGTCGTACACTTTCAAAGCGACGCCGCTCATCAAGGTCGCGCTGCCAGGTCTCGGCGGACGCAAAGTCTCCAATTGTAACGCCGCCGGAAACTTCCCGGATAAAGCAACACCACTATCATAAAACGGAGCAGAAATCGATGACGGTTGCTGCTGCTGGGTTTCTTTGTGTTGTCTTCTGACCACGACCGCCGGCGCTAGCGCCTCGTCGACGTCTCGCATCGCTTTTTCCGTGGCTGCTTTTTCAATCAACGAACATCCGAGCTCCAAGTTGTCTTGCACCGCGTTTTGGATGGCATTTTCCAACGCTTGCGCCTCGCACGCGTTGGATGCACCCGCCCTTTGCACGAGCAATCGCAACTGGTTCGCCGCGGATGCCTTCAAAGGCTCTCTCGACGTCGCCAAGGCTAACGATCCAGCCAAAGAAGAAACCATCGCGTGCGCAGCTTTACGTAATCGCGACGTGTCTGGATCGCACGCGAAATCTTTACGAACGAGTTCTCTGGAAGTCACGCATGCAATAGTTGCGGAGCGTTCAACAACCGGCGACACAATCTCCCGTATGCCGTGCGTCAACGCAATCGGCAAAAATCGCGCGAGCATCGCGCGAACACTCTCCGGAACGTTCGGTTGCGGATGCACGCGGGCGTGCGCTTGAATGTTCGGCAAAGCTTGCGCGTCCGACAACGACGGTTGTTCCGCGGCCATATTCTGCTGGCGTTGCTGTTGTTGTTGTTGCTGCTGCTGCATGTCTTGTTGAGAAAGCTGCTGACCCCAGCCGCCACCCATGCCGCCGCGCTGCTGCCCTTGCAACGACGGGAGTTGGCCGTCGCTCGTGGCAGTTTGCAACATACCTCCAGGACCAAGCCCACTCAAACCGGCGGGAACTTTGTCGGCGACGAAATCAGGATTGTCGATGCGCACGCGTTGTCGATTCTGTAACAAATTCGAAGGCTTGACGTCCTTGACGCTCAAATTGAAGTGCTTAAACAATCTCTCCGTTTCAAACTTCAAGTTCAACTTCAAATCGCGATCGAGGTAAATTTCCGCCAACAACGCTAAAAGCGCCGCCGTCCACGGGTTTGGAGGCTTGAAGACGTAGTTATCTTTCGCAGGTTCGAGTATCTTCGCTACAAATGGGATGACTGCAATCATGCGTCCAGCTTCGTAGGCGTCTAAAATCAATCCTTTCACGTCGAGATCAATCATCAACACCGGCTGCAGACGCGCGATCGTTAATCCGCCGAGCCATGAACCAAGATTTTTCAACAAAGAGCGCTCGCCTGAATTCGTTTTTACTTTCCCGCTCGTCAGCAAAACTTTGATGTTGTGATAAGTCGCGCGAAGAATCGCTTCGAACAATTTTTCCTCGCCAATTTCGTCGAGCATTTCGAGATACAACGCGTGAAAGTTCGGCTCGATCGCCGCTCTCTTCACAACCATGTACGTCGCGAACCACTCGTAAAATTCTGGCTTGAGCTTTCCTTTGACTTCTTGCCCTTTCAACTTGACGTTTTCACCAGACAAGTTGTTCACGGCGAAGTGAATCTGATCCGCGGTTTTCGAATCCGGCGAAGCCGTCGTCGAGGTTGAAGCTTGCAGAAGCGTATCTAAGTTAAGAGACGTCGCAAAACCAGAAGGCGCGGACGCAATCGCCGTAGCCGAACCTGATCGTGACATATCCCCGCCATCTTTGCCGAAAAACGGTAACGACGAGGCTGAGTGCAACTTACCGTCTTTCGTAGAAGACGAGTCAATCCCGAGCACGGATGCCGCCATGTCCGTCGCCGTCGTCGCGTTCGCACTCGTTGCCGCACTCTCCGAAGCCGCCGTCGCTGCCGCTGCTGCAGACGATGCCGCCGCCGCGGCCGCTGCGGAGTTTCCAGCCGAAGCTATGTCGTTGAAACTCAACTTCATGCCAGCCACTCCCGCGGCTAATCCGCGCGCGTCCTCCGGGCCGCCCATCTCAGGTTCGTGCATGCCGAGCGCGACTTGCGTAGGCTCCGAAACGGGAACATTTCCAAAGAACTGACCCAAATCCGGATGCGCTTGACGTAAGTGTTGAATCTGCGCTAAGTGCTGGCAATATTGCGGCCATTCCGGCAAGCGAGTTTTGAACTGTTCCAACGCTTCCGAACCGAACGCGAACATCTTCGATCCAAACGGTTTGCGCAAAGCGTCCAAGACGCAACGTAAAGCAACACCGAGCGTGATGTTACTCACGAGTTGACGCTGGACGAGCTGACCGAACAACACAGCGGTAATTCGTAACTCTTTGTCCGGGTACTTTGGAAAGAATCGATACTCGTCGAACAAATTGTGCACCATGCAACTAAACACTTCGCGTTCGCGCGGAGTGTTCGATCGCAAAAACCCGCCAAGCATGTCAACGAGATCGTTGATTTTGCGTTGACCGGCGTACACTTGCTGAAAGTGTGCGTTCGCTTCAGCTTCGATGTCGGCGGGGAACCCGTTGGACAACCCAGGATTCCCCGACGCGTTGGCCGTATTCCCGGCGTTGCCGCCGCTCGGGTTCGTCCCATCCGCATTCATACCGCTCGCGTCGCCCGCGGAAGATCCTCTCTGAGCGTATGCATTTTTAACCGTTTTAATATCGTTTTTGTTTTCCGCCGAAATCGACGTCGCGCTTTCCAGACACTCAAAGAATAGCTTCGCAGTTTCAGAAGTTACGTTTAATCCTTTCACGCTTTGTCCTTCAGATTCCAAGCAGCGTCTTCTCAGAAATGCCGCGCACGCTCTGGCGAAATCATCTGGATTCCCTGAAGTTCCCGCGCTATTGTTCGTATTCTTCCCCGAAGAAGATCCAGCTAAAGAATCTCTCAGAAACTTTTCGAGATTTAAGTATTCGCGCCGCGACGCCAACGCCGCGATTTCGACACCCATCAACATCCCACTTCGTTTTGCCGCAGAAGATCCGTTCGAAGACGCCAACTGGCCAATTCTTTGCAGAACTTTAGCTAAATTCTTCATTTCCGAAATCGCGTCCACGATTCGAGGTATGCAAGCGTTGTTGCTTTCGTAACTCGTGCTCATAGCTTCAATAACCGCGTCCGGCAAGTGCGTAAACGCGGCGGTCAAAGCGTACTCTCTCGGCGCCGACGCGTTTTGAAAGTTTGAGAATATCCTCGTCAACGACTTCTCGACGACATCCGAAGCGATCGAAGATTCCGCGTTTTCCGCGCGCGAAATAGCCGCCACGACGTAATCCGCGTTTGTCGACGCGCCGCGATCCAAAACTTTCGCCGCGATTGGTTTCAAGAAGACTTCTTTCGTATTATTCGTGGTATTTTCTGCTAACTTTGTCAACACTAACATCAAATCAACGCAAGACCAACGCTTAATTTCGCTCTTCTCTCCATTCGGAGGGAAACACGTCACCCCAAACTCCCACTCCATCAAACTCGGTTCCACCGCGAAGACCGCCGCGCTCAACAATTTCATTTGCGTCGATTGCAACTCGTTCGGCCAGACGATCCCATCCCCGACGATAGCTTGCGCGGGAAATGGGCTCCCCGCTCCTCTGCGATACATCTCTACCAATCTAGAAAAGAAACTATAATACGGCGGAAAAGACCCTTGCCCGGCGGCGACGTTCATTTGCTGCAAACTCGATTCGAAATCCGGACTCAACTCCACCTCGAACCCGCTCGAAAACATCTCGCTCTCGGGATCTTTCTCTCGCAAACTCAAAATAGCATCTTTCAAGTGCACCACAACGCTCTCTCTCCAATCCAACTCCGGATGCGTCTCTCTCACCGCGTCCGCCACGGCTTCGATGTTCCAGGTTTTCGCCCTATTCGCCGCCTCCGTCGGCGGCGGCAAACCCATCGCCGACGCCAAATCCGCCAACGTCTGCGACGGCACGTCCCCTAACGAGCCATCCCCGGTCTTTGCAATCGTCGCCAATAATACCGCTAATCCTTTGTTATCGATCCTCGGTAACAACGCCAATATCTGTTTCAAGGAAGCTTTCGTATGCGCCGAGGCGTAGCCCAATTCCTCTAACGCCGCAGCCGTGGACGACGCAGACGCCACGCGAGAGGCGATATCGTTCGCCAACGGGGAAGACGATTTCGACACGCCTTCCCCCATTATGTGTATATGTGTATACTTTCTCTCTGCTATCAAATCGCGCGCGCTTCACTACACAATAATGTTAATATATATAATTCTCTCACCACACGATCGTCGTCAAATCTCACAATCTTCTTCTTGATTTCTCGACGACGATGTTTACGCACAAACAAAACACAAAACCTCCTCTCTCTCACTCTCTCGCCCCCCGCGTGTGTTTTCCGCCTTTTTTCGACGATCGGGACAAAACGGCAGACAGAATATGTGCGCGCGTGTGTTCTTTCTCTCGGTGTCTTTCCTCTCTTATTATGTGCTTTTAAAACGAGCGCAAAGTGCTTCTTTTTTCTCTCTCTGTCGTTGTTTTGTGGCTCTGGTCAAAAATTAGGGTTTGACCCTAAATGTCAAATCTCTTTGGATTTTTGAATTTGGCAAAACTTCTTTCTCTGTTGCGTCAGATGGTGTCTCTTCTTCTGAAGGAGTAGGAGAAGGCGTTTTCGCGATGACGAGAGCGAGGAAGAGGAAGGTGGAAAGTCAGAGAGATTCTTTTTTGTGGGATGTGGTCGTGAATAACGACGATATTTGTTTTAAACATATTCTTCCGAGATTGAATGGGACGGATGTGAAATTCTTGTATGGAGTGAATACGGAGACGAGAAAGTTGATTAAAAGATCGTCTCGCGCGAGTGATTTGAAGGAGACGTTTAAGGTCGAAGAGATGTCGTCGATATCGACTTTGGAGTTTGTGTGGGAGAAGAAATCGTTGTGGCCGATTTGGTGGGACGAATGGGATTTCTGCGATAAAGTTGCTAAAACGAATAAACTCGAGTTGCTCACGTGGGCGCGAGAGGAGAAAAAGTGTGAGTGGGATGGAGCGACGATTAGTTCGGCCGCAAAACAAGGTAATCTGGAAATGATAAAGTATTGCGTTGCAAATGAGTGTCCTATCGGTACGGGAGCGTGTGCAAATGCTGCCTCAGGAGGTCATCGCGAGTGCCTCAAATACTTATGCGAAGAAGCGAAAGCGCCTTGGACTTATCATACTGCCACTTGGGCGGCTGCAAATGGCCATCTTCATATACTCAAATATCTTGTTGAGCGTAAATATAATAAATATAACGAAAGTGCGTGTTGGTGTGCGGCCAAGTACGGCCACTTGGACTGTTTGAAGTACTTGCACGAAACCGCCAAAACGCCTTGGGACGAGTACGCCCTAGAAGGAGCGCACGAGAACAACCAAACCGAATGTGTACAATACCTCCTCGACAACGACTGTCCGTTACCAGAAGACTGGTCGTACGAAGATGGACAGCTGCGCGCAGCATAGTAATCATCATCAGTATCATCGTCATCATCATCATCAGTTGTACTAACAGAAAGAAACAAAACTCTCTCCTTTGCTCCTTTCTTTTTTTTTGGGTGCCGACAATACGAAAACATCACTTTTCCTCGTGGTGCCGTCACTTCATCATCCTTCTTTTACGAAGAAGAATATAACGACACACGCGCGCGCAATACACAGCAACGCGATTCATTTCCGCGCGTTATATATATATATATACACACATAAGAAGACCTTCAACGCCTCCTCTTTCGTGTTCGTCGGTTGGTCTTTCGTTCTCTTAAAAGAAACGCACCGCAGGAGTGAGAGAAGAAGAAAGAAATCATCGACCGACGACGACCGAAAACACACGCAGACGTCTCTTCGTTTTTGTTCTAAATTTACGTGCATTGATTTCTTCGCGCGCGCGCGTTTCTCTCTCTCTCGCGCTGCTCTTTCGAGAGAAGAAGAGGAGGAGGAAAAGAAGAAGAAGCACAAAGAGGAACAGAGAACGACACAGAAACAACCGTGGTCTGAAAGAAGAAGACGAAGAAGACGAGAGGAAAAGAAGAGCGCGAGACGACGACATCGTCGTCACCTCTTTCTCGAAGGGCAACTCTGGGCACCGAAAACTGTCGCTTCATTTTCCATTTAGGGTTTTCAAACTGAAGTGAAAAAAAATACGCGAAAAAGGACAACACAAATCTTCTCTTCTTCTTCTTCTGAATAAGATGACTTTGACTTTGATGAAGACGAGAGCGGCGTTGGAACGACAAAGACGCGGTGCACAGAAACAGAAACGAGTCGTTCGACGATTTAATAATAATAATAATAATAATAATAATAATAATAATAATAATAGTAGTAATAATAACGTTTCTGATGATGACGTTGTTTCGTCGCCGGCGACGAAGAAGACAAAGAAGAAGAAGAAGACGAAAGG